>ERZ1026884.285-NODE-285-length-36168-cov-33.547725_pt1 | contig 36168 bp, 24 predicted proteins | sample MGYA00380172_ERZ1026884 | MGnify/ENA primary metagenome ERZ1026884 (study PRJEB33269, sample SAMEA4719808) | human gut metagenome | biome: human-associated habitat; feature: organic feature; material: feces | place: Cameroon | collected 2013-10 ... | reverse complement strand
TGCCTTCCTTCACACTCTTGGTTACCCACTGCTCCAACTGGCGGACGAGCTTCTTCGGATTGTACTGTACGTAATCCAATACCTCCTCTACGGTCTCGCCGTCGAATATCTGGTCGATGCTATATTTGCCGTCCTTTACAGAGATGTGGGCAGCATTGGTGTCGCCGAAGAGATTGTGCATGTCGCCCAGAATCTCCTGGTAGGCACCAACGAGGAATACACCGAGATAATATGGCTCGTTCTTCTTCAATGGATGAAGAGGAAGAACGTTGCCGATATGTCCGTCGGTAACGAAGTTGGCAATCTTTCCGTCGCTGTCGCAGGTGATGTCCTGCAAGGTAGCGTTGCGGGTAGGACGCTCGTTCAGACGCTGGATAGGCATGATAGGGAAGAGCTGGTCGATGGCCCAACTGTCTGGCAGGCTCTGGAACAGTGAGAAGTTGCAGAAATACTTGTCGGCAAGAATCTTGTCCAATCCTCTGAGCTCCTCAGGTACGTGCTTCATGTGCTTGGCAAGACTGTTGATCTCGTGGCACACGCTCCAGTACATCGCCTCAATCTCGGCACGGCTCTTCAAGTCTACGATGCCGTGAGAGAAGAGCTGCAAAGCCTCGTCGCGAATCTGCTCAGCATCGTGCCAGTCCTCCAGCATGTTGCGTGGATTCAGGTTGTCCCATATCTCATAAAGGTCCTTCACCAGCTGGTGGTCGGTTTCCTTTGCCTCAAACTCCTCTGGCATTTCCGGCAGGGAAGCAGTCTCCAAGACATCAATCACCAATACAGAGTGGTGGGCAGAGAGCGAACGGCCACTCTCGGTGATGAGGTTAGGATGCTCGATATTGTTCTTGTTGGCTGCATCAACGAATGTATAGACACAGTCGTTTACATACTCCTGGATAGAATAGTTCACGGAGCTCTCGCTGCTGGAAGAGCGGGTGCCGTCGTAATCTACACCGAGTCCGCCACCGCAATCTACGAAATCTACATTGTAGCCCATCTTGTGGAGGTTGATGTAGAACTGTGCAGCCTCACGCAGAGCCGTCTGGATGCGTCGGATCTTGGTAATCTGGCTTCCGATGTGGAAGTGGATGAGGCGCAGGCAGTCGTGGAATCCCATCTCCTCAATCTTGTTGAGTGCGGTGAGCAGTTCGGCGCTTGTCAAACCGAACTTCGATGCATCGCCACCGCTCTCAGCCCATTTTCCTGAGCCTGAAGAAGCGAGCTTGATGCGGATACCGATGTTTGGCTTCACGTTGAGCTTGCTTGCCACCTTGGCGATGATGTCGAGCTCATTGAGCTTTTCTACCACGATGAAGATGCGCTTACCCATCTTCTGTGCCAGCAAGGCAAGTTCTATGTAGCTCTCGTCCTTATAGCCGTTGCAGATAATGAGCGAATCGCTCTGAGCCTGTACGGCGATAACGGCGTGGAGTTCAGGCTTGGAACCTGCTTCCAGACCGAGGTTGAATTTCTTGCCGTGAGAAATAATCTCCTCAACGACTGGTTGCATCTGGTTCACCTTAATAGGATAGATGACAAAGTTTTCTCCCTTGTATCCATACTCTTCCTTTGCCTTTTGAAAACAGCTGGCTGTCTTCTCGATGCGGTTGTCGAGGATGTCTGGGAAACGGAGCAGTACGGGAGCGTTGATGTCGCGTAATGCCAACTCGTCCATGATGTCGCGCAGGTCTATCTGCGTGTTGTCCTTGCATGGAGTTACATAGACATCACCCTTGTCGTTGATGCCAAAGTAAGAAGTGCCCCAGCCACCGATGTTGTAGAGCTCCTTCGAGTCTTCAATAGTCCATTTCTTCATTTCTGTTCTTGTCTTGCTAGAAATCTGTTTGTTTATTTATGATATTACCTTATTATTATAGCCACGATTATACGTTCAGCATTTTCCGTATCTGCTGAACCATTCCGTTGATTTTGTCGAAGTCGTCCATCACATTGATGTCTATGATGTGTTTTGCCTTGTTGTAGAATGGTTCACGTAGCTTCAGTTGCTCACGGATGAAGATTTCAACCTCTTCGGGTGTTTTATTGAGCAGGAGAGGTCTCACTCCCTTGCCCATCTTCAAGTGGGTATGGAGTGTCTCTGGTGATGCTTTCAGATAGATGGTTTCACCTAATTGATTCATGTAGTCCATGTTGTCAAAGAAACATGGTGTTCCTCCACCGCAGCTCACTACTACGTTTTCAAACTCAGCTACCTCGTGGAGCATGTTGCGTTCAATTTTGCGGAACCCTTCTTCGCCTATTTCATCGAAAATCTGCTTCACGGTTTTTCTCATTCTACTCTCGATATACCAGTCGAGATCATAGAACATTACGCCAAGTTCTTTAGCGAGGGCTTTCCCGACTGTAGTCTTGCCGGCACCCATATATCCAATAATGATGATTGACTTCATTTCTTCAGTTTATTTCTTGCCATCGCTCTTTTTGGGGGCGATGGCAGATTCTCTTATTTCTTACGACCTCTGGCTTTTGGCTCAGGAGCTTCCTTGATGATGGTCATGCATTCATCATAGCTGAGCGCTTCAACGTTTTCCTGCTTTGCCTTAGGAATGCGATAGTTCTTTCCATCATAGGCAATGTATGGACCGTAACGGCCATTCAGGAGTTCCAGCTTGTCGTCTTCCTCGAAGGTCTTGATATGACGTTTTTCCTCGTTGGAGCGCTTTTCCTGGATGAGTTCGATAGCTCTTTCCAAAGTAATGGTCAGTGGATCATCTTCCTTAGGAATGGCTACATACTTGCGGTTGTGGAGCACGTATGGACCGAAACGGCCGGCACCGATGGTAACGGTAGTGCCTTCAAACTCACCAACTTCTCTTGGTAACTTAAAGAGCTCCAGCGCTTCGTCCAGCGTAATGGTCTCGATACTCTTGTCGGAAGGCAATTGGGCAAACAGAGGCTTGTCTTTATCGTCTGCACTTCCAATTTGTGCCACAGGACCGAAACGGCCTATCTTTACGTATACAGGACGTCCTGTCTTAGGATCCTTGCCCAGTTCGCGTTCGCCGGCTTTGTGCTCGCTGCGTGCATTCATGACTTCTTTCACTTCTGGCTCAAAGCTCTTGTCGAAGTCTTTCATCCATTTGTTCCATTCAGTCTTTCCTGCAGCAATATCATCAAACTTCTGCTCTACGTTTGCTGTAAAGTTATAGTCCATGATGCTAGGGAAGTTGGCAATCAGGAAGTCATTTACCACGATGCCGATATCTGTAGGGAGGAGCTTGCCCTTCTCCGAACCAGCCATTTCCTTCTTGGTTTTCTGGGTAACCTTGATACCCTTCAGGGAATCTACAGTAAATGAACGTTCCACGCCCTGCTTGTCTCCCTTCACCACGTATTCACGCTGCTGGATGGTACTGATGGTTGGAGCATAGGTTGATGGACGGCCGATGCCTAAGTCTTCCAGTTTCTTGACGAGGCTGGCCTCTGTATATCTTGCAGGAGCCAGAGAGAATTTCTCTGTAGCAATAATCTCACGGCGCTGCAAAGCATCGCCTTCTTTCATGGCAGGCAGGAGATGAGTTGCATCTTCTGCATTTTCATCCTCATCAGTAGATTCACGATAAACCTTGAGGAAACCATCGAAAGAAACAACTTCGCCATTGGCAATGAACTTTTCGCTTGCATTGTCGATATTGATGGTAATTGTTGTCTTCTCAATCAAGGCATCAGCCATCTGTGAAGCGAGTGTGCGCTTCCAGATCAGTTCATAGAGACGTTTTTCCTGACTGGTTCCATCGATGCTTGTCTCGCTCATGTATGTTGGGCGGATAGCCTCATGAGCCTCCTGTGCTCCCTTAGAGCTAGTATGATAGGTTCGTGGCTTGCTATATTCGTTGCCGTAAACCTTGATAATCTCATCCTTGCTTGCATTGGTACATAGGGTAGAGAGGTTTACGCTATCGGTACGCATGTAAGTGATTCGTCCACTTTCGTATAGTCGCTGTGCCACCATCATGGTCTGGCTTACGGTGAAGCCGAGCTTGCGGGCAGCTTCCTGCTGCAGGGTAGAAGTGGTAAAAGGTGGAGCTGGTGTACGCTTCAATGGTTTCTTGCTCACTGTTTCTACAGAGAAGTTGGCGTCCTTACACTTCTCCAGGAAGGCTTCCACTTCTTCATGGGTTTTGAAACGCTGGTCAAGTTCAGCCTTCACCTCTGTAGCTCCACCATTCTCATTGATGAGGGCGAAGATGGCGTTGACGCGGTAGTATGGTTCGCTCTTGAACTTCTGAATCTCACGCTCACGTTCTACAATCAGACGTACGGCAACGCTCTGTACACGGCCGGCAGAGAGTGCAGGCTTCACCTTTCTCCACAATACAGGCGAAAGCTTGAAACCTACCAGGCGGTCGAGTACACGGCGAGCCTGCTGGGCATTCACCAGGTTCATGTCCAGATGTCGTGGGTGCTCAATAGCGTCCAAGATGGCTGGTTTGGTAATTTCATGGAAGACGATACGGCTTGTCTTCTCCTCATCCAATCCGAGAACTTCGCAAAGGTGCCAGCTGATGGCTTCTCCCTCGCGGTCCTCATCGGATGCTAACCAAATCTTCTTGGCTTGCTTCGCTGTAGCTTTTAATTCTGTGACGAGTTTTTTCTTCTCCTCTGGAATCTCATAACAAGGTTCCATGGACTTCTCGTCTATACTGAGTTCCTTCTTCTTAAGGTCACGGATATGACCGTAAGAAGACATTACTTTAAAGTCTTTACCTAAAAACTCTTCGATTTTCTTGGCCTTTGCAGGGCTCTCGACGATTACTAAATTTTCTTGCATACGCTTCTACACAATTTCTTTTGGTCTGCAAAAGTAAATAAACTTTTTGCTTATACCTTATTATATAGCGATTTTTTTAGTTTTTTAAATGTTTCGGGGCTTTTTTCATTCTTTCGTCTTGTGTTTTGCAAGAAATTTGATGACTCCTTGTCTTACGGAACCTAATCCGAACTCTTCGGGATGGATGGCTTTAAGAGGAATCCAATAGGACTCTTCAGCATCGTCCATTGCTTCAACGTGAGAGAGGTCTTTTACCTTGACAATGTAGAACATATCAAGGGTGTGGACCAGAAAGCCGGAGTAAAGGTAGAGGTTGGGGATGCTGAACTGATAGTTTACTTCTATGGTGTCAAGCCCAGTTTCCTCTTTTACTTCTCTTGCCACGCCTTCTTCTCCGGTTTCGTCCATGTCGACAAAACCACCAGGCAGGTCGAGGGTTCCTTTGGCAGGCTCGTTCTTTCTGCGAACTACCAGAAGCTCGTCTTTCTCGTTGAGGATGAAGGCTACTGTGGCGCTGCTAGGGTTGAGATAGTAGGAGAATCCGCAGTCTTTGCATTTCTTGCTCTTGATGTTGTTGATTTCGAAGTTCGGGGATCCGCAAACGGGGCAAAACTTGAATTTATCTAATACGTGACTCATAATGTATATATTAAAGAACGGTCGGTCTTTGGATTAATCAAAGATCGACCGTTATGTTGTTGATTACCAGTTGTCTGTACGGAAAGGGAAGAGCGGAAGTCCACCGGCATTGGCCATGTTGCCAAGCTGGAAATTGCGGAAGCAATAGCGCAAAGCCACAGGCTTCTTTACCTCTGGGCTGGTTACGATGATGCACTCGTTCCAAGGGTCATTGCCAGGTTGCCAGAAATGCTTGGCTGTAGCCTTATGGAATACCTTGTCCTCGCCTGCTACTTCGAAGCCCTGAATATCTGCAAAGCGATTGTAGGCTCCGTAGGTGTTGTCGAAGTGAACTTTCACGGTGTCGCCCACAATCTTCATCTCCTTGAAGGTCATGCTTTCACTGAAGAGTCCCTTTACTCCGTAGGTCTTGCTGAGCGCCTGGAGGGCAAGACGCTCGCCTACAGGCTGTTTCTGGCAAGGGTGGATCTGCTCCACTTCGTATGGGTACACCAAATCCTCGGTGCATACGATGCCACTGTTAGGGATTATCTTTGCAGCATTAAACTGCTGCTCGCGAAGTCTTGGTCCCCAGTCTCCATTGATGTCTCCATTATGATAAGGAGCAATCTGAACGAAGTAGAATGGTAACTCTCCCTGTTTGAAATCACGACGCCATTGAGCTACGAGGTCGGCAAGGCGCTGGGTGTATTGTCCGGCAGGGTCGCCAACGTTAGAACAGCCTTGGTAGAAGAGAATGCCCTTTACACTGTAGTTGAGGATTGGATGGAAGGTTCCGTTGCCCCAGAGAAGAGGGTAGAGGAAGTCCCACTTGAACTTAGGATTCTTCGTCATCTTGATGGAATCGAGATCTTCCTTCGTGTTCTTCTTCAGATAGTCACGGTCGAGCCAGCTCTCAACTCGGCTTCCGCCCTTGTTCGCCATCACCAGTCCCACAGGCACATTTAGCGCCTTGTTTACCACCTGCGCAAAGAAATAGCCGGTGGCAGAAGCATCGCCTACCGTCTCTGGATTGATGGCCTTCCATTCGCAGTTGGCGTCATCAAGAGGCTTGCTGCTCATCACGCTAGGAATCTTTACGTAGTGAACGCCCTTGTACTGATTGGCTTCAAGTACCACCTTGTTGTATCCTTCAACAGGACAGTTGCCGAATCCCTTTACGGGCATCTCCATGTTGCTCTGACCTGCACAAACCCAAACTTCGCCTGCAAGAACATTGTTGATGGTAGTCTTTTCTCCATCATCAAATGTAATGGAGAGCGGGGTGTAGCTGGCCTTGGGTGTCAAGACTTTGACTGCCCATTTGCCGTCTTTCCCCGTTTTTGTAGAATAAACTCTGGAAGACCACGAAGTGTTTACCTTTACCGTTGTGCCTGGCTTATCCCAGCCCCAAAGGTTGGCTTCTGAATCTTGCTGGATAATCATGTTGTCACCTAAGATATGTGGCAACTTTACTTTTGCCTGTGCTCCTGTCGTGATAAGAGCCAAAGCTGCTAATGCTAAAAATTTCTTATTCATTTTTTAGTGTTTAAAGTTTATTGTTGTTTATAAATTGTCTTTATCTTTATAGAGCGAAATCTATAGCTTGAAGTTTAAGTTTGGAAGCTGGAAAAACTTTTCTGACTTTCAAACTTAAACTTCTGATTACCTATATATTATAGGAGATTTTTGATGGCTGCGTCTAAGTCCTTGATCTGGGCGTCGCGAGCCTGCAAGGTGTTGTTTCTGTCAATGAGGAAGAAGGTAGGGATGCTTTGTACATTATATAAAGTCAAGCTTTTCCCCTGAATACCATTCTCGTCGCGTACACTAATCCATGGAAGGGCTGCTGTAGATGTTTTCCAGAAGTGTTCGTCCGGGTCTACTGATACCTGATAGATTTCCAGTCCGGCAGCATGGTACTTGTTGTAGAGTTCGCGGAGCATCATGATACGCTTGGTACTTTCGCTACTTGCGAAGGCATGGAAATCGAGCAATACTACCTTGCCCTTGAGGTCAGAGAGACGGCGTATCTGTCCCTGATTGTCCTGTAAGGCAAGTTCTATGCAGCCGTTAACCTGTACCTTGCTGGCGTCAATCTTTTGCTGAGCCATCTGGTTTTCTATGATGCGGATATCCTTCATTCCTTCGATGGCGATATTGTGCAGGTTCTTGCCACGCTCTGCGCCTGGGTAATAAGTGTCCCAGCTGGTAGCTACGGCGGCGAACACCTTCACGTCTTCCTTGTTGTTGCGCGGATTGAATATGAGGGAATTCGTATTGCCGAGCTGGATAGTCTGGAAGAGAGCATAGTAAGATGAAGCCTGCATAGGAGCCTTGAAGATATAGTTCCTCTTGATATCTTGCTTGTAATCGTTCAGCATGCGAGCCACGATGACATCTACTGAGTCAACACCGATATTCGGATTCTTAACGATGCCGTTGATGTTGCTCTGCAGCAACATCTGCTTGAGTGACAATTCCTTGATGGTATTGCAGTTCTCTGAACCTTCTACCTCATACTTGTAACTCATCTGCGGATAAGCTGCCTTTACTGTAACAGTCTCGGTAGAGTCGATGCTGAGGTTGATGGTCTGGTTGGCGATGCGGAGTCGGTAGAATTCTGGAGTGATAGAATCCATTGCGTTTTCCTGGAAGTCGAAAGTACCATCTTCGCCCAGTTTTACGGAGTCTATTTTTACAGGGCCGTTAAGACTGATATTCTCCAGATAGAGCATAGAGTCCTTTGCCTCGGTAATATTACCGTTGATATGAAATTTCTTGTTGTTACAAGAAGTTAAAGCCAGGGCAGCGACCATAATCACTGCTGCTGAATAGAGTTTAGTTATCTTCATGAATTTATGATTTTGCAAAATTATCGACTGCAAAGGTAGTAATAAAATTGGTAATAATGCATCTTAGATAGATAAAATATTTAAAAAAGTTGAAAATAGTTGCTCATTTATTCGTTTATTAATTATTAAAGAGGTATCTTTGCAGCGTTTTAGATATTTTAGATGTTAGACAAAACAATAAGTTTTAAATTTAGATGAACGTAATTACAAAAAGTGTTCAGTTGCCTGATGGAAGAACCATCACAATTGAGACCGGAAAAGTTGCAAAACAGGCTGATGGTGCTGCGGTTCTCCGCATGGGTAACACAGTGCTTCTCGCAACTGTTTGTGCAGCAAAGGATGCAGTTCCGGGTACAGATTTCATGCCTTTGCAAGTAGATTACCGTGAGCAGTACAGTGCTGCTGGTCGTTTCCCTGGTGGTTTCACTAAGCGCGAAGGCAAGGCTAGCGACGAGGAAATCCTTACCTCTCGCCTCGTGGACCGTGCTTTGCGTCCACTTTTCCCTTCTAACTACCATGCAGAAGTTTACGTACAGGTAATGTTGCTCTCAGCCGATGGTGTTGACCAGCCAGATGCCCTTGCAGGTTTCGCTGCTTCAGCTGCCATGGCTTGTTCAGATATTCCTTTCGAGCACTACATCTCTGAGGTTCGTGTAGCTCGTATCAATGGTGAGTATGTCGTTAACCCTACATTCCAGCAGATGGAAGAGGCTGACATGGATATCATGGTTGGTGCTACCAAGGACAATATCATGATGGTAGAAGGTGAGATGAAGGAAGTTTCTGAGCAGGATCTTATCGGTGCCCTCAAGGCTGCTGCCGAGGCTATCAAGCCTATGTGTGAGCTCCAGTATGAGTTGGCTAAGGAGAAGGGTACTGACGTGAAGCGTGAGTACGACCACGAGATCAACGACGAGGAACTCCGTGAGCAGATTAAGTCTGAGCTTTACAAGCCTGCTTATGATATCAACCACCAGGCTTTGGAGAAGCATGCCCGTCAGGATGCTTTCGACAAGGTGTTGGCTGATTTCCTTGAGAAGTATGACGCAGCTCATTCTGATCTTTCTGAGGAAGACTTGGAGGAGAAGCACGCTGAGGCAACCCGCTACTATGATGACGTAATGCGCGATGCTATGCGTCGTTGCATCCTCGATGAGGGCTTGCGTCTTGATGGCCGTGCTACTACAGATATCCGCCCTATCTGGTGTGAGGTATCTCCACTCCCAATGCCTCACGGTAGCGCTATCTTCCAGCGTGGTGAGACCATGTCTCTCTCTACATGTACTCTTGGTACAAAGATGGATGAGAAGCTTATCGACGGTGTGCTCGAGAAGAGCTACCAGCGCTTCCTCCTTCACTATAACTTCCCTCCATTCTCTACAGGTGAGGCTAAGGCTCAGCGCGGCGTAGGCCGTCGTGAGATTGGTCACGGTCACTTGGCATGGCGTGGTTTGAAGGGTCAGATTCCTGCTGACTTCCCTTACACAGTACGTTTGGTAAGCCAGATTCTCGAGTCTAACGGTTCTTCTTCTATGGCTACTGTTTGTGCCGGTACTCTCGCCCTGATGGATGCAGGTGTTCCTATGAAGAAGCCAGTTTCAGGTATTGCTATGGGTCTTATCAAGAACCCAGGTGAAGACAAGTACGCTATCCTCAGTGATATCCTCGGTGATGAGGACCACTTGGGTGACATGGACTTCAAGACCACTGGTACCCGCGATGGTTTGACCGCAACACAGATGGATATCAAGTGTGATGGTTTGAGCTTCGAGATTCTTGAGGAGGCTTTGATGCAGGCTAAGGCTGGTCGTGAGCACATCCTCAACTGCATGATGGAGACAATCTCTGAGCCACGTGCTGAGATGAAGCCACAGGTTCCACGTATCGTAGCATTCGATATTCCTAAGGAGTTCATCGGTGCTGTTATCGGCCCTGGTGGTAAGATTATCCAGCAGATGCAGGAGGATACTGGTGCTACTATCACTATCGAGGAGACTGATGGTAAGGGTCACGTACAGGTATCTGCTCCTAACAAGGATTCTATCGATGCAGCTTTGGCTAAGATCAAGGCTATCGTAGCTGTTCCTGAGGTTGGTGAGGTTTACGAGGGTACTGTTCGTTCTATCATGCCTTACGGTTGCTTCGTAGAGATTCTCCCTGGTAAGGATGGTTTGCTCCACATCTCTGAGATTGACTGGAAGCGTCTTGAGACAGTTGAAGAGGCTGGCATCAAGGAAGGCGACAAGATCAAGGTGAAGTTGATGGAGATTGATCCTAAGACTGGCAAGTACAAGCTCTCTCACCGTGTGTTGATGGAGAAGCCAGAGGGTTACGTAGAGCGTGAGCGTCGTCCACGTCCTGAGCGCGGTGAGCGTCGTGGCGGCCGTCGTGATGAGCGCCATGGTGAGGGTCGTGGTGAGCGTCCTGCTCGTCAGCCACGTCGTTATGAGCATCATAACGAAGAGCAGGCTCCAAAGGATTTTAATGATTCTTTGGACCATAACAATGATGTAGAATAGTACATTATAAGTGAAATATGTTAGGGTGCATCTTTTCCGAAAGGAGGAGATGCACCTTTTTTATGTCTTGATGGGTGTGGAGTGGTCTGTTATAGTTGAATGGAAAAGTATATTGGGAAATAGATACAAAAAAAAGAGTCATAAGATAAACTTATGACTCTTATTGCGCTTCAAGATGGGCTTGAACTTTAGAGGTTGAAATCTTATGAAATGTATAGAAACTGTAAGACGCACAAAATCAGGTAGTTATGATTTGGGTTAAAGCTGTATATGTTTGTTAAAGTTTCAAAGATAGAATTAAAATGGGTGCTTATCGGGTGCATTTTTGAGGCAAAAGTATTATCTTTGCACCCAACAAAATAATAGAATATATGGCACAGTTTTTCTTACGTAGTTCAAGAACATCAGGAGAGGCTCCTCTCTATACCAAGATAAGGCGTAATGGCTTTCAGCTTTATGTCTGCACTGGTATTAATGTCGATATCCAAGAATGGAATAAGTCGCAAAAGAGTATGGCTGCTCTAAAAAGGTATGAAGCGACACCTGCAGGAATGAAAGTTCATAACTTGCAGGTGGAGGTGATGAATGCTATAGATTCTCTTTATTCCGAAAAGCGAATCAAATCAAAGGAGGATAAAGAACTTGTTGAAAAGACTATTTCTTCTATAGTCAATGGTACTGTAGAAGAAATACAAGAACGTATTATGGTGAATGAGGGGGAAGAGTTGAAGTATATTCATCGCTATTATGATTATTTCTTTGCTGGCATTTCTGATGGTTCTATTCGTCATGGTAACAATGCTGTTTATTCTGAAGGTTCTGTTGGCGTTTGGAAGTGCTTTGGAGATTATCTGAAAGTATATTGTAAGAAGAATATGTTGTTTTCTCAAATAGATAAACCTTTTGCTGATCGATTCACGTTGTTTTTGGAAAGGAAAGGTTTGATGATGCATACAGTCAACAAGCATGTCTCTTGTTTCCGTAAACTTTGTAATCTTGCAGCGATGGAAGGTTATAATTCAAATGCCGTGTCCCTTCGGGTTTGGAAGGATAAAACTGTCAAAGAGGAAGAGAAACGTAAGGAAATCTATCTTACTGATGAGGAAATTGATGGCATGTATAAAATGGAACTGACAGGTATGGAGGAGAAAGTACGTGATATATTTCTGTTGGGGTATTTTAGTTGTCAAAGATATAGCGATTATAGTGAGTTGAAAAAGAAGAATTTTATTACGTACAATAAGGAACTTGGTATTATCACTTTAACGCAAAAGAAAACAGGTAGGGAAGTTTGTGTGCCAATAGTTGATGACAGGGTTTATGAGTTGTGTAATAAATATCATTATGTTTTTCCTACTGTGACAGAACAACAGTTGAATGAGAAAATCAAAGTTGTGGCACAGAAATTGTCTGCAACTATGCCATCAATGGGTGAAAAGGAGATTACTGTGCTTACTTCTAGAGAAAAAAGTGCTGAGGAAACTTATTCAAAACTCTTGAAGAAGAAAAAAGCAGGAGTAAAGTTTACCGAAAACGAACGCAAACGTTTTGGTAAATTGAATAAGGTTGCTATGCTGCATGGTGGTGAAACTCTTTATGAACGTAATAAAGATGGCGAGGTTATTCGACCAAAATTTCAGTTGGTGTCCTCGCATACTTCTCGTAGAAGTGGAGTAACTAATATGTATAAGATGGGCATTCTGTCTAATATAGAAATGCGTAGTATAACAGGACATCGCTCAGAGAAAGTCTTTGAAACCTATATAAAGGTAAGTAAGGCAGAACAAGCACAGCAGATTGCCCAAAAGTTGAAGGCAGCAAAAGTAAAGTAAAACTATAAGTTGACAAGTTGAAAATGATTAGGCGTTTTCAACTTTCAACATCATAAAAGTATTAAAAAATGAAACTTGAAGAATTGAAAAAACAATTGCCAGCTTGGAAAGAAAGCAATGCTGAGTTTTATAATAATTATGTCCATGCAATTAGAGGTGGTAAAGCAACTCTTTCTGCTTATATGCATATCTATGATTATGCTATGGGCTTGATTTCAGATTTACCACAGACGGTAAAATTTGGTAGTTATGGAACGATATTCAAAAACTATCATTATAAGTTAGGATTTAATGGCTTGTTAGGAATGCTATTGCAGGTTTTTGAAAACGATAAAATGCTGTATTTTCAGGCTCAGGTAAATCGTGAAAAATTGAAGATGGCTATATTATATTGGTTCTTATTTGATGATTATCATTATAATTTGATGCTGGCAATTAAAAAATATCCAAGCCAAGAACTTAAAATGCAGTTGGAAGAATTAGAAGAGCAAGTGATAGAAAACGCTCTTGTCTTAGGTATAAAAGATAGAGAATATTGGGAGGAACAGCTTGCAAAAGGCGAATTGATAATTACTGGTAATAAATTACGTAAATGCTTTTTTGTAGAATTGGAAGAAAATTTCAATGTGGAGGAATTTGAAGAAATAGAAGAATTGCAAGAGAAAGTTACATCAAATAATTTGGAGGACAATGAAGAAGCAAAAGATGATACTGAGGTTAATGATTCGGAACTCTTGAAGGAAAAGGTAACAACTTGTAATGATAAACCACAGCGTGGGAGAAAACCAGCTTTCTTTGGCATTGATAGTTTACAGAAATTGTTTGCATTAAAAATGAATCAGGAGAAAGCAAATGAGGTTATAACCATGATGGAAAATGAAGCGTCATTGGAACTATACAATGGTATAAAATTAGTGTCCATGATAGTTGCTTTGGAGGCTTGTGGATATATTGACTATTTATTGGGCGGTAAGGTTTCTGGCTTTTATAAGCTGTTGCCAGAAAGTTGTCGTCGAGTTTTGGTTTATGATACATTTAATGAATATTATAATAATATGCATTTGTACCATTTCGAGAACAAGTGTTTTGACCAAAAAATAAAGGATGGGACAAAGGAAAACTGGGAGAAAGAAATAAAACGGTATATATTGATGTTTCAAGGAATAAAATAATAGAGATAGAACTTGATATTTAATGCCATGAAATGCCAATAAATACCAAATTAGCTGTCTATCAATTAGATGGCATTTCTTGGTATCTGTAATTTCAAAACAATTTTATAATTTTGCCCCCGAATTGATTAGCTACCAATTCTATTCGAGGGCATAAGCATGCGTGTGCCCATAAGTATTAATTTTTAATGTAGATTAGTTATGGACAGCGTAATTATACTAAACAAGGAACAGTTCCAGGATGCTATCTATAGAGCTGTGAGTCGATGCCTTGATGAAAGAAATATCGACATGATGATAAACTCTTCTAATAATGAGAAGGGTTTCTATAGCCGTGATGAGTTGTGCGATTTGCTTCATATCGCATACCCTACGTTATGGCGTATAGAGAAGAGTGGTTTGCTGAAGAGCCAAAAGGTAGGGCGTAAAAACTTGTACTTCAAGCAAGAGGTTGACCAATTGGTGAAGTCGGGTAAGCTGGCTAAGTACAATCGTTAATAATGCACAGGGGTATGGAAAATTATGTTCATGGCATTATTAACGATGTGGCTCAAAAGCAAGCTTTATTTGCGAAGCAAGCTAATCCTTTAAATGAAATTACTGGTGAGATGTTGTTAAATCGTAATGTTCAAGAGATTCCTTCTCTATTGGATCCTTTGCTGCCAAAGGTAGGGTTGGCTTGTTTAGCTGGTAGTTCTGATACAGGAAAATCTGCTTTCTTGCGTCAATTTTCTATGTGCGTAGCAGCAGGATTGCCTTCTTTCTTGGGAATGAAATTGAATGTAGAACACAGAAGTGCAATCTATGTCTCTACTGAAGATGATGAAACTGCTAATGCTTACTTGATGGTGCGACAAAATCAGCAACTTAGCTTGCAACCATCAGAGTTGGGGGGATTGCGTTTTTTGTTTGATTCGGAAAAAGTTGTGGAAGAATTGGATAAGCGTTTATCAGCTAAACCTGCAGATTTGGTGATTGTGGATTGTTTCTCTGATCTGTATATGGGAAGCATGAATGAAAGTAACCAGGTTCGCTTGTTTTTAAATCAATACTCCCAACTTGCTAGCAAGCATAAGTGTCTAATCATTTTTTTGCATCACTGTGGTAAGCGAACCGAGAATTTTATGCCATCAAAGCATAATCTCTTAGGTAGCCAGGCTTTTGAAGCGAAGATGCGATTGGTGTTAGAACTTCGAACGGACATAGAAAATGTAACTTATAAGCATCTATGTTGTGTAAAAGGCAATTATCTTTCTGCTGAATACAAAACAGAATCCATCAAGTTGAAATTCTCGGATAGTCTTACTTTCTCAGAGACAGGTGAACATGTGCCATTTGAGAACCTTTTGCCAATTTCATCGGATAATGAAACAAAGTACAATGCTATTATGCAGTTCAAGGCTGATGGCTTGACTTTGGATGAGATTGCTAAGAAGGTGGGGTATAAAGATAAGTCTGGTGTTTCTAAATTCTTGGCTAGATATGATAAAACTAAACATTAAGACTATGGATAATTATGACTATGTGGCTTTGACGAACGAAGTAGTTCGACGGGGCGCTAATCTTTTTGGGACCTTTGAAGAGTGGACGAAAGGTGCTTTTGCTTTGTCTGCACTAGGTGAGAATGGGCGTGTTTTATTCAAGAACATCAGTAAGCTGAGTGATAAATATAACGAAGTTGAAAATGATAAAAAATTCACGAATGCTTTGCGTACAAACAATCAGGTAAGTATAGCGTCATTTATCTACATGTGTCAACAGAAAGGCATAGATACCAACAAGTTCTTCTTGAAAGATGGTAAAGGGACAGGATCGTCTCTAGTTGTCCCTACAATTCGTCAAGTGAAAAGTCTAGCTGCATTTGTTGACATAGATGGACATTATGTAACAGATAGTTTGGATGTGCAAATGAAATCGGATTTTGTTACGTTTTTGAAGATGTTGGTTGATGATGATGACAGAATCAGAAACATTGTGGAAACCTATAAAATAGGGGTGACAAAACAACAGCACACAATCTTTTGGTATGTGGATATAGAAGGCAAGGTAAGATATGGAAAAATAATGGCTTATGGAAAAGATGGACACCGAATGCATGATATTATTCCGCAAAGCATCCCTTGTGAACTATCTAAGCAGGGTAAAATATCTAAAGACTATACCATCAAGAAAACATTGTTTGGTGAACATCTTCTAAATGACCCTATGTATGCCGATAAGTTGATAGGTATTGTTGAAAGTGAGAAAACTGCTATTATTTGCTCTTTATGTATCTCTGATGTGCTTTGGATGGCAACAGGCTCTCTTGGTAATTTGCAAGCAGAAAGATTGCAAGCAGTCAAGTCAAGACGTGTAATCCTTTATCCAGATGCCGATGAAATGTCACAACCATTCTGTAAATGGAAGGCTTCTGCTGATGCGTTGAATGAAAAGGGATGGCAGATTCAGGTGAGTGGTTATTTGGAGACTGTTGCTACCTTTGAGCAGAAGCAGAAAAAGATAGATATAGCAGATCTTTTGGTGGCTAATTTACAAGAATATGGTGCTGGGTAGTTAGTTTAGAATGGCTCCTTGTGGTAATCTGTAGCAAGATATGCCGAGGTATTACTTTCACTACGTTTCGTAATCCTCTGCACTCTTGCATACTTCCCACAAAGGTCGTATGAGAACTATTCGCAGGCTCACAGTTTATTATGAATGATTAAAGAAAAAATGATATGAACAATAAAGAAAATAAACAAATTTTAGAGAAGCGTAATCATGTGATAGTCGTCAAGGTTACGGATTCAGAATATAAAAAGATAAAGGCAATGGCACAGAAATGCAGTCTTACTGTTAGTAGTTATGGGCGAGCTCGTTTTGTTGGTTATGAGCCAAAGCAAGGATTGACAGAAGAGGAGTTCTATCGTCTTGGTAATTTGGCTCTTTGTCGTGTAGATATGGTGAATTTTGCCAATGCGTTGTCGGGGTTGACGCGTGAAGAAAAACTGCAACTCTTCCGAAACCATCGCCAGATGTATGACTGGTATTGCCTTGTTGCTCCTATTACCAATGCTGTTGTAGAGTATATGCAATTTATCCAGAAGGCTAATATCTTTCTGCCTCCCTCTATGAAAGATGTAACAAAGACAGAGTAAGTATGATAGGAATAGCACATGCCGTTTCCTATGGAATCAATACTCTTAGGTATATTAAGGGCGAGTCAGAGAAGAAAAGACATCCTGAAAAAATATATCATGTTTGTAATCAGTTTCTTCCTAACGATATAGATGCTATGGGTATGTGGACAATGATGAACTTTAAAATAAATAGTCACCCAGGAATGAAGAATGGTCTGTTTCATGTAGAGTTAAGTCCAGCTAAGGAATGTACAGACAATTTTACAATGGCTGATTGGAAACGTCTTTGGAGTGATTTTGTAGAGGAGTTTGATAAACAGCAATTATATGATAAAGAAGGTAAAATGATTTCGAAGAAGACCAATCTTGCTGGTAGTATGGCTTCCGTTTGGCTTCATCAGGAATCTAAAAGTGGAATACCTCATCTTCATGCTGCTGTTTGTCGTGTAGATATGCAAGGCAATACGAATAATGATCATCGCATTGATATTCGGGTACAAAGGGCTGCGGAAATTGTCGCTGTGAAATATGGTTGGATGACAGCACGTAAGGTAAGAGATAGAAATGTTGATCTTGTAAGTCAAGCCTGTATGAATGCCCTACGACAGATGCCTCGTTGGGATTGGAATGACTATGTGGCTCGATTGGAAGCTTGTGGATATACCCCTAAGTTGAAAAGGGATAGACAGAATCAAGTAGTTAGTTATATTATCTGCAAAGGGTGGACAAAATACAAGGCTTCTGAACTGGGACGTGGACGTAAGTTGACGGTGAAAAATATTGAGAACACATGGAAGGCTTTGCATCAAGAGGCTCAAAAGATTGTTGCGCCAACCTTGAAAGAAAATCAAGAGATGTTTGCAGATAAGCCTATCTCTGCAATGTTCAGTCATAAGTCTTGTCAATCTGGTTCTGTCAACCATTATACAGAACGTCAACCTGGGAGTAGTTGTGTGAATATAGAGTGGAATGGTGAATCTTATAGCCGTTTTGTACCCAAGAAGGTTACTCAGGCATTTGATGAAGTCTTTGATTATCGAGTTGAGGGCAATTGGCAGTCTTTGACCAATCTTGCTTTGGCTTACTTCACAATGCTTGCTACCCCTTCTGTTACTTCTTCTGTAGGTGGAGGAGCATCTAACAATGAAGGCTGGGGTCGTAAACGAGATGAGGATGAATTAGATTGGGCATACCGTTGTGCAAAAGCTGCCATTCATGCAATCGGCAGAAAACCGAAAAAGGGTATGCGTCGTTAGTGTATAATATAAAATAAGATGAACAATGAAAATTAAAACAGAGGATCTTCGAGCTGGATTGAATGACTTTTCTCCTGAACAGCAGATAGAAAAGGAGGTGAAGACAATTGATGCAAGTGCCAAGGCTTTGGCTGATGCTTCAAAAGTACTGACAGATCTCGTAAGTCAGATTGATGGCTTGACAAGTAGATTGGAAAAAGCTAATGTAATTCGTATTTCAGCTAAGACAAAAGAAGAAATGTCTTCTATGTCTGTTCAAATGGTAGCTGATGCAGCTAAAGTGCTGGATACAAAGGTTAAAGAAACTGTAATACCATTTGCTAAGGAACTAAAGTTGATATGTCAACAACTTTCAGGCAGTGAACATCGAGTGTCTGTACCGATTTCTGTTGCATATAGTCTAATGGTTGTGCTAGTTTGTAGCCTTGTCTATGCAGGACTAGTAGTCTTTGCCAACTATCGTATAGTTCATTCTACCATATTGGGGTCTTGTACTTGGATAATGTTTGGATTTACCGTTTTCTTGCTTTCATTTATACTATTTATGGCTTATAAAAAGTGGTTACAGTAGGCAAATCGTTAAACTTTCCTATAATATGTAGATAAAGAAGTGTAATTTCAAATAAAATCCTTATATTTGCGTTTAACGCAATAAAAAAGAAAACGATGAAGGATATAAATCGCATAAAAGTAGTCTTGGTTGAGAAGAAGAAAACTAATAAATGGCTGGCTGAACAATTGGGCAAAGACCCTGCAACAGTTTCCAAATGGTGTACAAATTCTTCTCAACCTGATTTGGTGACTTTAAGAAAGGTTGCCGAATTGCTCGGGGTGGACATCAAGGACTTGCTGAATTCCAGCAATCCTTCAGTAAATGAAAAAGTGATAATTATCAAAAACAACTAACATGACAGAACAGAATATCTATGATATAATCAAAATGCGCATGGCTGTATATAAGGCTGGTGTGAAAGCAGGATTTTGGGAAGGCGTAGACCAAAGTGGTGCGTCTGAAATGATGAATTATATTTTCCCAAAATCTGGTAATATCGCCTATTATAATCTAGTGATGGAACTAATGCGCAAAGCTCATGGTATGTTCTTGGGTGGCGTCTTTTATCTCTTTAAGCTGCCGGCACAGGTAGAAAGGATGATCATGGACTATCTGAAAAAAGAAAAAATGGATGTTGCAAGTCTTGGTGACGATGCGGATGCTTATCTGCAGAGTATGGATACAATTGCGACAGACCATTGCTTTACAACTGTTCCTATTGGAGCTTATCGGCAAGATGAAATCGACAATCTCTTGCGTCTGTGTGCCTCTCATTATAGATATTCGTTTCAGGAGAATGTCAAATCATTCCCATATATGCAATGACAAGGAATACGAAATATACGATTGCATTGGCGAAGGGGTGTGGACTGATAGAGGAAACACTTACGTTGTTGTCCGTATGTGATGAGCATACGACAAGGGAATCTCTCGCCCAATGTGTACATGAGCAAAACTTGCTTAGTAGATGTTCTGACATGCGTAGCATGGACATCGTCAAATTGGTATTCTATCCTCGCTTCATGAAGCATGAACCTCATGTAATGTTGTGGTTGGGTGCCATCCGAAAAAAAGGTTTGCTGTTATCTCAGTTTAAACAGTTATTGATGCTTTACTGTGCAAGAGAGAATGCCGTTATGTATGATTTTATAGTGAATGAATTGAATGTTTTGCGTGTGAATCAGACACAAAAGTTGGAACGTGATAGAATCACTATGTTTATTAAGGGCATTGTAGATGAAGGAAAGGCGAAGTGGGGAGAAAGCATACAAAAACGACAGGCTTCTTATATAAAGGCTGTGTTGGTGGATTTTGGTTTTGTAGCTCGCAATGGAGATATCTTACCTTATGAAATCTCTAATTTTGTATTGCTCTACTTAATGCATGAACTTCATTTCGCTGGTCTTTCAGATATGGCAATTTGGAATCATGAGGATTGGCTGTTATTTGGGTTGGACAAATACACTTTGCGGGATCGCATCATGGATATGAATATCAAGGGTGGCTATATTGCCCAGTGCTCGGGCGAATTGCTTACCATTTCGTGGAACTATCAAACAATGGAGGAATTTATTGATGCTACATTATGAGAATAAGATAGAAAGGGCTTTGGATTACCTGAAGTCGCCAAGCAAGTTGTCGCCTACTGGCTACAGCCCTATTGTGTATATGGTATATCAGCCCGAGGATGCCTTCGTGGTTAGAGGATTGATTGACTCGTTTCTGAAACCAAAGGCGGAATACATGGGATTTCATGCCCATGAGTTTTCTATGGGGCTAGTCATTGATAGGTTTATCAATACGAATGACTATCTGGATATTTGGACCGACCCCGATGTGGAAGAGCCAGAACTCTATAATAGCATCAAACAGGCCATTGTGAACGACAGGTATATAGAGAAAGCTCTGTTGGAGAAGCAGGACCAACTGTTGGCTGAAGAAGAAAATCCGCTCTTGGTTATCCGGGATGTGGAGATGCTTCATCCTTTCTATATGATTGGCGCTGTAGAGAACAATATCTACAACCAGATTCAGATTCCAATGTTGGTGCTTTATCCGGGAGAAACGCAAGGCACTGCCCGTTCTTTCCTCGGCATTTATAACCAGGACGGAAATTACCGTTCCATTAACTTCTAAAGATAATCAGTTATGTATAAGATACAAGAATTATTCGACCCTTCCAAACAGCTCAACCGTAAGATAGAGAGTGTTGTCACCTTTGGTGCCAATACCACGGAAGATTTGGACCATGAAATTCGGGAGTATGTCGTTACGGACAAACTGCACAAGAACTATGAGGACGTGCTTCTCGATTTGCAGTCGGCTTTCGACAATTCAAGCAAGGAAATTGGTATCTGGGTCTCTGGATTCTATGGTTCTGGTAAGAGTTCCTTTGCCAAATATCTGGGCTTGTCGTTTGATAAGAGCCTCATGATTGATGGCGTTACTTTTGGTGATAAGTTGTTGAGTCGCATTCATGATACGACTATCACAGCCTTGCACCATGCCATCATCAATCGCCATAATCCGTTGGTTGTGATGATTGACCTCAGTACTCAGTCGGTTGCCGGAAATATTTCAACGGTCAGTGATATAGTATATTATGAGACTTTGAAACAGTTGAACATCACCAAGTGTACCGACCAGAAGGTGATGTGCTTCGTCGATATGCTTCACAGCGAGGGGAAATATGAGGAATTCTGCCGCATCGTGAAGGAGGAGAAGCACAAGGACTGGGAAGTGGAACAGTGCAACGACTTGGCTGCGAATATGATTGCGGCAAGTCTTGCGCCAAGGCTCTTGCCTGCCTATTTCCCTGATAGCGCCAGCTTCAAGAACATCAAGATGAACAGCGCCTTGAACGAGAAGGAACGTTTCAAGCGTCTTTATCAGCTGATCAAGGAAAAAACGGGAAAGGATAAGGTAATCTTTGTCTTGGATGAGGTAGGACAGTATGTGGCTTCCAATGTAGAGCTGATTCTCAATGTGCAGGGCATGATGCAGATTTTCAAGGATGAGTTCCGTGGAAATGTGTGGGTGATTGCTACAGCACAGCAGACTCTTACGGAGGACAATCGTCAGGCGCAACTCAATTCCAATGAGTTATTCCGTTTGAATGACCGTTTCCCTATCAAGGTGGATATTGAGGCTAACGACATCAAGGAAATTATCACCAAGCGTCTGCTGGGCAAGTCGCAGGAGGGCAAGGAATTCCTGGTTAAGCTCTTCAATCAAAACGAAGGCATCTTGAAGAATAATACCCATTTGGCTGTGCAACAGCGTAGCATCTATAATCAGGTGCTTACAGAGCAGTCGTTTGCCGACCTCTATCCGTTCCTCCCGGTGCATATCGATATCCTGCTTTCGCTCTTGCAGAAACTGGCAAGTCGCACGGGTGGTGTAGGTCTCCGTTCGGTTATCCGATTGATACGAGACATCTTGGTGGACAATCATTTGGCTGATGCTACCATCGGACAGCTGGCGGGTCCGGAATACTTCTATGATGTGTTGTCATCCGATATGCAGAAGAACTCAGCCAAGGAAATCGTTCTGGCTGCAGATAAGGCAGTACGTATGTACACAGGCAATGAACTGGCTGTGCGCATCTGTAAGACCATCGCCGTGATGCAGTTGCTTGACGACTTCAACCTGTCTTTCGACAATATCTGTGCGTTGTTGAACAACAAAGTGAGCGAAATGCTCGACCGCAACCGTGTGCGTGAGATTATTGACGAGATTTCGGGTTCCAACGAGCTCACCTTGCAGGAGGTGGAAGGCAAATACCAGTTTATGACCAATGCCATCTTGGGCATCCGTGAGGAACGTGGTAAGATTGTGCCTCGTGAAGTAGAGAAAGCCGAGGTGATGCAGGATATGCTGAAAGACTTGCTGACTCCTGCTCCTGCCGTGAATGTGTATGCGAGCAAGACAATCACCGCAGGTGTGGAACTGACAGAACGCAACCGTCCTTACACCATCTATAACACAACTAGTTTGAAGATGAACGTGCGTTTTGTCAATGGTGCGCATTTTGAGGAGACTCGTCAGCTGTTGCTTACTGAGAGTACCCGACAGGAAAATATGCGTACCCTCTATTGGCTCTGTACGCTTAATAAAGACAAGGAGGCTCTGCTGCAGGAGATTGTGAAATGCCAGAACATCCGCAACCGCCATCAGAACGAGACCAACAAGGAGATACAGGCTTATCTCCGTGCGCAGGGCGACATGGCAGAGGAGAAGAAACAGCAGTTGCGCCATGCGCTCCGAGAGGCGCAGGCCAACAGCGAAATCATCTTCCGTGGCTCTCCACAGCAGGTGAATGCTGATACCTACAAGACGGTTGCCTTGAAGGGAATTGCCGAAAAGGTGTTTGAGAAATATCCGTTGGCTTCTGCCAATATGAAGAGCGATTGCGTGAACAAGCTTGCTTCGTATGGTGATGTTACCACCATTCCCGATTCGCTCAATCCGTTCAAGATCATCAAGAAGAACGATGGAACGATAGATGCTGCTCATCCGGCTTTGATGGAGATAAAGGATTTTGTGGCGTCTCGTTCTGAGGCTACGGGACAGGAACTGATGACCCATTTCGAAAGCATTCCGTATGGCTGGGCAAAGGATACCATCCGCTATCTGGTTGCCCTGATGCTGAAGGCTGGAAGCATACAGCTTCGTGTATCGGGCAAGGACATCACCGTGTTTGGTGAGTCGGCAGTGGCTGCCATGGGCAATAACAATGCTTTTGGAAAGATAAGTATTTCTCTCAATACAGATGGAACTTTAACGGTTCCTGAACTGCTGAATGCAGCAAAGATACTGATGGGCGTATTGGGAGCTCCACGCACAGCTCCTGTCAAGGATCAGATTGCGCAGGCTGCCAACAAGCGTATCAAGTATCTGATGACTAAGTGGAATAAGTTGGTGCCTCACTTCGAACATCTGCATTTGGCAGGATTGCATCCTCTCAACCAAGCTATTGGCTATGCCAATCGCATCCTTGAAAGTGAGGGTGGAGAGGCTGCCTACCTGTTGGGCAAGGACAAGGAATGTGAGAAAACTTTTCGATATGCGATGGAACTCGTCAAGTGTAACGAACAAGCTGGCTTCCTGGACCGTTTCCTTCACATGGAAAAACTGATGGACGAGGCTGATAATTTGGCTCCGAATGGTATCCTTGATGGATTCCGCAAGCAGGTGAATGAGGTGCGACAGGTGTATAATGGTTATGTGGCTAATCCTGATTTGCCTAACATCGTGTCGGACATCACCGAGCTCAGCTCACAGCTTGATGCTTATCTGCAGCAGGCTTGTCTTGAATTCCAGACACAGAGCAACGAACAGCTTAATAAAAAGCGTGTGGCTATATTGGCGAATCCCGAAATGGAGAAGTTGAAGGAAGAGCAACGTGCACAGATAGAAACGCTGTTGGGTGAATTGACCATCGAGAGTCGTGGCAGTTCTATCGACAATTTGCGTGATATGCTGAATAAGTTTTCTGGATTCTATATGCCGATGGGCGCAGTGGAAGTTATTGAGGGGCGTGTCAAGACGATGGCTGCTGCCAACGCTCCTGCTGTTACGACGGTCACGTCATCAACTGCAGGTGAAAACACAGAAGGGAATGATGACAATCCTGGTAAGGGAACGCCTACGCATCTCCATTCTCCTTCGTATAGCTCAACTCAACTCTGTATCAAGCATAAGATTACTTCTCGTGCGGAATTGCAGGAGGTCATCGACCGACTCACACAGTTGTTGGACAAGGTGGGCGATAATTCGCCAGTAGAGTTTATTTTCTAATTTTTAGCTATTCTGAAAGAATAAAACGATATGATTTCTCAAAACGGAAAGAAGATAATAGAACGTTTTGTATCGGCGGCCAAGAACTTGCTGATGCAGAATGTAACGGAAATGTTGCAGCAGTGGTATGGCATCTGGGCGGATGGCCATACCATTGGTGTGGAGCAGTTGCCAAGTCAGGATACTGACATTGTGCATACTGCCCGTATGCTGCGCGACCGCTTGCTGCATCTGATGGCTGCTCTGCCTGATACGGATACTGATGCCGATAAGGAGCGGCAGGCTGTAGGTCAGCTGGTGGCTGAACAGGCTTTTACCCAGCTCAACCGTTTTTGCGCTCTTCGCATGTGCGAGGAGCGTGACTTGATTATGGAGAGTATTCGTGGGGGCTATGAGTCGGCAGGATTCATGGCTTATGATAGTATTGCCCAAAGTGTGGGTGCAAGCCGTTATGAGCGTTACCGCTGCTATCTGTTGAGCGTGTTCGATGAACTGAGCATCGAATTGCCAGCAGTTTTCGACCGTTTTTCACCGTTCGGTCTTCTTTTCCCTGATGAGAGTACATTGATGAAACTCCTGGAACTCATCAACGACAGTCAGCTTTCTGCCTGGTTTGACGAGCAGAATGCTGTGACCGTGAATTTTTGGAAAGAGGACGAAACCTTGGGATGGATGTTCCAGGATTACAATTCCTTGGAGGAGCGCAGAAAGATGCGTGAAGCGAGCAGCAAGCCTCGCAACAGCCGAGAGATGGCGGTGCGCAACCAGTTCTTTACGCCTGAATATGTGGTGCGTTTCCTTACCGACAATTCCTTGGGCCGTATCTGGTATGAGATGACCCGTGGTGAGAGCCGCATCGGTGAGGAGCAATGCCGATATATGATCCGTCGCCCTGGTGAGCCGCTGGAAGAGCGCAAGCTGAAGGAGCCTACCGAGATTCTTTCGCTTGATCCTACTTGTGGTTCCATGCACTTTGGCCTTTATCTCTACGAGGTATATGAGTATATCTATATGGATGCCTGGGATAACCAGCCTTCATTGTTGCAGGAGTTTAGGGAGGTTCACACTCGTGAAACCTTCCACCGTGAGGTGCCTCGACTGATATTGGAGAATAACATCTATGGCTGCGAGATAGATCCTCGTGCCTTGCAGATTGCCGCTCTCAGCCTTTGGCTCCGTGCGCAGAAGAGTTATAGCCAGATGGAGCTTGATGCAGCTGAGCGTCCTTTGATAACCCGGAGCAATTTGGTGTTGGCGGAGGCGATGCCTGGCAATAAGCGCCTGCTCAAAGGTTTGATGGATGAGTTTGACAAGCCGATGCAGCGTCTGCTTACCACCATTTGGAACAAGATGAAATATGTGGGTGAGGCTGGTCTGCTCTTTAAGATGGAAAAGGAAATTAGCGATGATATCGAATACCTGCGCAAGAACTGGAGCAAGGTAAACCAAAATCGTAATGTCAGCTTTTACGATTCTGAGGAGCGTCGTGCTGAGGTTATGGCTGCCAATGAGGTTCGTACAGAATTGCGTCACCATAAGGATGAGTTTTTTGAGGAAATCGCAGAGCGTCTGCAAACTGCGTTGCAAGAGCTTTCTTCCCGACTGAGTGAGGAAGAAGGTTACGAAAATGCGCTCTTTTCTGAAGATGCTACCCGTGGCTTTGCCTTTATCGAATTGTGCCAGAAACGATTCGATTGCATCGTCATGAACCCACCTTTCGGTGAGGGTAGTGAGCATACCAGTCAGTATATGAATGATAACTATCCTGCGTGGAGCAAAAACTTGGTGTGTGCTTTCTTCGATCGTATGCAGGAAATGCTGGATGATGATGGCAAATTGGGAGCAATCTTCGACCGTACGGTAATGATCAAGTCGAGCTATGAGGCTTTCCGGCGTCGTAACCTTTGTGGCTTTATCACGGCATGTGCAGATACAGGCTGGGGTGTATTGGATGCGAGTGTAGAGACTTCTACTATGGTGCTGAACAAGCTTTGCTCTGATGTGGAAGGTGTATTCTTGGATGTGCAGGATGTGAATTCAGAGGAAAAGGATGAGAATCTTCAAGTATTGATAAGGACTTATAATAGAGATGAAGATGCAAAGTGGATTTATGTGGCTAAGTCCGTGGAGTTTGATAATCTGCCAAATACAGTGATTGGGTATGATTGGAATGAAAATACAATAAAACTTTTTCACATAGCCAATTTAGAAAATAGAAATTTTATTGCTCGCAAAGGAACGGATTTCGTAGCATCAAAGCATCCTAGACTTTATTATGAAAATGAGTCCAGTAATATGTATTATGCGTATTATAATGGAGGGTCGTATTCTTTATTTTACAAACCATATAGAGATATTGTGTATTGGCGAGAAGATATTATCCGTTCAGATGAACAAACAAATGTGAGAAATTTAGATTTTCAGAAAAAACTTGGAGTCGGTTTTGGGAAGAGAGGTGAGATAATTGATGCTCATTTACTCAAGAGAGATTCTTTTTTTACATCAGAAGGTATTGCTATTCCTCAATTATCAATGTCTAATAGCTTGTTAGTTTGTAGTTTTATTAATTCAATTTTATCACAAAATACAATAAATTCATATTGTGGTGAGCATAAGCAAGCTGGCTATGTCAACCTCCTCCCCATGCCCGACTACGCCACTTGCCAGTCTGACATCGAGCGAATTGTTAATGCCATCATAGATATCAAACGCAAGTGGTTCAGTTTGGACGAGACCAATTTGGAATATCATGGTCTGCTTGCACAGATGGATTTGACTGATGGTATAGAAGCAGCCTTAGACAAGATGCTGCAGAAACTGACTGCTGACTATGAACGCTATACAGAACTGGTGAAGAAGAATGATGATCTCTGGATGGACTTGGCTGGCATCGATAGAGATAGCGAGTTCCGACAGATGCTCAACGACTATAAGAATCGCCGCCCTTACGAAGAATTGCTTTCTATAGACGGAGCCAGCTGCCAAAACGTGATTGACAAAAAAGTGATGGCACAGGAAATCGTGATGGAATTGGTGGGTATGGCTTTCGGCAGATGGAACACGGCTTACGCCAAGGGCGAACAGGCTATTCCTGAGTTTGGCGATGTGTTTGATGCTCTGCCATTCATGCCAGTGGTCAGTCAGGGTGAGGCAGCTTGTCCTGTCCAACTCGACGTACCTGCGGATGGCATTCTGACCAACAACAGCGACTCTTCTCTCTGTCTGGCAACCCACGTAAGAGAGGTGATGCACTACCTCTGGGCAGACCGTGCCGATGATATGGAGTATGAACTCTGCCAGTTGATAGGCTGCAAGAGTCTGCAAGCCTACCTTGCATCGCCTACCGGGTTCTTTGACTATCACTTCAAGCGCTATACCAAGAGCCGCCGCAAGGCACCTATCTACTGGCTTCTTGCCTCGGAAGACGGCACCGTGGACTACTGGGTGTATTATCCAAAACTCAGCAAGAACACCTTGCCGCAGCTTATCATCCGTCTGCGTGAACAGCAGGAACAGTTGCGCACTCGTCTGAATGCCGCCCTTGCAGCCCACGACAAGACACAGGAGTCGCAGATTCGTGCCGAGCAGGAACAGGTGGAAGGCATGATGGACGAGCTGAACCGCATCCTTGCCGCAGGCTATGTGCCTAACCATGATGACGGAGTGCCGGTGACAGCCGCCCCATTGCTCCATCTTGCAGCCAGCCGCCCATGGCGAGTGGAATGCGAGAAAAATATGGAACTGCTGGAAAAAGGCGACTACGACTGGAGCCACCTTGCCATGAGCATGTATCCAGCCCGAGTAACCCAAAAGGCGAAGAAAGACTGGTGCATGGCTTTGACCCACGGTTTGGAACACATCTGTGAGAACAAGCCGAAGGAAAAGAAGGCAAGAAAGAAGAAAGGTGAAGGCAATGAACCTATCCAAACATCGTTATCATTTTAAAGACATCAAAGCGAGTAAACTATGACAGAGCAAGAGTTACAACAATATATTCGCCAACGCTATCCTGAAGAAAACGCAAGATGCGAATGGAAGGAAATGAAAAATCTGAAGAACTCCTTCAATGGTCAAGAAGGTGATGATGTGGTATCCTACGTATCAGCTATAGCCAATATGGAGGGTGGAGAACTCGTGATAGGAGTACAAGACCACACTTTAGAGATAATTGGTACAGATTTATTGAAATTAACTTTCAATGGCGAACCTGCAAATCCTCAGAATGCAACATATAAGTTGACTCAACAATGTGTAAACCTTTCGTCGGAGGGACTTTTTATAGAAGAGTTTTGTACAAGTGACACAAATAAAACTATATGGATAGTCCATATTCCAAAGCACAAACCACGCCGTCCTGTCTATGCTCATAGAAAGGCTTGGCAGCGTATAGCTGATTCTTTAGTGGAAATGACACCAGAACGAGAGCAACGAATTCTTTCCGAACCGAGTGCCGTTTTTGGGGATTGGTCTGCCAATATCATAGAAGATGCTACCATCGACGACCTCGACCCTGATGCGATTCGTATGGCAAGAGAAAAATATACGGAAAGGCATGAGATAAGAGCTAAGGAAATCGAGAGCTGGGATGATGCAACCTTTTTGAACAAGGCAAAGATTACAAGAGCCGGAAAGATAACCAATGCAGCTATCATACTTTTGGGTAGAGAGGAATCTGAACATTTCTTGTCGCCATCCGTATGTGTCATTCGTTGGAAACTGCTTGCAAAAGAGGATAAAAACAAGGATTTTCATAATTTCCATGTTCCTATGATTAAATCAGTGGAAGAGATAACAACAGGATATATTAGGAACAATAACTATGTATATACAGTTAGTGGTAATATTTTCCCGGAGAATATGATGCGCTATGATGTATTTACATTGCGTGAGCCCATTTGCAATGCCATTGGGCACCAAGATTATGGAATGGGTGCAAGAATAGAGCTGTTGGAATACGAAGATGAAAAGTTAGTTATCCAAAATTATGGGCAATTTATACCTAATTCCGTAGAAGATGTTGTGGAAAAAGATTGTCCCGATTCAAGGTATCGTAATCCTTTCTTGATGGAAGCTATGTGTAACATAGGAATGGCTGAAACTGAAGGTGGGGGTATAAGGAAACTATTTGTACAACAAAAGAAAAGATTCTTCCCTATGCCAATATATGATTTGTCTGGTCAGAAGGTTCGGTGTGAGATTCAGGGCAAGGTGTTGGATGAGAATTTTGCAAAAATTCTTGTTAATAATCCTGATTTATCATTGCCAGAGATTATCATGCTTGATAAGGTGCAAAAAAGGGAATATAGTAGCTTGACTGATGATGCAGTAGCTCTGTTGAGACAAAAGAAATTTGTTGAGGGCAAGAGAAATAGTTTATATCTATCTTTCAAAATTGTCGAAAGTTCAAAACATATAGGGTTGAAAGCTTCTTATATAAAAAACAAGAGTTTTAACGATGCTTATTATAAAAAGCTCATAGAAGATTACCTCTTGAAATTTGGCTCTGCTTCAAGAACTGATTTGGATGAACTCTTATTGGACAAATTGCCAGACGTGCTTGATGAGACACAAAAATATAATAAGGTGACAAATCTTCTTGCTTCTTTAAGAAGAGCAGGAAAGATACATGTTATTGGTAGGAAATGGTTCTTATGCAATTAATATAATAAGGTGAAAGTTTACAAGAAAATTTGTTGTATTTACAAGAAAACAAAGATAAGTTCTTGAAATTCAACAAAATGAAAGCTTTTTGGTTTACAAGAATACAAGAAGATTTACAAGAAAATAACAAGAAGATGGACATACAAGGATATATCATAGACCACTGGTTGGGGAAGATGAGTGCAGAGAAGCCTGTGCTCGTCATCTACGACCGTAATGCACTTTATCATAGTGCTTTGCCTATAGCTGAGGAAAAAGGAGTGAAGGTGATAGACACAACCAAGGGCTTACTGCATGCTCGGCTGGCTGCGTCTCGTTTTTGGTGTGGTGAACTGGCAGAGAATAATGATTTGCGTATGATTATCTATCGCCAGATGCCTCAACCAACTACCGACCGTCAGTGGGTAGAGGAGCCTTATAGTGCTTTCAAAAATGCAGCGGCAATGTTTCCTGTAGGTCCACAAGATGACTATAAGTACATCTGTCAGTCGTTTTTGCCAACCAAGAAAGATGAGATTGAACGCCTGTTTGCGAGTGGAACAACATCTTTCAATATGATTAATGCCTTGCTTGATGGAGCGGCTTATCCTGCTTTGGAACAATTGACTGGTGGCAAGAGCTTTGTTGAGATGACGGTGGGCTTGTTGGCTCAAACGTTTTCATCGGATATCGTATGGTTACCTGAATGGGTTCGTTTTGCAGAGATTCAATATCCGGGTCTTGATAGTAACGGAATCTCTCTTCAGGATATTCAGCAGAAACTATGGATGTATTTGCTGTTTAGTGAGTTCGTTTTCGATTTACCTTCGGCTTTGCCTGATAGTTTGAAGACGGTTGCTATGGCACCGGTTGAAATCAAGGATAAGATCTATTCGGTGTGTGACCATCTGCGTCGCAGAAGCGACTTGCGTGAGATTTATGTAAGAATGGCACGTAAAACGGCGGATGCTTTCCAACTTGCTGATTTGTTTGCGAAGTCCAAACATTTGGGTGACCGCGTGACTTTTGCTTTTGAAAATAAGGTGGAATACGAACGTTTCGTAGCTTATCTCAAAGAGGGTAAGTTAGGAGAGGCTCATAAGTTGCTCAAAAAGAATATCGAAGACGTTTGGTATCAGGAAGATTCTGAGGTGTCAACGTTTTGGAAATTGGCTAGTTATGCCTTGCAAATCGCTGATTGTGTGAATCGGGGAGTAAAGAGCGATGGAGATATCCAGGATTTGGTGGAATGGTATGTTGGCAGTGGTCAGGAAGCTGATAAAGCTTTCCGCAGATATTTGACTGATAGCCAGGAAGTAGTCTCTCTTCCTGCTGCAGTAAAGACAATGACACAATATGTAGAAGGCTTGTATGCAGACTTTACAGAGCGTAGTGTCAAGGAATATCAGATGCGTGCCGGGGAAATCAAGAATCATGAGCAACTAAGAAACCAGGGGTGTATAGATATCGTATATCCTGCCCTAAAAGAAGGTAAGCGGGTGGCTTTGTTTTTTGTGGATGCTTTCCGCTATGAGATGGGTAAATGTTTTGCTGATAGTATGATGCGCAATGAACCAGAGCAAGTAAAGATAGGGGCTAAGTTGTCTTTCCTGCCTTCTGTTACTCGATTTGGTATGGCTGCTCATTTGGGACATGTGAAAGTTGTGGAACAAAACGGAAAACTGCAACCTTCTGTAGATGGCAGAGTGATTATAACGCCTGATGACCGACTAGATTATTTGCAGCAGAAAACCCATGTAGTAACGCAAGATGTGCGCTTGGAAAATTTCGATATGTCTGCCATAGAAGACAATGTACAATTGTTGGTTATAAGAAGTCAGGATATGGATACTGCTGGAGAAGAAATCAAGTTGAGTGGGCTTGCCGTGATGGATAAGGTGTTGGTGCGTCTGGCGCGTACCTTGAATGCCTGCAAGCAAAAAGGCTTTGATATGGCTGTCTTTGTTGCTGACCATGGTTTTATGGTGCAGTCAAGTTTCCATGTGGGTAATTTGATAGATAAACCTATGGGTAGCGATGTCTCGCTGGAAGAAAGTCGCTTGTTGGTAGGTAATCTGAATGACAGCGAGGATACCTTATCCTTTACTCCTGAAGAACTGGGACTGGATGCTGAGGTTATGAAACTATGTTATGCCAAGAACTTTACTGTGTTTAGAAAAGGTGAAGTGTTTTACCATGAAGGCTTGTCGCTCCAGGAGAATGTGGTACCTGTGATAACTGTGCAGTTGCAGAATAAGCAGAAGAAGCAGAAATACAGCGTGGAATTAAAGTATAAGGGGAATACGTCTGGTACAGTTTATACTTGCCGTCCGTTGATTGATATTAATATCCATCAGGATGATTTGTTTGCAGATGGAGTAAATATAAGATTAATAGTGGCTGATGGCGAAGGCCATGCAATAGGCGCACCGAGTGGTAAATTCTATGATGATGTTACGCAGACAGCACAAATACCTTCTGGTGTTACTCAATACCGTCAGCCGATAGTTATAGATGAAGAATATGGGGGTGACAGTATTGTTGTGTCTGCGTTGGACGCTGATACCCATGCTACGCTCTCTACATTGAAGTTGAACTTTGAAAATGATTTGTAAATGGATGCTTTAGATATGAAACTTAACCATGCTTTCCCAGGAAAGGTGGTTCGCAAGGACCTGCTGCATGATATTAAGCGTGCTGTGAACGTTCCTTCCTTTGTCTTGGAGTTCCTGCTGTCACGTTATTGTGCCAGTGAGGATCCCGAAGAAATAGAGGAAGGAAAGAAAGCTGTGCTGCAAACTATAGAAAAATGCTATGTTCGACCGGATGAATCTAACAAGGCACAGGCAATCGTGGAGCAGAAAAAACGCCATAAATTCATTGATAAGATTCATGTGAAATATGTGGAGCGGGAAAAGCGTTACTGGGCTGAGATGGAGAACTTTGCCTCCAAGCGTATTGCCATCAATCCTTGTTTCTATCAGGAAAACGAAAAATTGCTCGAGAGTGGCATCTGGGCTGAGATAACTTTGGCATATAATGAAGTGGAGGAGGATGACTATGCCTTCTTCATCGAAGATTTGCGCCCTATCCAAATTGCCCATTTTGATGCAGAAAAGTTCTTTCGTGGTCGTGAGCAATTTACTACTGATGAGTGGATGGATGTTCTGATTCGTAGTATTGGCATTAATCCTGATTGGCTTTCTGAAAGATCACGTCAGCTTAATAGCGATAAGAATGGTAGAAGATTGAAATTTCATATTCTCTCCCGTTTCCTGCCATTGGTTCAAAGTAATTATAATAGTATTGAGTTGGGAGGCAGAAGTACCGGTAAGAGCTATTTTTATTCGGAGTTCTCTCCTTATTCTACTTTGTTGTCTGGTGGACAGGCTTCAACTGCCACATTACTATATAATAATCAACGCAAGCAAGTGGGTGCTGTTGGTTATTGGGATAATGTCGCCTTTGATGAGGTTGCCAAGATGAAAATCAAGGATGCCGATACCGTGCAAATCATGAAAGATTATATGGCTAATGGTCGTTTCTCGCGTGGTAGGGAAGTGACAGGTTATGCCAGTTTCTCTTTTGTTGGTAACTTTGACTTGAATATCCAGCAGATAGTTAATAATTATGATAAAGATTTGCTGGTTACTTTGCCTGAAGCTTTTGATCTTGCTGTAATCGATCGTATCTACAACTATATTCCAGGGTGGGAGATACCGAAGATTGATGACAGTGCTTATAATAACGGTTTTGGATTGATCACGGATTATATGTCGGAGGCACTTCATTACTTATTTGTGCATGATAGTGACTACGTGGGGGTAGTCAATGCCCGTTTGAAGAAGGGTGATAATATTGAAGGCCGTGATAACCGTGCCTTACAAAAAACGATATCTGGCTTTATCAAGTTGTTGTTCCCGACAGGTCAACCAACTGATGAGGAGTTCGATGAAATAGTGGAATATGCGATAGAAGGCCGTCGTCGTGTGAAGGAACAATTGAATAAGCGTAAGCCTGATGAGGAATACGCTCGTATCAATATGTCATATATAAATAGGGATGGAAAGAAAATTATAGTATATTGTCCGGAAAGTAAGTATAGCAAGGCAACCCAGAATCCTCGTAAAGATCCTGAAGTAGCAGTTTTGACCGAAGCTTATGATGAAATGCCTTTTGAGAATGCACCTTCAAAGGTTATGGAGGATCGTCCTATGATGAAACCTCTAATTGTTGAAGATGATTCTCCTAAAGAGAAGACAATTGATGTGCAATATGGCGATATAGGTTATGGTTATGATGACTTGTTTGCTGACTATCTGAAGGGGGCAAAGGTGGTTATGCTCGAAGAACCTTACTTGTCACATGGCTATCAGGTAACCAATTTGGTTCGATTCATCGAATTATTGGTAAAGATAGGTGACTGTAAAGTTTTTAAGTTGATTACAAAACTCGGCGATACGGTAGAAGAGTCATCTTATATAAAAGATAGTTTGAGTGGTATCAAGGAAACCCTGGCTGATATGGATGGCAACATAATGACATTTGAATATGAATTTGATGAAAACTCTCATGACCGTTACATCCGCACTAGTAATGATTGGGACATCACCCTTGGTCGTGGTCTTCATTTCTATCAGAACTTGAATCCAAGCAAGGATAGTCGTAACTACTTCCAGATGGGAACCTACGATCTTTCCCTTCGTCCATGTTTGAAGACAAGATTTACTTTTATCAAAAGAGATTCTAAAGAATAAATGCGTATGGATAGTAAATGTAAATATTGGATGTTATTATTGACACTGTTGTGTGTCATATCATTAGGTTTTTCTTTATTTAGAGTGTTTCCCTGTGAAGTTGGTAATGAGACGTTTTTAGGAATAGTACTTTCTGCTGTCGGTATCATTGTTACTTTGGTTATGGGATATCAGATATTTAGTGTTGTTGAATTTAGAGGTGAACTTCAAAAGCAAAAAGAAGAAAATATTAAGTTGGCTCATGATAATGCAAAACTTCAACAAATGATTAGAAATCAAATGGGTGCATTAGATAAGCAAAAGGGTCGTATAGAGGAAGGGCTTAATATGTGTTTTTCTTATATTAATTATTTTTCGGGTCAAGATGTTTGTACTGCTTTTGGCGCATTTGTACCTATGTTGGATGCTTTGTACTATTCATTGGATTCTGATGAAGATGGTATTGACGATATATTCTCTAGCTTACGGTTATTTGTTAGCAAAATCCAAACACAATCTTTTGCAATGCCAGGAGGGTATGGTGATGTTCATGGAAAGTATATAATAACAGACCCACAGCATCCTTTTTATAATCGCACAATTGATGAATATATGAATTCTCGTTTGAAGCCTGTAAAGACTATTGATGATAAAATTCGCAATCATAAGAACTATAAGTTTATTAAAGTTTCATATGAAGATATTATGGCTTTATTCAATGAGAAGGTGGCAAAGATTATTCAGGATCCTCAGAATTTATCTTTTTCGAGATAAGACAATTTGAAAATGAAGTTTCTTGTTGACGGTTGAAAGTCCTTAGTGATTTTCAACTTGTCAACTTTGATACTTGACAATCCTTATAATACTCTACGATTTTGTAGAGTATATGCTCAGGGATTCTGCAATGGGTGCAAAAGAGAGAATAGACTATAAATATTGGGTGCAAATCCTCTGATTTTGCAGAATTGCATGTTGAAGATTCTGTAATGGGGCAAGTGAAATGGAGGTCTATGAATTATGGGTGCAAATAGGGTGCAACTTTGAAATGTATAAAAACAAAAGAGCCTTGCAAGTAGTTGACTTGCAAGGCTTTATCTTTTGCGCTTCAAGATGGGCTTGAACCAACGACCCCCTGATTAACAGTCAGGTGCTCTAACCAACTGAGCTATTGAAGCAAATCGAAAAAAACAATCAGAGTTAGAAGCTGGGCTTAAACTCTTTGTTGCGCTTCAAGATGGGCTTGAACCAACGACCCCCTGATTAACAGTCAGGTGCTC
>ERZ1026884.284-NODE-284-length-36175-cov-4.166584_pt1 | contig 36175 bp, 28 predicted proteins | sample MGYA00380172_ERZ1026884 | MGnify/ENA primary metagenome ERZ1026884 (study PRJEB33269, sample SAMEA4719808) | human gut metagenome | biome: human-associated habitat; feature: organic feature; material: feces | place: Cameroon | collected 2013-10 ... | reverse complement strand
GAATGGATGCTCAATTTGAGCGGTCGTGCTGCGCAATCTCGCGCGGAATACTCACCGAGGCGGAAGCGGCATTCGAGCGTAAGCGCAAATTGTATACAACCAAGCAAGCCCACTGACCGCCTGTACAAATCACAGGCAGCCGATGGGCTTACTTTCTTGCATTATTTCGCTTGATACACCATTTCCGCCTGCTTCTGCGCAATCAGGCACAGTTCCGCCGCCTTGAAGGCGCGCGCCTGCGTCATCGCGTTTTCTGTGCGATTCAGGCTGTCCAGAATCAAATCGCCGAAGAACGGGTAGCCCGTCACCCCGGTCTCGTCCCTGCTGCTGTTTCTCTTTTCACTCATCCTATTATTTCCTCGCGCACAACCTCCTCTACTCTGCCGCAAATCATCTCCATCCTCCGCACCCACTCCATCTGCTCATTTTCCTTCATCTCCTCATCCACGCCCTCCACCTCCGCCATCTCCCGAACAAGCACTGCTACCCGCTCCTCGCACTCCTTCTGCACGGATTCCAGCAACGCCGACAGCTCATCCGCCCAAATCAGCCTGACATACTCGGGTGGATGCTTCTCCTGCAAATAGCGCTCATACAGGGATGCCCACTTGCCATTGGGCGACTTATCCCCCAGCATACAAGTAGGAAAGTAGTAGTCGCCCACAAGGGTGTAGTGAATGCCGTTCTCCATGATTTCGGCAGGCAGTTCGTTTGTCGTCGTCATTTTCATTGAAAAAACCTCCTGTGCTTATTGTCGCCTTGGCATTGAACCGCATACACAGCACAGGGGCTAAAGTTGTTCCGTTCATGAGTTCGGGGTTATTTCGGGGTTATTAGGCACTTGTGAAAGTGTCGCAACGCCTTGTGGTGCAAGGGTTTGCGGGTCGTCGAATGCTTTTCATGGGGTTCAAGAGGTGAAGGTGCTAATCTCCTCAACAAGTTTCCACCTTTTGTGTATCAAAATATCAAATTCGCACTTTTTAGAGGACGAAATGAGGATATAGAAATGCCCTCCACGGTTGTGAGTAACCGGCGGAGGGCATTTTTTACACTTTTCTGCCAACCATTTCGTTGAATTGCGCCTCGGTGATGCGCGAAATTCCCAGCGATTCGGCCTCCCGATTCTTCGCCGTGCCCGAATTCGGCGTGTTTGTGATGAGGTAATTCACGTCGCGCGAAAGCCTCTCCGTCAGCGTTGCACCGCACGCTTCCAAGCAGGCTTGCAGCTCGTTGCGGTTGGCGAACGTCTTGAGCCTGCCTGTGACAGCGAACGTTATCCCGCTGATTTGCTCAATTTGTTCCGCATCAAACAGGAAATTCGTCACATTCGTGTCGAGCTTTTCTTTCTTCTGCTGAACTTTTGCCTTGTCCTTTTCGGAAACGCTGCTGTTGGCATAGTCCAGCACTGCCGCAATCAGCTCCGTATTGCCGCTGTCCTGCACGGCTTTTGTGAATGCGTCCAAATCCTTGGCGAAAATCAGCTTTTCGCGAAGCATCAGGTAGAACAACGCGGGATGTTCAATTGCCAAACCAGCCAGCTTGGCGGCGTTGGCTTTGATGTATTTCACATATGCTTTGCCGTTTTCGTCGGTGCAATCGCGGTTGTCTTCCGCAAAACCGACTGCTGCGCCGGGGCGGAATTTGGCGCTGATGTCGGAAATATCGGGGATGTGAAGGATGATGAGCGTTTTCGTTTGCGGCAGTATGGTTTGCAGCTGCTTTGCGAAAGAAGAAGGGCAGGTGAAGTCTTGCAGATTTTCACATTCCGTGAATGCTGGTGCTTCGATGGAAGTAACGGAATCAGGAACGCTTATGCTCGTCAGTCTGCTGCAGCCACTGAACGCCTCTTCCCCGATGGACGTGACGCTGTCCGGAATGCTTATGCTCGTCGGGCTGCTGCAGTTACTGAACGCCTCTTTCCCGATGGACGTAACGCTGTCCGGAATGCTTATACTCGTCAGTCTGTGGCAATCATAGAACGCCCTATCCCCGATGGATGTAACCGAATCCGGGATCACCACATCCCCACCCTTCCCCGTATACTCCACCAGCTCACCATTTTCAATCCGAAAGTCGCTCATTTTCCTTTGCGCTCCTTTTCTTTTCGCTCCTTCTCCATCCAATCGTAAAATTGATGAATATTGGCGTAATAATCGTGTCCAAAACGGTTTTTCTTCTCAATCATCGGCTCAATTCGGCTCTTTATCGTGCCGTCCAAGTAGCCCTGCGCCAGTTCGTAAACCACGTTTCGATCATAAATCTTCTGGTTGACACCGACGCAGAAATGCTCGATTCGCACAACATAGGCGCTTATCTGCTTGTACTCTTCGGAACGTGTGTTCTTCGCAATCTCTGCAATTTGCTTGGGCATGTACACGTTCAAATGATCCAGCACCTGCTCTTGCAGCCGATTGTATGCTTCCAGTGTCGCCTGTTTCCGGTCTCGGACTTTCGTCCAGATGAACGTATACAGCGTGAACCCCGCCGAAAACAAGGATACTACAAGCGCGGCAACGGATAAGGCTGTATCCATCTGCCTTTCCTCCGCGTCATTTATTGGTGCTTTCAGCCATCTCCTCCACCTCTTTCCTCGTCAGCACCAGCTTCATCGCCCACACCGGCACTTCGGGAATCTCGCAGTCATCCTCCACAAACACAAACGCGGTCTTATAGGCGGGCATCCGCTCCGGGAATAAGCCGTAGCCATCCGTGAAGTAAATCAGCCCTTTCAGGTTGGCAAATTTCCCGTCCCGAATCATCTCATCCACCCGCTGGAATACCGGGCGGAAGTCCGTTCCGCCAAGCCCCTTGATGGCCATCGTTTGCAGATAGTGGTCAAACTCCTCCCGCGAGGTGATTTTGATGTCCTCCTGAATGTCCTCGTCGCACTGGATGATGTGGACGTTGATGCGGCTGAAAAAGCTCTCCGTGCTTTGCAGAATGTTGTACGTCTTCTGCAAAAACGCCTGCACCGTTCTCCCATCACCGACCCAGACGTGTCAATCGCGATGACGAACTCGCGGATGCGCTTCACGTCCTTGTATTCCAGCGGCTCAATGAGCGGCATCCGCTTTTCGGGGAAAAGCTGCATCCCGTAGCTGTAAAACACATAGTCGAACTCATCGTCATTGATGCGCATGGCCTCGCCCATCACGGCGAATTTCTTCAGGAACGCCGTGTAGTCGTACTTTTCCCGGTTGACGGCGCGGAGATTCTGCATCATGCCGCCTGCCTCGTCGCCGCGCTGCTTGTGGAACGTCTCCAAGTCGGTCTGCATCTGCTCGGCAATGTGCTGCCAGTCCTGCAAGAGGGCGGATAGCGCCGCTTGTGCCTGCGCCGTGCTGGCATCCTCCTGCTGACCGTCGTTCGGCCGACCGCGCTGTGATGTACCTGATGTACCGCCACCGTTATCCCCCGCTGCTTGCTCCTCCGCCATAGCAACGCGCGCAGTCGGTGCATACCAAAGTGCGTGATTATCCGGCGAAAACAGGCGCTTCAGGCGGGCAAATTCCGTTTCGCTCGGCGGATTCATCCGCAGATACGTATAGAGCTTCTCCGCCGTCAGCAGGTTGTTGACCCTCGGCGCAATCTGCTGGAGGACTTGCACCTGCCCTGCCGTCTGCGCGTTCGTGAGCATCGGCAGATTCAAGTCGTTGATGCCCCCTCCACCGCCATGTCGCACGCTAAATTCCACAGCGGCTGCAGCACGCTCGGCTTCACCTCGAAGTGTCGGAAAACGCCGTGGAGGATTAGGTGCATGTAGGCGCGCAGGCCGTTGTTCTTGTCCGTGGCATACAGCTTGCAGAGTGCCATCGGGTCGTAGAAGATGTTTGTCCCCTCCGTCGCGAGGACAGTTTCGTCCAGCAGCGGCATTTCCCGCACAGCATCCGGGATGGACAGCCAGCGCAGACGACTGATGGCAAGATTCATGAACCGCAGGTGGATGGACAGCGTGTTTCGGCTGACGTTCAGGATGGAAAGCGCAAGGGTTGGCAAGTCTTGCGGCATATGTTCACCTCCTGTATGAATGAAAATATGAAAGCGCAGGTTACAGCAAGCTGTTTCTTTCTGCTTCCGCAATCATCTCGTCGGGCGATAGTCCTTCGATGCGCTTTAAGTCCGCATCTGCCTCCGGAAGAATGCGGCACGCTTCCGTGTAGTAATCTTGCAGCTGACTGCGTGCATACTGGGCGAGCTCTGCCTTGTCGGAATCAGCGGAGGCTTTCGGATTGCAGGTCAAATCGCGGTCGTTTATCTGCAAATACGGTGACTGTGCCGCTTCCTGTACGAAGCATGACACCGGCTGCGTTGCCGATGCATAGGACATGTACAGGTTTTGTTTTGCGCGGGTGACAGCAACATAGAAGAGTTTCCGCTCATCATCAAGCGTACTTTGATATTTGTCTTTGTTTTCCGCAAATGTGCCGCCCAGCACATGATAGTATTGCTTCCCGCCCAGCGTACGCGCGGGAAACTCATTTTTCGTAAGTTCAGGCAGAAAAACCGTGTGAAATTCCAGCCCTTTTGCCTTGTGAACCGTCATGATTTGCACGGCATCATTGTCAGGGGACTTCTCTTGAAAGCTGATGTACCGATATTCCTGTGCCGCTCGTTTCGCAAGAAATTTCAGCAGCATATCGACGCGCGCTGACAGCTGATAATCGCCATAGATTTCATCAAAGTCGTCTAGAATTCTTTTGATTCCATCCAAACTCATTCTGCGCGCATCAAGGTCTTCCGCCGCATCATCCAAGAAGTTGATTTTCTCGCAAAATTCACACAGAATCCTGCTAAATGGCTGAAAACCACCCCGTATTCCTCGCAGGAACTTAAACCCCGTTATGATTGCGGACGCATCCGCAAAATTCTTCCAGCATTCATTGAGTTTTGCCCTATCGCCATCGTTCAAAAACCGCAGGGTATCCACAAAGCGCTGAAAATAGTCGCCGATGAAGAAATTTTCCGCACTATCGGCTTCAAATGGGATTCCCGCACGATTCAGTGGAAAAGGCGCAAGCCAATGGCGCAGTATTATGCCGGGCGCACCAAAAATCCTCCCATGCGATTCTTCTACTCGCATAGGAGGTGGTTGGGTCAACTAAAAGACATTTCCTCTTTTGCCGTGTTCGTCGTCTTGGTGCTATGTTATTCCAAATAATTCTACTACGCGACGCAAGTGCGCGGGAGATGCTCGTGAATCCGTCCACTGCGTCCTCGCCGGAGAGGAGCGGAGACGTTGCTAACTCGTAGGAGCTTTCCATCGGGAACGCCTGTCGTTCATGTGTGGGCATCCGAAATATATCATTAAATAGAGGGGTCACACAGGCAGATTGGATGCCTTCATCATTGACACGCCGCCCATCCCCAGCGTCGTCTTGACACCAATCCCGGCATAAGGGGCAAAGCTGTACAGCGTTGTCCACAGCGCCATCATGGGCGCAGGCAGGCGCGTTTCGATGCTAATCCGCCCCTGAAATGCAGGAAGCCGCACTTGCTTCATTGGATAGCGTGTGGTGTGCAAATTGTAATCCACAATGTGAATGCTGCGCAGAAGTGCCTGAAACGCATCTTCATCATCCATCGCAGCTTCAGGAAAACTAACATTCCAGCGGGAGATCAGGGACTGTAAAATCAACGATTCCTGAGGGAAAATCACATAACGCTTATCCTGCTTGAACGTTGTGGGCGTTAGAAAGTGGATTGGAAAAAGCTGAACGTTTGACAGTGATTCGCTGCACTTCAACAGATGCTGGAAATTTGGGACTTCCACGGTGCTTCCTGCGGTAGCAAGCAATGTGCCACTTCGCAAGGCAATTACGGAAAGTGCATTCAAGACAGGCGAAAATATTTCGACCATCTCGTCGGTCATGAGGTTAACCACCCATTCGCCGCGATTGGCAGCACCATTCCAAAGAATATACTGATTGATTGGACGGGTGGCTTGCTCGTGAAGCGCCGTACCAACTTCAGTCGGCACTTGTGACAACAGCCATGCGTAAAGCGGATAGGCAATCGACGCATTGAGCCCAGCTTGCTTGCTTTCCAAGCTGATTCGGTATTGTTTTATCATAGAATATCCACCTTGCATGGACCGAACGGGAATAACTCCTGATGATACAGTCCATATTTCATAGTATGCGGGGAGATGCCCAGTGCAGGGTCTTTTTCATGATGATGCGCACGGAAAGACTTGCACATGAACGCAGAAACATGCTGCAAAGCAAGCTGCTTTCCCTCATAGGGGTACGACAGCGTTTTGCTGAAAAAGCCGGCGCCGCCGCCAAGAAAGAGCGTTGACGCTGCAAGCTGATAATGCGCATGGTCAGGCACGGTAAAATGTTCAGCGTACGTTTTTTGATGGTATGCAGCAAAGGTTTGGATGGCACGCAGCAAGGATTCCTTGGTAATTCTGCCGCGCAGGATGGACTGGTCCAACGTCAGCGTAGTATGAATCAGCTGCCCCGGCGCAATGCACTCACGGCAGAGGGGCAGTTTGCGGACAGCGCCGCTGACGCTGGCATCGCACTTGCAGCTTAAACACATGGCACTGTCTGCGATGACTTGACTGTCGGAAACAGAAAGTCCGCGTAGAATGTCTTTCTGCGGTGTATCGCGCTCAATCTGCGGATACAATTGATGGAGATAACGTGCTTCAAAAGTGCCCCTTGGCTTCTGCCAATCAAGAGGGGCTTTTTTGCTGCCATCCTGCTGAATCATGGAAAAAAGCAGGGCTGTGCGCAGCGCGCCTTTGATACTGCTGCCGGGAACGTAAACCTGATTGGCCGTGTTGCGGATAAACGGACGAATTTCCTTGCACGAATGGTTTTCATCAAGTGCATCGGCACTGCGGAAGGTGCAGCGCACAAGCGCATGCTGCTCAGCGGGAGAAAGTGCAATGCTCTTGAAGAAGCGTCCTAAATCTGTGTCCGCACCAAGGCAATAGGCTTCAAAACGCTCCAACTGATTTCGGCGGAGAAGGAGGGCAAACAGCCGTTCTTCATCAATATAGGAGATGGTATTGCCGTTCAGCATGTAAAATTTTTTCGGGATGACTTTGCCGTCCCCGATGTGGAGCAGCCCTTGCGTTGTCAGCGTCAAGTCAAAGCATTGGAGCGTTCCTGATTCAATCATGCCTTCACCCCCAGAAACATCGGCTTGGAATAGCGGTAAACGGGGTGCTTGCCCGATTCGGCAACGGTGTACAAATCCCCGTGATAACGCTGCGTACAAGTTGCGCCGGCGGCAAGGTAATACTGCGTTTGCTTTTTGAATGGCTCTGCATTAAATGTGTTTGATTGGATGAAACCACTCCGGCGAATCAGCCGATACTGCGCGTGCTGCATGGTTTGTTCCAGCTCATCATCGCGCGGCAAACTGGTTGTCAGCAGCAATTGATAGGGCGCAGATGCGTCCGCCAGTGCATGTTGGAGGAATACCAGCTGGGAATCATCAGAATCGTCCAAACGAATCTGCTCTTCGACGGTAAAACGCCCGTAGCCGACGCTGGTTTTTCCGCCAATGCCGGACAAACCAAGCACCGTAAACAATTCGGCGCAATAATCCAGCTGACGCTGCTCCTTGCAGCCAATCAGCACATACAAACCGCAATCGGGAAAGAAGCGATATGCGCCCACCTGATAGGGAACGGCATCCGTTTCGTCGGACACGGCGGCCTGCGTTCTGCCTGCAAGTGTCCCGAAAGCATCCGGCTGCGGCTGATAAGAGGCTTCTCCGGCAATAGAACGCCAGAAATCAGAAAAGCTGCGAGCGGGAATCCATGCAAGCTTTTTCATTGCTTTGCGGCTGCCCTGCGGCATGTCCTGTTTTTGCGGGAGACGAGAAAAAGTCCTGCAAGGCTTGGGCAGGTAGTAATCAACACCGTGCGCGGTACGGTGCCACGGCATACTGTCACTGAGCAGCAATGAACCATCCGCAGCCTGCTGAAGGAGCGAATGGAGTCCATCAATGCCGTGGAGAGACAATGCAGTGTGGCAAAGTGCGGAAAAGAGCGTATCGGCATAGAAATGATCTTCTGATGTGAATAAGGAAAGCGCAGAATCGGAAGTGCCGAAGTGAGCAAGGCCATCAAATCGCAGACGAATTAGGGAATAATTCATAGTTCTCGGCCTCCTTGAAAATGTCCATCAACGTTTGGTCGGAGGTTTCATCCTGAAAATGCTGGAAAGAAAAATCGGAAAAGCCGACCCGCCCGCTGCCGCGCGAACCATGACCGCCCAGATAGTCCATCTGAAGCAGCTTCATGCCAAGCGCCAGCAGCTGCAAATCGGGGGTCAGCTCACCGGAATTTTCAATATCGTACACAATGGTGCAGCCAAACTGAACGCCTGCTGTAACGCGTTCAATTTGCCGCGGATTAGCTTGGCTGGTTTGACGGTTAATGGTGTTTTCCGCCTTTACTTCCGTCAAACCAATGCTTGCAAAATCGCTGGCATTGGATACAAAGCAGTCAGCGAACTGAAGCCGGGAACGTTTGACAGGCGCAGCGGAACCGAAAAGCCGCAGAATGGCGGAGTCGTCCTCCTTGTGGTCGGGCATATGCTCAATATCCTTGCATTTGCTGCGAACAAGCAGCGTGCGGATTTTTCCCTTCAAACTGCTGCCGGGAATAATTGGCCGATTGGTGTAAGGGTCGCGAACAACCGGGCTGTCCACTGCGCCAATGGCAGAAAAGGCAGAGGAATCCCCAATATGCAATCCTGTTTTGACGGTCAAAACGCAGTGGATGATAATTTTTCCGTACATTGTTATGCTTCCCTCCCGCCGAAGTATTTATGATAAGCAACCAAGGCTTCCATGTAGTGCGCAAAACGAATCATCTGCTCGCGGCTGCTGCCGATGCCTTTGATATACGAAAGCAAATTCGCGCTGGTGACAAAATCCTTAATCTTGAAATCCTTGCCGGCATCGTAGACAATGCGCACGCGCAAATTCAGCAGTTTTGTGCAGCTTTCCGGCTTCAGGCCGATTTCGCTGCTGCGGCTTTCTACATTATAGATATCGTTGGCAATGCTGAACCAGTTGCGCAGCTTGGATGTTGTGATGCTTTTTGAATTTGCGCTCATCAGCGTTTCTGCAAGATCAACATAGTTTGCCGGGATTGCCTTGGGTTCAACCGGAGCGGCAGGCGCAGGTGTGAAGCCGCCTCTGGATGGCTGCCGCTGATTGTTATAGCTATTGTAGTTATTGTTGTAAGCCATTTGAATCTTCCACCTTTCTGTTCAAGTAGACATATAGGTAGATGGCAGTGATGAGCTGGTCGCGCTCTTGCGGAATGGCTGCCCAGCGGTACACCGCCTTGGAGAATGCGTCGTACTGTGCGCTTTTTTCCTTATCAAAGCTGCTTGGCTTCAGGCGTGCCAGCAGATAGGCTAACCGTGCCAGATTCAGCTTGTCTGTGGATGCGAGACGAAGCAGATGCGTGATGTTGTACAGGAAAGCCATCCTGCGCTCATCCTGCCCATCGAAAAAGGTTTTCAGCGCCTGATATTTTTCGCCCAGGACGGCGCTGGTAAAGACAGGCCACGAATAGGTGTGATGTTCCTGCGGATCAAACAAGGCAATCGCATTTTTGCCGGGTTCGTTTTTGGCGTGCTGCTCCGAGGCAGCTGTTTCTTCGGCAGCCATGCGGATGGGATATTTCGCATCGTACATCCCAATGCCTGCGCTGATGGTCAATGCGCCGGATGTATAAGCATGGAAAGCATCCGTAATCCGCGTTGCCGCGGTGATGACGTCATTCCACGCGCCCAGCAGAAACACATCGTCGCCGCCGGAATAAATGACGGCAATTTGCAGCGGCTTTTGTTCATTCTGCGTTAGCACAAGGTTCATATAGCGCTTGAAGAAGAGCGACATTTGCCGAGAAAACGCGGTCGTTCGGGAGAGTGTGACGAAATGATACCGTTCCTTCGGCAGCGGCTTGTCCTTCTGCTCAAAGCCGGAAATGAACGCTTCGCCCAGATTGTCCACATCCATGCGGCAGATGGCAAGGCGGCGAATGCCCTCGGACTGCGCCGCCAACGATGTGTTCAGATTGCTGGCATAATAATCGCACAAGTCGAGCCGTGTGCAGATCTGCGCGCCGAGAATGGTGCGATTTTTGCCGTACAAGCGAATCATCTGCCGGTCTTGCGCAATTTGCTTAGCGGCTTCGTCCTCCGTCAGCAAAAGCAGGGAAACACCCTGACCATCGCGGTCAGGCAGGGTCAAGTCGTATGTGGATGAATCGCGGGTGATGCAAAAAGCGGTATACTGCGGATTCTGCAATTTCCGCGAAATATTCTCGAATGCGCGGCACCACGGGCAGCGATTCTCCTGCAAATTGTCAATCCGCCCGCAGACGGTGCATTCGCGCCCGGAAAGCGCATCGTCAAACTGATTCAAGCGCTTGATTTGCGCAACGGAATAACGCTGCAGCTTATGCTGACTGAGGACAGCGGAAGCCTTGGCGAAAATCTCCTTGTATGGGGATTCTTCCGCGGGGCGATTGCACAGCGCATCAGCACTGCAAGGGCACCAGCCGTTGGCAAGGAAAAGCTGGATGCCGAACTGCGCAATCAGCCAGTCATTTGTCTTTCGGTTGACTTCACGCACTGTGGCTCTGACGGCATCCGTGTTGGGCAGCAGCAGATAGCAATGACCGCCGCCGCTGTAAAGCAGATTCGCACGGCTGAGACCGCACGCATTCAGCACAAGGTCGATGTAATTCTCCATGAACAGCTCCAGAAAGAAGGAACGGCTGCGGAGTGCGCGCTGTGCGCCGCGGGTGGCGACGGTGTAAATGAATTTCTGAATGCCGGAAATATCAGCGGTGTACAAAAGAAAAACATTGGTTTTGTGGAAATCAGAGGTGGGAGACTGCAAATAGTCCCGCCAATTGTCAATCCCCTGTGCCAGCAGATATTCGCTGATGCAGGCGCTGACGGCAGCGGTGACTTTCAGATGGTCATACAGCGAAACATCCTCGCTTTGCGCGCGATAGGTACTGGCAGGAACAGTGGACGTGCATTCTTCCAGCAAGGCAAGCAGCGCATTCAGCCATTCCGCGCCATAGCCGATGTGCGATAAACCCTGCTCAAAATGGTGGAGGAGCTGCTCGTAGTCAGCCTTTGCGACGGATGCGGCGGAAACGGGGAACGGAACGCTGCCGCTTGGCTGAATAGATGCGACAAACTGTTTGGGATGTTCGCCATTAAGATGCGAGAAAATGGACAGCAGCGGCTGTGAAGCATCATAATCCTGATTGCCCGATTCGATGCCGCGGCGGTCGATGGAGGCAGCAATCGAGTCGGCTGCACAGGTGATATAGGCGGGATGATTTGCCGGCAAGGAAGCCGCATGCAGCGCCTTCTCGTGATGATACTGCACACAGGCGAGGAAATTCTGCGCTTTGGGATTGGCAAAATGTGCTTTCAAGTATTCCGCGCCTGCGAACGCGTGCGTGCGTTTCCCCAGTCCAGCGCGCCAGACAAGTTTGCCGATGTCATGCAGCAAACCGGCGAAGGTTGCCTGTAAAGTTAATTCGTTCAAAAAACCACCTCCGTTAACAAGAAGGAAAAGTTCACCATGAAGTATAGCAGAGAATGTGCGAATTGTCAATAAAATGACGGAAATTTGCCGGAGGAAACATATGGAGGGAGTCCCCTCGCGGGGATGAGCTGCATCATCGAAAATTGCAAGTTGTATAATGAAGGGTATGTAGCCGTCCCCTCGCGGGGGTGAGTTGCATCAGACTTTCTTGCGATACTGAAGGGTATGTAACCGTCCCCTCGCGGGGATAAGCTGTATCACTGGTGGAAGGAGTTTGACACTTACAAGGTCGGGTAACCGTCCCCTCGCGGGGCTAAGTTACATCATGAAAGTCTGGGTCGAAGGCAATCTTGTCTAGTAACCGTCCCCTCGCGGGGCTAAGCTGTATCCGCGATGATGAGATTTACACCGTCCGCACCAAGTAACCGTCCCCTCGCGGGGCTAAGCTGCATCGAATGCGTCTGCGGCATCCACAAGGGTGCAAAACGGTAACCGTCCCCTCGCGGGGATGAGCTGCATCTCACATCCGCAATACCGTCACGCATCCCGCTCGGTAACCGTCCCCTCGCGGGGCTAAGCTGCATCATGATAGTGCACGAAAATGACCTCGCCGAAGAAGTAACCGTCCCCTCGCGGGGCTAAGCTGCATCAGCAAAACCCCATAAAAGAAGCTGTGCTGATAATGGAAGAATAGCACAAACGGCAGAAAAAGTCAAGCGAAAGTTCGACAAAACAACACCCAAAACTGGTCAAAACAATCCCCAAAGCGGTGCGAACCTCTGAAAAAGCTGCCGATTTGGCGCACAAAAATTAGAGGTTCGCAGCGCCCAGCTGCAAATGCGCCTTGATGTAGTCGTTGCAGCGGTCGTAAATCCTGAAAAGCGACTTGTCGCACACATCCGGGTATGCCTGTGCCAGCAGTTCGCCTAATTTCTGCACAATTTCAGCAGAACCATAGTGCTTGATGCCGAAGAAGCAATCGTGCTTGATGTCCTCTTCCAGCACAGCATGAAGCTGATGCGCGGCTGTGTTGCGCTGCGCTGTGTTGAGCGCATTGCAGGCACGAAGGAAATTCCGATGCGCGTCGGAGAGTGTATCTGTGACAAGCAGCATAGAAATGCCAAGAAAGATGCTAAAATTTTTGTAATCAAGCAGCGTTCTCTGCGCTTCGGCTTGAAGCCTTTTCATCAGTTCCGGTTGCTTGCTGTTCAGCACATCCGTCGCGACATCAATTCGGCCGTTGCTCTTTTTCAGATAGCCAGCAAATTCCGTCTGCATAAGCAGGGTATATAGCAGCTCCGTCAAAAACGGATTCAGCCGCAGCACAAATTCCGAATACCGCCCCAGTTTTTGCAGATTGCGCAGCAGCAGGTAGTACTCGCTTAAGTCGCGGTAATGCGAATCACTTTTCATCGCTGGATACAGCGGAAAGCCTAAATCCGGCAGCTCCTTTGACAGCTTGTAGGCTTCCTCGCTTTGCAAGTTGTTTCTTGCGTTCAAATGCTGGAGCAGCGTTCGCAGCTGTCTGGGTAAATTCTGCGACATATCCAGCATGGCGTCATAGTCCTGCCGTTCCAGCAGCTTCAGCAGCTGATGGCGATGGCGCTGATGTTTGATGGCAAACATTTCCGGCTCAGACGTTCTGTTGCGCCGTTCGCCTTCCGGCAGACAATCCGGCTCATCATCATAATTTGTTTCCAACTCATAGTCGACGTTATACATTCTATCGTCCGTGCGCGGCGGATCTTTTTCGCCTTTCTTTTTCTGCGGGCCATCAACCTGAACCCCTAACACATGGTAAGGAGAATCAACCGCAAGGAACTGCATCAGCGTTTTCATTTGGGGCGTGCCAGAACTCAGGTTCAGCAGAATGCGGCAATTCGGATTTTCTGCGGCAGCAGAGGTGAAATACTCCAGCAGCGGCTTTTCGACGAGGTCTATCTTGGAGGCGTCACACAGCTGGCTATTATGCATAAAAAGACTGGGCTGATAAACGATGCCTTGCGCTGCACAGACTTCCTGCATGTGCTGGAAAGTCTTTTCAAAGCGGTGATCTTGTGCTTCCAAGTCGGCGATTTGCTGGCTGAGGAAGAGATATACTCGCTTCGGGTGATAATAGCGCATGATATGCAGAATGCCGCCGTCGCGATTGCCGCGAACAGGGTCGCTCGTTCCTGCACAGGTAAACAGAATGTCATCCATTGTAATACCTCCTAACGGTGGTGGGGAGTGTGGCATAACCTTCCCTTTGCGGAGATGCAAGTCGTCGGCAAGGGGCTGCAGAAAAAGCAAACGCTACAATAGGAAGATAACATAGGCAGCAAGAAAAGTCAAGCATTTAGGAACCATGTGATACCAGGTGTTTTCACTGCCGATTCAGGTATATGATATTCAAACGGCTTCTCGAACTTTTCGGCGTTTGCTTTTCTCCGCACCATTTGGGACATTCCTTTGTTTTTCTCTTGTTCTTATTTTCCCTCTGTGCACTCCACTTTGCACATTTCATGTTTTTTCGTTCATCGCCCCTTTACTTTTTCTTAAAATGATGATACTGAGGGCGTTGAGGGGATTGATTTCCATCCTGTCGCGCTGAACCGCGTGTATAAGAGTGCCGTCATCAAGTAATCAGTCGTGTGCGCTTTTAGAAGAGGCTGAGCCAATCTAAAATCGTATCGAAATCTTCAGGCAGAGCGGTTCTCTTCAGGCAGACCGCTCTGCCTCTTGCATCTGGGAACAAACGAATGAAACAGTTAGAAACCTGCCCGCCGGTGCAGGCAGCGGAATACGTCCCTGTCGCCGGGGATTTTGTGCAGTTGGAGCAGGCAGACATTGCGACCGACACCAACTATGCTTCCCAAGGCTACTGGAAGGGTGTCGCAACGCACTTCGTCCGCAACAAGCGCGCCATGATTGGACTGATTCTGGTACTGCTGATGATTTTTCTGGCGTTCGTCGCGCCGTTTTTCAGCGGATATGCGTATGACGAAATCGTCACGGCGCTCAATGCCAAGGGACGCAAGAAGGCCGCCGTCGGCATCAGCCCGCGTGTACCTGCCATCCACGAGATGGTGACGGGCGAACCTTACGACGACATTTATGCCGATAAAACGTTTCTCTTCGGCACGGACGACCTCGGCCGCGCCCTCTGGACACGGACGTGGTACGGCGCGCGCGTATCGCTGATGATTGCCTTCGTCACCATCATCATTGATATGCTCATTGGCATGAGCTACGGGCTGTTATCCGGTTACTTCGGCGGACGTGTGGACAGCATCATGCAGCGCTTTGTCGAAATCGCCAACTGTATCCCGCGGCTGGTGATCGTGTCCGTGCTGGCGATTTTTATGCCCAAAGGCATCGGTCTGGTAATTGTAACGCTGCTGCTGACCGAGTGGATTAGCATGAGCAAAATCGCCCGCGCAGAAATGCTGAAGATGAAGGAACAGGAGTATGTTCTCGCCAGCCGCACACTGGGTGCAGGCAGCGGACACATTATCTTCAAGGAGATTCTGCCCAACACCATCGCCCCGATTATCACGCAGGTGATGTTTTCCATCCCGACCGCCATCTTTACCGAGGCGTTCCTGAGCTTCGTGGGCGTCGGCATTGTGCTGCCGCAGTGCTCCATCGGCACGCTGATTGAGGATGGTTTCAACAACATCACTACCCTGCCGTATCAGATTATTCCGCGATTCTGGCGCTGGCGCTGCTGATGCTGGGCTTCAACTTCATCGGCGACGGACTGCGCGAGGCGCTCGCGCCCAAGCTGGAAGACATGTGAAAGGAGAGGATTCAAGATGTCAGCAAAGACCATTCTGCAAATCAAGAATCTGAATATTTCCTTCCGCACGAACGCCGGCGTGGTACATGCCATCCGCGGCATCAATCTGGATTTGCAAAAGGGCGAAACCGTCGCCATCGTGGGCGAATCCGGTTCGGGAAAATCCGTAACGATGAAAGCCGCCGTCGGCTTGCTGGACAGCAACGCCACCATCAACAGCGGCGAAATCCTGTATACATACGATGACGGGCACGGACAGGACAAAACCGTTGATTTGCTGAAATTGAGCAAAAAGCAGCTGCACACGGAATACAACGGTCAGCGCCTCGCGATGGTATTCCAAGACCCTATGACGAGCCTTGACCCCACGATGACCATCGGCAAGCAGATTATGGAGGGCAAGCTGCTGCATAAGCACATGCCAAAGGACGAAGCGCGCACGAAAGCCCTGCAGCTGCTGGAACTGGTGGGCATCACCGATGCTGAAAAGCGCTTCCGCAACTATCCGCACCAATTTTCCGGCGGTATGCGGCAGCGCGTCGTTATCGCCATTGCACTCTCCGCCGAACCGGACATTCTTATCTGCGACGAATCCACCACCGCACTGGACGTGACAATCCAGAGCAAAATTCTCGACCTCATCAAACAGATTCAGCAGAAAATGCACCTGTCCGTCATTTACATCACGCACGACCTTGGCGTCATCGCGAAGGTGGCGGATTATGTGAATGTGATGTACGCTGGGAAAATCGTCGAAGTGGGCAATGTGGAGGAAATCTTCTACGAGCCATGCCATCCCTACACATGGGGTCTTTTGTCCGCCATGCCGGATTTGGAGACGGCTGATGACCGCTTGTACTCCATTCCGGGCAGTCCGCCCAACCTCCTGCATGAACCGGTCGGCGATGCCTTTGCCGCGCGCAACCGCTTCGCCATGGTCATCGACAAGAAGGCAGAACCGCCGCTGTTCAAAGTTTCCGAAACCCATTACGCCGCCACATGGCTGCTCCACCCGGACGCACCCGCCTTTGAGATGCCGAAGGAATTGAAGGAGCGCCTTGAACGGGCGAAGAAGGAGGCTGCCAAGTATCTATGAGCGAGCCGCTATTGAAAGTAGAAAATCTTGTTCAGCACTTCCCTGTCTCCCGCACCTACACGGTCAAGGCCGTCAACGGCGTGTCCTTCAACATCTATCCGGGCGAAACCTACGGGCTGGTCGGCGAATCCGGCTCCGGCAAGACGACCATCGGGCGCAGCATCATCCGCCTGTATAACCCGACGGACGGTCGCATCACCTTCAACGGCAAGGTGATTTCCGGCGCGCTTGACCGCAACACGCGCAGTATGCTCCGCTCGGATATGCAGATGATTTTCCAAGACCCGATGGCGAGTCTGAATCCGCGCAAGAAGGTCGGCGACATCATCAGCGAAGGCATGGACATCCACCACCGCTTCGCCAATCGGCAGGAGCGCGAGGAGAAAATCAGCGAAATGCTTAAGAAAGTCGGACTTTCGCCGGAGCACGCTGCCCGCTATCCGCACCAGTTTTCCGGCGGTCAGCGTCAGCGCGTCGGCATTGCCCTCGCCGACGAGTGCATTTCCGCATTGGAAGTGTCGATTCAGGCGCAGGTGGTGAACCTGATGAAGGACATTCAGGCGGAAACGCAGTGCGCCTACTTGTTTATCGCACATGATTTGAGCATGGTGAAGTACATATCCGACCGCATCGGCGTGCTGCATTTGGGCTACATGGTGGAATCCGGTACGAAGGAGGAGATTTTCTCCCACCCGGTTCATCCGTACACCAAGAGTCTGCTGTCCGCCATCCCCCACCCCAATCCCGTGGTGGAAAAGCACCGCGTCGCCCTAACCTACAACTACGCCACCAGTGGCATTGATTACGCCAAAGGAACGGAACATTCCGTCGGCGGCACACACACCGTGCTGGCGACGGATGAAGAGTTTGACGCATGGACAAAATAACGTGCTATCTTGCCTTCACAAAAACAGCAGCAGAGACGCTTGTCGCCCCTGCTGCTGTTTTAATTTTGGCATTATTCTATCCCATTCACCACATGCTCCGGCCGTTTTCCCGCCAGCGCATCCGCAATCTGCCGTGCGCACCCCTCCGCCATCCGCAGCCTTGTCTCCTGCGTGTTCGTGCCGATGTGCGGGGTCAGCACAACCTGCGGCAGCATAATCAGCTGCGGCGGAATGTGCGGTTCATCCGGGTACACGTCCAGCCCTGCGCCGCGCAGATGCCCCGATTCCAGCGCATCCACCAGTGCGTCGCAGTCCACAATCGCCCCGCGCGCCGTGTTGATGAGGATGCTCCCCTGCTTCATCCGCGCCAGCGCAGAACGGTCAAGCAGTCGGCGCGTCTCCTGCGTCAGCGGGCAGTGCAGGGACAGCACGTCAGACTGCGCCAGCAGCTCCGGCAGGGTCACGCTTTCCACCTGCGGATGATTCACCCCGTGCCGGCTGTACCCGATGCAGCGCATTCCGAACGCCGCCGCGATTTCCGCCGTCCGCTTGCCGATGCGCCCACAGCCGAGGAGACCCAGCATCTGCCCGCGCAGACTGCGCCCCATGCTTCTGCCCATGCCGAACAGGTTTTCCGGCGCTTCCTCTCGCGCGCGGAGGCTGTTTTCCCCAATTCTGCGCGAAACCGCAAGCATCAGCCCGATGGCGAGCTCCGCCGTGCTGTCCGTCACGGTGTCGGGCAGGTTCGTGACCGGTATGCCGCATTCCGCCGCCGCGCGCACGTCCACGCCGTCATAGCCCGCGCCATAGCCCGCGATAATGCGCAGCTTCATCCCCCGGCGGATGATTTCACCCGGCAGCGCGCCGCACGCAACGACCGCATCCGCCGCCGGAATCAGCGCCGCAAGTTCGTCCATTGAGAACTGCATGAGCGGCTTCGGAATCACGATTTTCTCTCCCGAAAGCAGTGAAAATCCCTCTGCCGGGATGCCGTGCGTCACCAGAATCGTCGCCATAGGCTGCTCCTTTCAAAAAAGCGCCCGTCGTGTGACGAGCGCCATTGCTTATTCTTCAAATACCGTTTCGGCTTCCGTGAAATCCGGGTCAGCCGCCGGCATGTGGTCGCAGACCATGATGAGCGCGTCTTCGCCATTGTCGGCATAGTAGCGCTTGCGAACGCCAAGCTGCACAAAACCGAGCGACTTATAGAGGTTCTGCGCGATTTCATTGCTGCGGCGGACTTCCAGCGTCGCGTATGCCGCGCCGAGGTTGGAGAGGTATTGCAGCAGCCCGTGCGTCAGGCGCTTGCCCGTCCCTTGCCCGCGGTGTTCCTTTAGCACAGCGATGTTGGTGATGTGGCTCTCATCGAGGATGATCCACGCGCCCGCATAGCCGATGATTTTCCCGTCCTGCTCCGCCACAAGGTAGCGCGCAACAGGATTTTTCATGTCGCTGACGAACGCGTCGCGGCTCCACGCATCGACAAACGTGCCGATTTCCACGGCATACACGCCGTCCACGTCGTCCATCGTCATCCGACGAATCGTGATTTCAGGCATGGAGACCCTCCGTCAGCTTCTTGTTGAGCGCGGCGTTCGGGGCGCGCAGGTAGAGCGGCATGAGCGTCAGGTAATCAACCGTTTCCGTCTCCAGCGACGCAAGGTACGCCACTGCTGCCGGGCGAAGGAACGCCTGATGCGGCTGCGCGAACTCGGCAGCATCCCCCAGCAGGGTTTGCAGCTTTTGCCGATGCACGGGCATACCGTCGCCAAGGAACAGGAAGCGGTCGCCGAGGCGGCTGATTTCCGCCACATAGTCCTCAACCTTCATCGGCGTGTCAGCCATCAGCCGATTCGGGCGATTTTCTCCCGCGGAGAACGCTGCGCCGTACACCTGCCCAGCGCGCGCATCCTGAATCGGGCAGACGACACCGCTGAATCCGCTGATGCCTGCCGCCATTGCTTCCAGCGCGTTGACCGCGACGCAGGGCTTCCCCGCGCCGTGCGCCAGCCCCTTCACCGTGCTGACGCCGAGCCGGACGCCCGTGAACGACCCCGGCCCGACCACGACAGCCAAGCGATCCATGTCCTGAATCGTCAGCCCCGTGGACTGGAATGCGTTGTCAATCATGGGCAGCAGGTTGACCGAATGCGTCTTGTGGTTCATGACGGCGCACTCATGGCGAATGCCGTCCTCCGTCAAAATCGCCACGCCGCACACCGGCCCGGATGTATCCACAGCAAGCAGCTTCATTGTTCTTCCTCCAAGGATATTTCACGGAATCCGCCCATCGGAATAATGGTCACATCGCGTGTCGTTTCGTCCACCGGGGTCAGGCGGATGGCAAGGTGCGTTTCCGGAATGGCTTCGGGGCACTGGCTGGGCCACTCAACCACCGCCACGCCGTCGCCGCCGAGGAACTCCTCCATGCCCATTTCGTACAGCTCCTCGACGCTGTTCAGCCGATACCAGTCGAAGTGGTACAGGGGAATTCGCCCGTCGTCGTAGACGTTGAGGATGGTGAACGACGGGCTGGTGACGGTCGCCGTCACGCCAAGCCCCTGCGCCAGCCCGCGCGTGAACTCGCTCTTGCCCGCGCCCAAATCGCCCCACAAAAGAAGCACATCCGCCCTCCGAAGCTCTTTCGCCAGCCTTTTCGCCAGTTCGCGTGTTTCATTGGGAGAATGTGTTCTCATAGTTATGTTCCTTCCTATTATAAGGAGGCGCAAGGGGCGTTGCCCCTTGACCCCACCAGAGACGCTGTCTCTGGACTCTGCAAGGGAGTTCCTCCCTTGACCCTTTTTCGCAATTGAGTTGTGCGCGCTTTCAGGCTGTGTCCACGTGTTTATTTTCTTTACTTCCGGACGTGCAGCAGCGGAGACAGGCGCTTATACAGCACAAACGTCAGCAGGCTCAGCACGAAGCCCTTCAGCAGATTGAACGGTGCCGTCACATACAGCAGCACCTTCCATTCCGTATCCACGAACGGCAGTGCCTTCTGCGCCATGCCGATAATCGCTTCCATGTCCATGTGGAACGCGGTCATGTAGAACGGAATCATCATCTTCCAGTTCACCAGCACCGACACCACAATCATGCACAGCGTGCCGACCGCCATGCCGACCAGCGCGGTTTTGCGCGTCTTGTGCTTGCGGTAAATCAGCGACGCGGGCAGGATGAACGCCGCGCTCATGATGAAATCCGCCAGCTCCCCAACATACATGCTCGACGAATACGCCAGACGTGACAAGTCCTTAATCAGCAGAATCGCCAGACCCGGCAGCGGACCCATCGAGAACGCGCCGAGCAGCGCCGGAAGCGTACTGAAGTCGAGCTTGTAGAACGCGACAATCGGGATTTCCAGCGGGAACAGGACGGCGGACAGTGCGCCCAGAATGGCGATGCGCGTCATGTACTGGACAGAGAGATTGGAACGGGTTTTCTGCTTTGTCATAGGACAAGCCTCCTTAAAAATATGCACGCCCCTGAAGCAGGTTCGCTTTTCAGGGGCGGAACATCTCGGAACTTCGGCATACTCGCCAAAATTCCGCGCATATTTCCAGCTTTCCTCTCTCATCCAGACTATACTGTTGGCGCCGGAATTGACTTTCGTCTCACCGGCTCAGCCTTCCTGCCCATTGCGGTGCGGAAGGGTCGCGGGCTGTACCGCCAGTAGGGAATTTCACCCTGCCCCGAAGAAGCTCCAAGTGGCTTGTGCAGTTATTTCGCGCGTTTCAGCAAAATCTGCCGCCCGCGCCATCGTTATGATAGCACAGGCGGCAGTCCTTGTCAAGATTTTGCCGAAATTATTTCATTATTCCAGCCGCAGCACGGCCGCACCTTCCGGACGAATATCCAGCACATTGCAGCAATGCTCCCCAAACGTGCCCTCCATCGTCTCGATGAACTGATTCAACAGCTTGTCCGGCACGAAGTTCAGCGTCGTACCAGCAAATCCGCCGCCGTGCACGCGCCACGCGCCATCCTTGTCCAGCATCATGTGTTCCGCCATCGCCAGCGCAAGCGACAGGCTCTGATCCTTCGGGTTCGCATAGACGTTTTGCAAATACATATACGACGACCGACCGGAACAGATGATTTCCCACAGGAACGCAAACAGGTCGTTGCGGTCAAGCGCCGCCACCTGACGAACCACGCGCTCGTCCTCTTCAAAGAAGTGCATGGCGCGCAGCAGCGCCCGGTCACTCACCTTGCCGCGCAGGGTCGGCAGCGCCTGATAGAACTCCTCCGGGCGCACACGGCGCAGGTACGGTTCATTGAACAGTGCCGCCACCTTCTTCATTTCCGCCGGAATCGCCGCGTAATCGTCCGTCAAATCAGCGTGATTGCCGCCCGTCGCCACCACGACCAGCGAATAACCGTACTTGGCGAAGTCAAAGTGCATCGGGCGCACATCGGGGTCATCATGCTTGAAGTCCACCGTCACCAGACCGCCAGCAGAAGACGCCATCTGGTCAAGCAGACCGCTGGGCTTGCCGAAATACACGTTTTCGGCGTACTGGCTGATTTTCGCGCGCGTCTTGTAGTCGATGGTGAAGCCGTTGTAGAGCGCGTCGAAGATGGCGCACGTCATCACCTCGAACGCCGCCGAGCTGCTCAAGCCGCTGCCGGACATGACGTTCGACGTCACCGCCGCGTTGAAGCCGCCGATTTTGTAGCCCAGTTCCGCCATCCGCGCCGCCACGCCGCGCACCAGCGCATGGGTCTTCCCCTTCTCCTTTTCAACGACATCAAGGCTGCCCAAATCCACCTTGATGGCAGGATAGCCGTCGGAGTGGATTTCCACCATCATATCGTCGCGCGCGGAAACCGCCGACAGCGTATCCAGGTTGATTGCCGCCGCCAGCACACGCCCGCGGTTGTGGTCGGTGTGGTTGCCGCCAATTTCCGTGCGGCCGGGGGCGCTGATCATCAGCACTTCGCGGTTCTCGTGAAACAGCTCTTCATGCCGTTTGAGCAAACCAATATAGCGTCCCGTCTGCTCCACCAGCATACCGTCGCGGCGGCCATACAGGTGCATCAGGCGTTCCATCACCTCAGGCGATTTTAGGTTGCGGATCATCGTGGCGTACTGATTCATGTTTGTTCCGTCCTTTCATTCAATGGATGGTTTCTTGAATGGTTTGCGTATGTATATACTATTTTCAAATGAGAATGCGCCAAGGCGCGAGCAGATGGTGCAGGTGAATGCAGGAAACAGTATTACTTGTCAAGATGCCATGCATTGTCATAGGCACTTTGCCAGATACTGACCATCTCGTCGATGCCCAGTGCCTTCACCTGCGCGCAGAAATCTGCCCACGTTTCATCATTAAGTTCCACGTCCCCCGCGACGAACCACGCCATGCGCGTTTCCGCATAGGTGCTGATGCCGCTTTGCAGCTCCGTGACACGGTTCATCTGCTCCTGCGTCAGGTAGAGCAGCGGCATTGCACGCTTTTCCCATTGCCGGACACGCACCAATTCCGCTGCCAGTGCGTGCGTTGCGTCATCATCCATTTTCATTTGAATTTCCGCACTGGCATAGGAGGGCATCGAGGTTGTCCAAATGGTATTCGTGCCCTGCATGGCGACAACTTCCTCCGCCGTGCGGGCATACGCCCATGTGCCATCGTCGTTCCAGTCGTAGTCCTCTCCTTCCCGGCCAACCTGCGCCGCCAAGAAGCCCTCGTCCGTGTAGAGGTAGTCAACCCATTGCAGCAGTTTTTCCGGCTCTGCGCAGGTGGATGAAATTGCGAACGTGCCGCGGTAGAGGTCGCCGGTGAAATCACGGTAAACCTGCTGACCGTTGTACAGCAGTGGATCAAGCGCGATATACTCCGACGCGAGATTCACGCCGACCACGTCCTGCGGCGTTGCACCGAAGAATACGCCATACTTCGCCGTTTCGCTGCTGCTGGAAGATGACGAGGACGTTGCCGCCTCCACCAGCCGCATGGCCATAAAGCCCTGCGAATCCAGCAGCCCCTCAGTGTACAGCTCGTGCAGCCACGTCAGGAACGCGCGGTTTTCCTCCGTCGTCAGCACTTCGCTGATTTTTCCATTCTGTTCCGTCAGGTAGTAATCATCCGCATTGATGCCGAACGCGTGCGCCAAGAAGCGCAAGTCCCACATGCTCACGAAAGACAGTGGGATTTCGTCGTTCCGGCTGCCATTCTGGTTCATGTCGCGGTCGCGGAATTGACGAAGCACCTCCGTCAGTTCCTCTGCCGTCGTCGGCACGCCCATTTTCAAGCGGTCAAGCCACGTCTTGTTAATCCACATGGTATTGTTCGGCGTCAGTTCGTTGATGCTCGGCAGTGCGACAATCGCGCCATCGGGCAGCGAAACGGCTTCCATCCATTCCGGATTGGCTTCCAGCAGCGCCCAGACGTGCGGCGCGTACTCCGCCAGATACGGGCGCAGGTCAATCAGCTTGCCCGCTTCATAGAACGCCAGCGTCTCCTGCGGGGTCAGTTCCGCCTTGAAGAACATATCCGGCATGGCAACCTCGCCCGCCAGCATTTCCGTTTTCGCCTCCGTCCATGCCTCTCGGCTGACGTATTCGGTAAAGGAGAAGGCAATCCCGGTTTTTTCCTGCATTGTTTGGAAGAATAAGTTCGTGTCCCAGTCATGCTGCGCTTCCGTGCTGCTGGAGGACGACGCAGCTTCCAAGCCGGCGAGCATAATCGGCGCTTCGGCGGCGAAAGCTGTCGGCAGCGCCATTGCTGCCATCAGCACGAAGATTTGCAGAATCGCAAGAAGTTTCCGCACAGTTTTCCTCCTTCAATCAGACGGGCATCTGCCGCGTCTATCTGTCTGTGCTTTATTATAGACCAATTTCACCCGTTTGACCAGTCTTTTTTCACAAAAAAAACGAAATATCTGCTTTTTTTCGTAAACCGTCTCTCTATTGAGTGATGAAAAATATTTCCATGCAGATTTTTTTCATTTTCGGGGCAGGATGGAAAGAGAAATATGGGAGGCGTGGCAGGCATGAAGAAAGAAAGGCATTGGGTGCTTCCGGCGATTTGGGCAATTTTGCTGATGCTGCTGCTCGGCGGCGCGGTTTGGGCGTATCAGGCGTTTTCCGTGGCGGATTGGCAGTCGCTTGACCCGTCCCGCCTCACGTCGCTCGCCCAGACCGGCGCCATACACGATAAGAACGGCGATTACGTCACCTCGCTTGTCGGCAAGGAGAACCGCACGGTCATCGACACGTCGCATCTGCCTGCGCACGTTGTAAATGCGTTCCTTGCCGCGGAGGATCTGCGCTTCTACAAGCATCCGGGCTTTGACATCACGCGCATCATCGGCGCCATGCTCACCAACGTCCGCGACGGCGCGTTCAGTCAGGGCGCATCCACCATTTCCCAGCAGCTGATTAAGCTCTCCCACCTGTCCAGCCAGAAGACGATTGCCCGCAAGCTGGAGGAAATTCACCTCGCGCTGCAATTGGAAAAGCAGTACACGAAGGACGAAATTCTGGACATGTACCTGAATTTCATCTACTTCGGACAGGGCGCATACGGCGTGCAGGCGGCGGCAGAAGTCACGTTCGGCGTCGATGCGGCGGACTTGACCCCTGCGCAGGCAGCCTCCCTCGCCGCTGCCATCAAAGCGCCATCTGCGTACAGCCTGCAATCCGCGCCGGAGAGCAACCGTGAGCGCCGGGAGTACATTCTGTCCATCATGCTGGAGGAAAATATGCTGACACAGGCGGAATACGACGCGGCAATGGCGGAGGAACTGACCGCCCGCGGCGCGCCGCAGGTGCAGACAGATTACGGCTGGTTCGTCGATGCCGTGCTGGATGAGGCCGAATCCCGGCTGGACGTGAGCGCCGAAACGCTGCTGGCTGGCGGCTACCGCATCGACACGACGCTCGACCCGGACATGCAGCGCATCATGGACGAGCAGTACCTGACGGATGTCTTTCCCGCTGACAACAAGGACGGCACGCCCGTGCAGGCTGCATCCGCCGCGGTGGACACGAGCAGCGGGGCAGTGCGCGCCATTGTCGGCGGACGCAAGTACGTCACCCGCCGCGGATTGAACCGCGCGACCCAGCTGCGCCGTCAGCCCGGCAGCGCACTCAAGCCGCTGGCGGTCTATGCCCCCGCGATAGAATCCGCCGGATGGACGTGTGCCAGCGTGATTCTCGATGCGCCAACCGCTTTCGGCACTTACAAGCCGCGCAACGCGGGCAATGCTTACTACGGGAACGTGACCGTCCGCACGGCGCTCAAAAACAGCCTGAACATCCCCGCCGTGAAGGTGCTGCAGGCCATTGGCGTCCAGACTGCGCAGCGCTATCTGCGAAGCGTCGGCATTGAGCTGGATGACCGCGACGCGAATCTCTCCCTCGCCTTGGGCAGCATGACCTACGGCACATCCCCCGTGCAGATGGCGGCGGCGTACGCGCCCTTTGCCAACGGCGGAACATACTACGCGCCGTACTTCATCGAGCGCATCACCGACCGCGACGGCAATGTCATCTACGAGCGCGAAACCACCGGCACGCGCGTGCTGTCGGCGCAGTCCGCGTATCTGATGACGAGTCTGCTCAAAACCGTCATTTCTTCCGGCACGGGCACACGCCTCTCCAGCGCGGGGACACCTGTCGCGGGCAAAACCGGCACGGTCAATGAAAGCGGCGGCGGCAACCGTGACGTGTGGATGGCGGCGTACACCCCGGAATTGTCCACCGCCGTCTGGATGGGCTACGACGAGCCGGACGCGGCGCACCGCCTGCCCAACCGCGTCTCTGGCGGCACGAATCCCGCTTCACTGGCGCGCAATTTTCTCCGCGCGTGGTACACAGGACGCAAGAAGCCCGATTTCACCAAGCCCAAGGGCATCGTCAGCGCGGACATTGACAAGAAGGCCATCGAGTGGCGCGGCGAACCGATGCTGGCCACGTCGCTCACACCGAGCGCCTACCGCCTGAATGAGGTTTTTCTCGACGGCACGCAGCCGAAGAAGAAGAGTGACGTATGGAATGCGCCCGCGTCCGCGAAATCCTTCTCCGTCTCGCATTCTGACGACGGGCAGCCGCTGCTGGTCATTCAGGCCAGCGATGCCGCCGTCTACCGCGTTCAGCGCGACGCTGCCGGAGAGAGTTTCATCCTGACTGAGCTTCGCGCCGCCGCGGGCGAAACGCTCTACTACACCGACAACCGCGCCCAGCCCGGCGTAACGTACACATATCGCGTAATTCCCGTGCACGCGGAGCTGCTGGACAATGGCATCCTATTGGAAGGAACGCAGAGCGTGCAGGTGGCGCGGGTGGAGAAGCCAAGTGCGCTGAGCCGGTGGTTCAGCGGGCTTTTCGCCCCAAAGCCGGAGGAAAAGCAGGAGGAAGAACTGCCTGCATCGATTTTTGCCCCGTAACAAAATGCGCCGCCGCACCGTAATTTACTTTCCGGTGCGGCGGTGTTTTGTTATGGATATTCTGCTTTGGGGCGCAGGGCTTTCCGTTCGCCCCCGACACTCCTTCGGTGCCGTCACTTTTAGGATTCGCCCAATCCTTGCGCGGCGTTTCTTTGCTTACTGCGCAGCTTCCGCCATGTCCGCTAAATCACCCTGCGGCAGGATTTCCGTCACTTCAAACGGGACATTGTTGCCGGTGAAGTAGAACATCAAGTCCGTTGTGTTCTGGCAGTTTTCCAACTGCGCCGTCGGGAAATAGCGCACATGCAGGCACGAAACGCCGTTCTCCATGCTCGACATCACCAGAATCGGCGCGCCTTCATTGTACAGCAGTACGTACATGGCATTGGTGCGTTCGTTCAAGTCAAGGTACAAGTGTTTCTGCGTGGCTTGGTTCATAATCAGCGAGTAGCGCGCGTCGATTTCTTGCATCAGTTTCTGGAAATTCTCCGTTTCCGTCTTCAGGGATTCATCCGGCGTATCCGTCTCACTCGTTTCGTCCGTGAAGAGGCTGTCGCTTTCCTCATCCTCGTCCTCTTCCTGCTGATACAACGTCCGCACGCCCGCGTTGTATTCGTCGTACATGGCAAAGAGTGTCACCATGTGATACATTTCCATTGCCCACGAGCAGGTTACCTCGTACAGCACCTGCGGCGCTTCTGAACGGTAAGTCAAACGGAGCATCTGCGCCATCGACGATTCCATCAATTCAATACGGTAGATGCTGCGCGGCGACTGCCCCTCATGCGCGTATGCCGCCAGCTTCGCCACATCCTCGTCGCTGATGCCCCACGTTGTCTGCAAATAGCGGCTTTCAATCAGTTCATCCAGCGCATTGCCCGCTTCTGCCAGACGCTCGAACGGCACAGGCTCGCCCTCGTCGCCGAACGGATCCTCCGCAAAGGGATACGCCGCAACGCCCGCCAAATCCACCGCCGTGCAGGCAAGTTCGGGCATTTGCTGCGCCGCGAACCACGCTGTCACTTCTTCAGCGGATTTGCACGCCGCCAATTCATCCGAGAGCACCGGCGTGCAGTACATCTCGTTCACCGTGCCGTCGCTGATCCAAAAGCTCATCATCGGCAGTGCATCCGCGTACAGAGCGATATACATGCCCATTTCAGGCTCGCCGTCCGGCTTTGGATACTGCGTCGAGCGCGCCATCTGGTTCAGCATTTGCTTGCCATATGTATCCTGCTGCTCCATCAAGATGCGCTGCGGCATCAGCTGAAGCACCCTGCGCTGCTCCGGCGTATCGGTGTAATCCGGGTTATCGCCGATGAAGCCTGTCAGCAGCGTTTCGCCCGTGACATAGTAGACGGCAGATGGCATCGTGCGGTTTCCCGCGCGCAGGCGATTGACAATCTTCTGTTCCTCGGTGATAGCGGCGTCCGTGTCGCCCACCAAATCGGTCACAACGCGGTCGCTGCGCAGGAGGATATCCACGCGCTGGCACAGTTCCAGCATATGGCTGATGTTCGTGTTGTTATCCGTCGTTTCTTCCGCCATCGCCATACCGCTGAGCATCATCAGCAGGGCAAGCAGAATTGCAAGCATCTTCTTCATGGGGTTCTTCCTTTCTTTATTTCCCATTTCATTTCCCTTGCAGGATTATTCCAGCACAATTCCCGGCACCTGCGCATTCAGCAGCGCCGCCAAGTCCTCGTTCGTTTCGCACGCGCGAAGCTGCTCCGACGGCATCCAGACAACATGCGCGCGCATCATGCCGTTCTGCACCCGCCACAGCATTTGAACCGGCGCACCCGTCTCCGGAATCAGCACAGTCATCCCCCAGCCTTCTTCCTCCGTCGTCACGCCTTCCGCAGTGCCATGCCGCCGCATGTACTCCATAATGTGTGCGCTAATCCACTGCTGACTTTTCTCTTCCTCCGGGTCAATGATTGCCAGCTGATTCATCGCCATCTCTGCCGGATAGTACAGCCACGAAGCCTGAATGCCCGCATCTGCATATTCCGGCGGAATTACCAGACTTTCGCACACTTCCGGCTTCAATCTCACTTGAAGCAGATATTCCTTGCCGTTCAGCAGGTCGCCGCCGTCTCCGTCATACACAATGTAGTTCCGCAAAATTTTCTCCGCCGTGTCGCCAAATATGACATCCGAGCGAACCCAATCCAGCGTGTCCGGCAGATTCGCTGTATCCCACGAGTACGCTTTGTCTCCCCATTTGTGCAGAATATCTTCCTTCGTGTACCGCGGCACATGGGCAGAATAGTCGTTTTCCTCCGCACCTCCCGAAATTTCCACGCAAATCAGCGCGTCCGGCGCAAAGCACAGCAGCAGTGACAGCGTATGCGGCTGATTCGTCACCGTCAGCATTTCATTGTTGCGAAGCGTCACAGCGCCCCATTCATTGCTCAACGTGTCAGGACAAATCCAGACTTCCGTCGGGCGCGAAACGTCAGCACTGCGAAGTCGGTCAATGTCGCCGATGGTGTCCTCTTTCCGCCACTGCTGCCAATCCACAAAAGCGTCGTTTGACACCATGTCCACCAGCTTCCGCGCCGTCATGATGCCATTGATGACCGCCGTCTGCTCCCACGCATCGTCCTCTTCGTCCTGCGGCGCGTACACGCTGCGCATCACCACCGCGCCGTTCATTGCCTGCCACGCCACCACAATGGGCGTACCCGTCCTCGGTCGCAGATACAGCAAACCGCCCGTGTCGTGCGCGTCGCAGGGGTACAGCGCAATCGCCAGTATGTCGAGGAACTTGGTCTCCGTCTTGCCGCACTGCTGCATCTGCGCTTCAAACGCCGTCATCTGCGACGCATCGTAGTCGAGTATGCTGATTTGCACCGCCGTCTCCGCTGTATTCCACGGGATAATGCCCTCCTGCTCGCCGCTCAGCGCCGCCCAGTGCTGCATCTCCTGCGCTGATTGCAGGGCAAGCTGCCGGATGTTCTCCTCGTCCGGCTGATGCGGCTCCGATTCCGCCAGCACCGCCGCGCGGGACAGGTCAACTTCCTCAAATTCGCCTGCATAGAATTCGCTCAGCTTGTCCGTTGTCAGCTCGGTCGCCTGATGCGCCACCGGAATCGCCGTCAGGCACACACAGCCGTTTTCCGCGAACCAGCGCACCAGCACCACGCCATTTTCGCCGTAAGACAGCAGCAGCAGTCCCATTTCCGGCGCATCCCCGGCGTAAAGCAAGTTCGCGGCGGCACTCGTTTCCTGCGCGTCCATCCCGAATTCCGGGAATACCGCGAACGTGCGCTCTACAATCCGCAGATAGGCGTTTTCCGTCTCGTCCGTCGCATCCGTGTCCGCGCTGGCATCCATCATCATCAGCACAAAAAACAACACCGACGCCGACTTGTCCGTGCCGTTGACGCTGACGCTGATGAACGCCTGCCGGGGCATTCCACGGTCAATCGGCTGCGGCGTTTCTGTACATGCCACCTCTGTAATATTGAGCGTGTCCTCAAACAGCCGCCCTCGCTCCTGCGCATCCATCTGCCGCACAAGCTCTATTGCGCGCCCGACCAGCTCGTACTCCCAAGCGTCCTCCGCCGTATCCTCCGCCGTCGCCATGCCCAGCAGCATCATCAGCGCCAGCAGCATAGAAATCCATCGTTTCATCATTCTACCTCCTATTTCGCTTAAACGCATCTTTCCTATCAACGTCATTTTGCCATATTTGCGCAAGTTTTGTCAAGCGAACAGGCCCTTTTCTAATGCAATTTTCATCCTAATATGCAAAAAGCCCTGCTTCCACGTCGGAAACAGGGCTGGTAGTGTATATTAGTTGCCGCGGCGCTTCATGAACGAAGGTACGCCGTTGGCGTCCGTCGTCGGGCGCTTGGGCTGCTGCGGCTGCACAGAGGGCATCGGGCCGGTTGCACCGCCCGCATACTGCTGCTGCACAGGCTGCATATTGCCAGTGTAGCCCTGCTGCGCGTAATCCAGCTGCTGGGGCTGATTGCCAAACAGCTGCGGCTGACCATACGCCGGCTGCTGCGGCTGCGCGGGCTGCTGGGGCGCATAATACGCGGGTTGTGCCGGCTGCTGCGTCATCGGCGCTTGCGGAACGCCCATGGTCGGATGGCTGTTGTAGCTGTCGCTGCTGGTGTAGGACGGCGTGTACCCGCCCGTCGCACCGTAGTTGCCGGGCGTATAGCTGCCGGTCGCACCGGTCGCACCGGTCGCACCGGTCGCACCGGTCGCACCGTAATTGCTGCCATAGAGGCGATCGCGGTTGATATCGCGCGCCGACTTGACCGGCTCACGCGGCGGGAACGGCGTTTTCTCAAAGCCCGTCGCAATCACGGTGATGCGCACCTTGTCGCCCATGGACTCGTCGATGCCCGCGCCGAAGATGATGTTCGCATCGGGATCGGCTTCCTCCATGACGAGGTTTGCCGCTTCGTTGATATCAATGATGGAAATATCCTTGCCGCCGGTGATGTTGATCAGCACCGCGCGCGCACCGCTGATGGACGTCTCCAGCATCGGGCTGGAAATGGCGTTCTTGGCGGCGTCAATCATCTTGTTCTCGCCTTCGCCGTAGCCGATGCCCATATGCGCCATGCCGCCGGATTCCATGACGGTCTTGACGTCCGCGAAGTCAAGGTTGATCAGCGCAGGCACAGCAATCAGGTCGCTGATACCCTGGATGCCCTGATGCAGCACCTCGTCCGCAATGCCGAACGCCTCAACCATGCTCGTCCCCTTGCTGACGACCTGCAAGAGCCGGTCATTCGGGATGACAACGAGCGTATCGACGCGCTGCTTGAGGTCAGAGATGCCCGCTTCCGCATTGCGCATCCGCTGCTTGCCCTCAAAGGCGAAAGGCTTGGTCACAACCGCGATGGTCAGCGCGCCCTGTTCGCGGGCAATTTCCGCCACGACCGGCGCGCAGCCCGTGCCCGTGCCGCCGCCCATGCCCGCGGTGACAAACACCAGGTCAGCGCCCTTGAGTGCACCCGCGATTTCCTCGCGGGATTCCTCTGCGCTGCGGCGGCCGACTTCCGGCACTGCGCCCGCGCCCAGACCCTTGGTGACTTTCTCACCAATCTGGATTTTCGTCTGCGCGCCGGACATCTGCAAAGCCTGCATGTCGGTATTGATGGCGATGAACTCCACACCGCGCAAGCCGGATTCGACCATGCGGTTGACCGCGTTGCCGCCGCCGCCGCCGCATCCCACGACCTTGATGGAAGCATAATTGCTGGTCAATTGGTCATTCTGAATTTCAATCACGTTGCATCCCCCTGACTCATATGCTCATATGGTATCTTGCCCTGTATGCCGCGTTTTCTTGCAATCAGTAGCCCATCAGCCAGCGGAATGCACGGCTGAACAGCCCCTTTGCACCGCCTTCTGGTGCTTTCTGCTCTTCCTGCGTCGTCACGACAAGAATGGTCAACCCGACGGCGCTGGAGAAAACATGGCTGGTCATTTTGTTGTTGGTGCGCTGGGCCTCCCGGATGATTCGGTGGAGTTTGCCCGCAAGGAAGTCCTTGCCTCCCTTGTTGAGAATCAAGCCGCCGCCGGTCAGATAGACGTTCGACCACTTTCCCAGCTTCACGCCGCCTTCTTCCAGCGCCTTGTTGATGGCCTCCGCGATTTCCTCCACTTTCGCTTCGATAATCGGGGTCACTTCATCGCGCCGGACAGTGCGGGCGGGTTCATCCTCCGTCGCAGGAATGACATACGTCTCATCCTGATTCGTGCTGTTGAAGCTGTACGTCTGCTTAATTTTTTCCTCCACGAACGGAAATGGAATATTCAGCTGCTCCGCAATGTCCGCCGAAATATGACCACCGCCAATGTCGAGGCACTTGTGGAAAATCAGCGCGTCGCCCTCCATCACCATCACATCGGTGCACAGATAGCCAATATCGATGAGCATTGCCGTCTTGTCGCGCTCATCTTGGCTCAGGGCATATGTCGCTTCCCCGGCGACGGTGGAGTAGAACTCGCGGGGCTCAATATCCATATCGCGCAGGCGGTAGGTGATATCATCAATGAAATACTTGTCCGCCGTCACCAGCGCAATCATGGCGGACAGTTCGCGACCCTTGATGCCCACGGGCGACAGCGTCTTTTTGCCGTCATCCACGCGGAACCACGCGGGCGCGGAATGAATGATGCGGTCGCCGCCGGATTCTTCCGCCAGCTTGAAGCAAGCGCGGACATCCTGCGCTGTAACATGCGGATCAGGCCCGGTTAGCGACACATGCACTTCCTTGACAATCACGCGTGTAAACATGCCCGGCACACCGACATTCAGCTCATGAATGCGGCAGTTGCCGGTTTTCTGCGCCTGATCAATGGCAGTGCGAATCACATCCCGAATCTCATCGGGGTTGTTCCAGCCATCCTGCAAATATCCGCTGTACGGCACAGCGCCGGAGCCAACGATATCACAGCGTTCGCCATTGCTCTGCGCGACCATCGTGACGATTTTGCTGGTTCCAAAGTCAATCGTCGGTACCGTAATCTTCATGAACTCTCATACCCCCTGTTTCCCGGTCTGGCCATTCTGCCGGACGGCTGAAGCCGGGAAAATTGCGGTTCTGACACCCCTGTACCTTGGTTTCTGCCAGCCTGTCAGCAGACGGCTTTTCCCCGCCAGACAGGCGCAGTCACCTATCCAATATACCATTTTTCATTATAAGCCTTTTTTCTCTGGAATGCAAGTGCTTTCGGGCGTTTTGAATGTTTTTCGCCGTCATTTTTATCCGATTTTCATGTTTTGCGGTGCTGATGATGATTGTATTACACCGTCGGCGGCGCATAAACCGGATTCACCGCGTCCGTCAGCGTCAGTGTGCCGCCCGTTTTGCCCATTGCCGAAAGCTCCGTGCGGACGATAAGGAACGCCCGCAGCTTCTCATGCAGCAGCGATGAATCCCCCAGCACAATTTCCATGCCGTCCATCGTCTGCATCCGTATTCTGTCCAGCGAGCTGACATCTAATACGGCAATCTGGTCAAGTCCGCCCATGACGGTCAGCTGCAGCAGCACCTCGGTCACAGCGTCCAGCTGCTTCTGCTGATTGGCAATCAGCTTCTGCCCGATGATCGTCTTTTTGACGCTTAAGCCCTGCACGCGCACCAGTTCCGGATGCGATTCGTTCGCGTTCTGCACCGTGCGCAGGACGTAGCCGTGCGCGTCGGTAATTACGCCGATGCCCGATGTAGTCAGGAACGTGACCTCCTGCCGCTCCTTAACTTCGATGCAAATCGTGTCGAAAGATTCCAGAGACACCATCCGGCAAATCAGATACGGATTCTGTTCGATACGATTGGAGATTTCTTTCTCGTTAATCAACGACGACTGTCCAAGTTTCAGTTTGGACAGGCGGATGATTTCCTCCGCGCTGATGCGCACGTTGCCCGTCACCTTGATGTTGCGGACAGTCAGCACACCCCCGAACAGGAACGCGACAAAGAGAATGGCAAGCGCAAGCGGCACGATTGCTTTCCACACCCGCCGCGTGCGGTGATGGCGCTTCTGCGTTTCCTCCGAGTAGCTGTCCGTGTCCAGTACAGGCGGATGGCTCCACACCGACGCTTCCGGCGGGGGGCTCTGCGGCGGCTCACCCAAATCAGGGGGCGCAGAAGCTGATTCTGCGTCCCGAAACGGCTGATTCCAGAAGGGGTTTGTTGCCCGGTACAGATCCGGCGAGCGTTCCTGACGCAGTTCCGGCGACTGTTCCGGTTCCTCAAACGGGTTTTCTGCTGTCGGATGCTGTGTGCGCCGTCTGCCACCCGGCGGCGTGCCCGGCTGCCAGTTGTCCTGTGTCACGGGGGTCATTCCTCCTTCCGTGCTGCCCTGATTATGCGTTCGCGTGTACGCGGCGGATATCCGCGCCCAAACAGGTCAGCTGTGTCTCAAAATGCTCATAGCCGCGGTCGATGAGCTCCGCGCCGTCCACCTGCGTTTCGCCTTGTGCCTTTAGTCCCGCCAGCGTCAATGCCGCGCCGCCGCGCAGATCGCGCGCTGTCACCCGTGCGCCGTACAGTTCCGGGACACCGCGAACAACCGCCGTCCGCCCGCTGCATAGGATGCGCGCACCCATGCGGTTCAAATCCCCCGCGTGGGTAAATCGGTTCTCAAACACGTTTTCCACAACCACGCCCGTCCCCTCGGACACGGACAGCAGCGCCAGCATCTGCACCTGCATATCCGTCGGAAATCCGGGATACGGCTGCGTCTGCAGCTGTGCAAACGCTGTCAAACGCTCCGGCGCAGTCAGAATAACGCGTTTTTCTTCCTCACGCACGTCGCAGCCCATTTCGCGCAGCTTCGCATTCACCGCCAGCAGCGCCTGAACCGGGGCGCGGGTCAGCTCAATGGTGCCGCCTGTAATTGCCCCTGCCGCCAGCAGCGTTCCGGCGACAATGCGGTCGGGCATGGGCGTCCATCGCGCGCCGTGCAGGTGCTTCACGCCCTCAATCGTCATGACCGCGCTGCCCGCGCCGCGGACGCTTCCGCCCATTGCGTTGATGAAGTTCGCCAAATCGACGATTTCCGGTTCGCGCGCCGCGTTGTGGATAACAGAAATTCCCGGCAGCAGCACCGCTGCCATCAGGATATTCTCCGTCGCGCCGACGCTGGGGTAGTCCAGATGCACCTCGCCGCTGTGCATATTGCTGCCGTCGCAGTGAATCACGCCGCCTTCCTCGTGAATCGCCACGCCCAGACTGCGCAGTCCTGACAGGTGCAAATCAATGGGGCGCAGCCCGATTTCGCAGCCGCCGGGATATGTAACCGTCGCCTGCCGGAAACGTGAGAGAATCGGCCCGAGCAGGAAGATAGACGATCGAATCTGCTTGGACAGCGCGTCCGGCATTTCCGTGCGGTTCAGTCCGCCCGCGTCGAGCGTCAGCGTGTGTCCGTCACGGCGAATCCGGCAGCCCAGCATCGTCAGGATGTCCGTCATCTTCCGCACGTCGGAAATCATCGGCACGCCTTGCAGCACCACCGTTTCCTCCGTCAGCACCGAAGCCGCGAGAATGGGCAGCGCCGCGTTCTTCGCGCCATCGACGCGCATCGTACCCTCCAGCTTTCTTCCGCCCCGCACAACAAACGCTTCCATCCGCGTCCACCTCCTGTGCTTCAGCCTATGCCGGAAAACAGGCGCTGTGCCAATTTCGCAGTTCAAATAGCTGATTCACGGGAAATATTGAGCAGGATGCCGATGGCTGCCATCGTGATGGAAATCGACGTACCGCCGGCGGAGAAGAACGGCAGGGGCAAGCCTGTCGTCGGCAGAATGCCCACAACCACGCCCATGTTGAGGAACGCCTGTACGCTGATGCTGCTGGTAATCCCCGCCGCCAGCAGCGTTCCGAACTTATCCGGGCAGCGCATGGCGATTCGCATCCCCCGCAGCATCAGCGCCACAAACAGCGCCACCACAATCAGGCAGCCCAGCAGCCCGAAATCCTCCCCCAC
>ERZ1026884.283-NODE-283-length-36180-cov-10.665716_pt1 | contig 36180 bp, 26 predicted proteins | sample MGYA00380172_ERZ1026884 | MGnify/ENA primary metagenome ERZ1026884 (study PRJEB33269, sample SAMEA4719808) | human gut metagenome | biome: human-associated habitat; feature: organic feature; material: feces | place: Cameroon | collected 2013-10 ... | reverse complement strand
CCGATGAAATGTCAAAAAGCGGTCAAAAAGAAAGGTGAAGATTGAATTTAGAAGATATATAAAAGTTTAAATCTATCGTCAGAAAAGTTTAGACGACTTCAAAAATATAACACTCTAAAAACTTTATCCATATGAAGAAAACTTTACTCACCGCAGCAATGGCAGTCCTCGCAATGGGCTCAGCCTCTGCACAAGTTTGCGACAACTTCGTTGGAAACATCTTCAGCGTCATGTCCGACAACGGCGTATATGTAGCCGAATCTGTAGACGGAGAAATCATCGTACGCAACCGCCTCACTAATCAAGAATATTACGTACATGCAAGCGAAGAAGACCCCGTACACAGCGGAGCAGGTAATGGCCACGCATTGAGCAGCCAAGGCACACTCGTGGGCTACGACGGCTACAACGCATGCTACTGGTTAAAAAGCGGTCTCAAAGTGACGCTTCCCAACACAAAAGATGCGGGCACCATTGAAAGTGGAGCCGATGCCATCACCGACGATGGCAAATTCATTGCAGGCTCATTAGCCACAGGTGCCGAAAGCGCCTACGACGGTTTGCAAAGTTTCCCCGTGCTCTGGACACGCCAGTCTGACGGCTCGTATAGCGTAGAAAAACTCCCCTTCCCCGCAAAGGACTTCTCAGGACGCGACCCACAACACGTAACTGTCAACGACATCTCTAACGATGGCAAAACCCTCGTGGGTATGATTGTAGACTACTCGGGCTTCTTTATCTACCCCATCGTCTATAAAAAGGGCGATGACGGAGCATGGACCTACAAGGTAATTGGCGAAGGCATCGTTTGGGACGGCGAATTGGCAAAGCAAATTAAGCCCGAACCTACCATTCCTTCTGATATATGGTTCCCCAAACCCGAACAATACTTCACCAAAGCCGACACCATTGCCTATAACAATGCCGCTGCTGAATATCGCGACAAACTCGACCAGGTGAATGCAGGTCTTATCCCCCGCGACTCTCTTCCCGTTTATCCTCTGAAGTGGATGTACGTTAGCGAGAACAAAGCGAAGTGGCAAGCCGACTCTCTGCGCTACGAACAGCAGTGCAAACAATACGAGATCGACTTCGAAGCCTACCAAGAAAGTTTCTATGCATCAACAAAGGGAACCTCGTTCTTGCAGAATATCTTCTACCTCTCGCGCAATGGCAAATACCTCGGCTCTACTATCAGCCGCGAACTCACTGACGAATCTGACGATCCCGAAATGGGAGGCTTTGGAGGCGAAGTGGTATACAACCCTGTGCTCTTCGATCTCACACAAGATTCTCTCATCGCCAATATTCGCGAAGACCTCACCCAACACAGCTCTACCTGCGTAACCGACGATGGTACACTCTTTGCCGCATCACCCATGCTGGACTATGTACGTAACACCTACGTCATTAAGCCCAATGCCGAAGAACCTGTACTCAACTTCTACGACTACATCAATCAGCGCAGCGAAGCAGCAGCACTCTTCCTCAAAACCAAATATTCTTTCGACGTACCTACCGAGGTTGGCGGTGATGGTGATATCGATGGTGGTGGCGATGGTGATGGCGACTTTGGTGGCATCGACGGCGACGACGGCTTTGGCGTAGCAAGCGCCAAGAAAGCAATCAATGCCGACCGTTACTTCACTTCAGACTACGTAGTAGTGCCCGATAGCGTAATCACAGGTACTGTCTTCGCAAACAACGATGGTTCTATCTTCCTTAGCTTTATGCAAGAGGAATTTTCTGACACCATCAACCACGCTCCTGTGAACCGTGCTTACGTAATCGACCTTAACCCCGGAGCCACTTCAGGCATCAAGGCCTTGCAGTCTGCACCCAATGCAGCAGCTCCCGTGCTCCGTCGCGAATACTACAACGTGAGCGGTCAACGCATCAACGCAGCTCCCTTCAAGGGCGTATTCCTTGAAAAGCAAATCACTGCCAATGGTGCCGTTACCATTAAGCGCGTAAAATAAAATCCCCCCTGCGCTGAAGTTTACGCATCACACCACGCAAAACTAAGCGCACACACGCGCAACCCCAAGAAGAAAAAATCTTCTATTCATATTCACTTTCCCAAGGATGTGACAACCACCGCGTTGCCACATCCTTTTTTTGCGCCATGCATACCCTGCTTCATGGGGCAGAAAGTAATGAAAATGCAAAAATGACAAATGACAAATGGCTTTTTCAATTCGCCAATACCTAACACCTTGATAATCAAGATTTTAAAAATCTAAAAAAGTCATTTTCCGAGTGACTTTTAGTGTCATTTGTCATTTTTTTATGGTGGATTTTAAGCGATTCTTTATCTAAGCCCTGAGGAAAGATACACGGAAATCCACCAAATTTTCTGCATAAAAAACGCATATAACACATCAAAACTTAGGGTGAAAGCAAAAGTGACAAGTGACAAGTGACGCCAAAACATATTGATAATCAATCACTTAGGTGTCACTTTGTCACTCGAAATTTTTCTTAATTCAGAGTTAATAGGTGTAAACACAGATATAAAGAGTAAGAAATAAGTTTTCTGCAACCCACATTTTGATTTGTAATACCTAACGGATTGCCTCGTTAGGTTGGTCGTTCAAAATCTATCGTGAAAATAAATTTTCCCCAATAAACACTGGGGGAGTCCGCCTTTTTTACATAATTCATCATCCCCAGAATCACAAAAAATTTGGTTTAACCTTTTTCTCTTTGTATTTTTGCACTCGAAAAGCATGTCAAACACCCCCAAATTTGCACAAAAGAAAACCCGAAAACGACCCGATATCATTCCGAAGGCATTCCGATATCATTCCGAAGGATCACCGCCCCCTCAAAACACGCCTTTACAAGGACGACGATGAACACAATTCTTCCATCCCTCTAACCACAACTGACTACAAACAAGGAAGAGGCTGGTTTATATGCATTCGGTTTGCACTACTCTGCTTCGCCAAGTTAGGCGGCGGCTCAGCACAGCAAAATAAAAAAAAATCCTTTTTTATTTTGCTATGCATTCGGTTTGCACTAACTTTGCTTCGCGAAGTTAGGCTGCGGTTCGGAAGAAAAAATGAAAATTTCTTGATTTTCATTTTGTTCTTCGCTCACCTTGCACTAACTTTGCACCCAGAAACTCAGAGGACAGATTTGGCTGCTTGCAACCTCTCAAAAATAATGCTAAAACTCAACGTCGTGTATTGTGCTGCAAAACATGCATTGGGCTACACGCTCTACACGACCGAGAACGCATAAAAGGGTGGTCATAAAATTCTAACACGAAAGATGCACCCTAAAATTAGCCGAATCGCCCGTCTGCCTGTTTCCGCCAACAAAAATGCGAAAGCAGGCTGTTTTGTTATTTAATAATTATTATACACAAAAAGAAGATGGCTTACTTATTTACATCCGAATCGGTGTCTGAAGGACACCCCGACAAAGTGTCTGACCAAATATCAGACGCTGTGCTTGACCAGTTGCTGGCATACGACCCCAACTCGAAAGTAGCTTGCGAAACGCTCGTAACCACTGGACAAGTGGTTGTGGCAGGAGAAGTAAAATCTAACGCATACGTAGACCTTCAAGACGTGGTGCGTGGCACTATTGCTCGTATTGGCTACACAAAGGCTGAATATAAATTCGAGGCTGAAAGTTGTGGCATCTTTAGCGCTATTCACGAACAAAGCGCTGACATTAACCGTGGCGTGGATCGCAAAAAAACGACCGAAACCGATGCCATGAACCAAGGCGCTGGCGACCAAGGCATGATGTTTGGTTATGCCAATAACGAAACCGACACTTACATGCCCTTGCCCCTTTCGTTGGCACACGACATTGTGTATGTGTTGGCTGAAATTCGTCGCGAAGGTAAGGTGATGACTTACTTGCGCCCCGACTCTAAGAGTCAGGTTACAATTGAATATAGCGACGACAACGTGGCACAACGCATCGACACAATCGTGGTAAGTACACAACACGATGAGTTTATCTCTGCCAAAGAAGCAGGATCGCAAGAGGAGGCTGACCGCTTAATGCAAGAGCGCATTCAAAAGGATGTTGAAGAAATTCTCATTCCCCGCGTTATTGAAGAACGTGTGAATACGCCCGAGATTAAAGAGCTCTTCTATAAGGGCGAAATTAAATATTACGTGAACCCCACGGGTAAATTCGTAATTGGCGGTCCGCACGGCGATACGGGTTTAACAGGTCGCAAAATTATTGTTGACACTTATGGTGGCAAGGGTGCTCATGGTGGTGGAGCCTTCTCGGGCAAGGACCCCTCTAAGGTAGACCGCTCGGCTGCTTATGCTGCCCGCTACATTGCTAAGAACATGGTGGCTGCTGGCGTAGCCGATGAAATGCTTGTGCAACTTAGCTATGCCATTGGTAAGGCTGAACCTATCTCTATCTACGTAGACACTTACGGACGTAGCCACGTAGAAATGAGCGATGGCGACATTGCTCGCAAAATTGGTGAAATGTTCGACCTCCGTCCTGCTGCTATTGAAAAGTCGCTCAAATTGCGTCAACCCATCTACGAAGAGACTGCCAGCTATGGTCACATGGGTCGTACGCCGCAGGTGGTTGAAAAGACTTTCTGCAAGGGTAAGGCTGACGAAAAGACTGTGAAGGTTGAACTCTTTACATGGGAAAAACTCGATAAGGTTGAAGATATTAAGAAGACCTTTTTTAAATAAGGAGGCTTTTTGAAAAAGGAGTTAGATGAAGTTAGAAGGAGTTAAAAAAAAAAGAAGTTAGAAGAATGAATGTAATGCTAAGGCATCCACGCCTCTAACTTCTTGGAAATAACTTCCTCTAACTTCTTGAAAATAACTTCTTAAAAAGCATTCTCCCACAAAAAGATTTATGAAAATTACTGTATACAGTGCATCGAGCGGGCAAGTGCCTGCGCAATATATAAAGGCGGCTCAAGACTTGGGTCGCCTTATTGCCAACGAAGGACACACCTTGGTGAATGGTGCAGGACGCACCGGACTTATGGGGGCTTGTGCCGACGCTTGTTTGCAAGCTGGTGGGAAAGCTGTGGGCATCATTCCACAGTTTATGATTGACCAACATTGGCAACACGAGGGGATGACCGAACTCATCATTACCCCCGACATGCACCGACGCAAAGAACTCATGGCACAAGAAAGCGATGCTTGCATTGCCTTGCCTGGGGGCGTAGGCACTCTCGAGGAATTGTTAGAAATCATCACTTGGAAACAGTTAGGCTTGTATCTTAAACCCATCGTTGTGCTCAATACCGATGGATATTATGATGCACTCTTTGCCCAACTGCAACGTGCGGTTGACGAAAGCTTTATGCGCAGTCAGCATGCCGCTATTTGGCAAATAGCAAGTACAGCCGAAGAGGCTTTACATTTGGCACAAACCACACCACTTTGGGACAAGTCGGTACGCAAGTTTGCTGCCATGTAAAAGCCTATCACACGGCAGATGTGAAGCATCTAAACACACACATAAAAAGTGAGTGGCTCTAATTTTAAATTTTAGGGCACCCCATAAAAAAGGAGAAAATGGAAACATGCACTTACATAGCAACCAATGACTCATTGGGCGCACAAGTTCAAGCTATCGACCCTGCTGAAAATGAGGGCCGAAGCACAAGTAATGCTCGTTTTCAGCGACGCCATACCTCACAAGCCACAACCGACACCCTACCTCCCAACCCCAAGGATCTAAAACCACTGCCAGGGGATATGCCACTTACGGCGAAATCGCCACTAACGGATGCCGACTTTTGGGACAATCCTTTGGCACACATCGAAAAGTCTACGTTCATTCAGCACGTCGACAGTGTGGTAGGAATAAGAGACTCGGCACTAACCACCGCCAAGCCCTTTGGTTTTGCTGGCGACCCTGTGCCCTATCAGTTTAGAAACGATAGCATGGTAACCATTGTGGTGATGTTAAGTTTCTTCTTAATGGCATGGGTTATTTCGCGCTCACGCTATTATCTGCACGAACAGATAAAAGACTTCTTCCACCACCGCAAACGCGAGAACCTATTTGCACAACGCACCCAAAATGAGCTTCGCGGACAGGTATTCTTGGTGTTTCAAACGTGTTTCTTGCTCGGCATTCTATTCTTCGACTACACGCAAGAGTTTATGCAGCAAGTGTTTAACCAAATATCACCCTACAAAACTTTAGGAGTGAGTGTGGGCATTTGTTGCGCCTACTACCTGTTAAAAGTAGCAACATACGCTTTTATAAACACCATATTTTTTGACCGACGACAGTGCACCCAATGGATGGAAAGTTACATGCTTTGCGTGCTCGGCATGGGGGTGGCACTATTGCCCGTAACACTGCTCGTGGTCTACTTCGATTTGAACATACAAAACACGGCATTTTGCTTTGTTTGTATACTCGTATTCGACAAAATATTGCTGTTTTACAAGTGTTTTCGCATATTTTTTGGGTACAAATTGGGCTGGGTGCATCTTTTTTTGTACTTTTGCACCCTTGAAATCGCACCGATTTTCATTTTGTTCCGCGCACTGGTTTACGCGAGCAATTTTTTACTGACAATTAACTAACTAATATAGAAGCACTGCCGACGGTCTTGCGAGGCCGTTTTAAAGCAGAACAACTAAGAATCATGATCAAGAAGATCCTTGTTTCGCAGCCTAAGCCTACTTCAGAGAAGTCTCCCTACTTCGACATCGAAAACAAAGCAAACGTGGAGTTTACCTTTCACTCTTTTATCAAGGTTGAAGGACTTAGTGCACGCGAATTCCGCCAACAGAAGATACAGATTCTCGATTACTCAGCAATCGTGTTCACATCACGCCATTCTGTCGACTTCTTCTTCACACTTTGCAAGGAAATGCGTGTCGCACTGCCTGAGGATATGAAGTACTTCGGACTCTCAGAAGCCGTAGCGCTCTATATTCAAAAATACGTGCAGTATCGCAAGCGCAAAGTATTCTTTGGAACTACAGGACGTTGGCCCGAACTTGTTACCGTGATGGCAAAGCACAAAACCGAAAAGTATCTTGTGCCACTTTCTGACGTTCACAACGATGACATCGCCCAAATGCTCGATGCTAAAAAACTTAAGCATACTGAGTGCGTGATGTATCGCACCATGTCGAACGACTATCCTAAGGACCAAACTTTCGACTTCGATATGGTAGTCCTCTTTACACCCGCGGGTGTGAAATCGCTGCTCGAAAACTTCCCCGACTTTAAACAGACCAATGCACGTTTGGCTTGTTTTGGACCTGTTACCAAAACAGCTATCGAGGAAGCTGGACTCACTTGCGACTGCTTTGCTCCAACACCCCAAGCACGCTCTATGACCGCTGCCATCGAGATGTATTTGGCAGAACAAAACAAATAAAAAGGGGGTGCAAACTATCACCGCTGAATTTCATAATCACGACATATTTTTTAGCAAAAGCCAACTGCATTCTAATGCCGTTGGCTTTTCTTTTTCGTGTCAAGAGCGGTTCAAAGAAAATTGTAGACCACAAGTCCTTTTTTTTTATTAGCTTTGTGCCATCCAAAAAATAGCAACTCATGTCACAACATCTCTATACATTCAGAAAACCCGAGCACTTGTGCCTAAAAACCGAAATAGAGGCTCTCTTTGGTGCAGGCAACACCTCGATGAGCGCATTTCCCTTGCGCATCACTTATCGCAAACTGCCCTACACAGGACAAGGTCCACAGGTGAAAGTGTTACTCAGTGTGTCGAAACGACATTTTAAGCATGCCGTAGACCGCAACCGTGCCAAAAGACAAATTCGCGAGGCATACCGTTTACAAAAACACGCATTGCTCAATGCCATGCCAGCTAATATAGCACTACACATTGCCTTTATTTGGTTGTCAGACCGTCCGGTACCTTCGTCGCTCGTTAGCAGTCGCATGCACACTGCCCTAAAACGCATTCAAGAAAAGGTCTGTCCTATCAATAATGCTGAACAAGTAGCTGCATCCACTGACGAAACGGCTACTAACACTCATGAGGAATCAACGAACTCAACCCCCGAAACATTAACCCCCACAGAGTAATGCTCATCACTCGTTTGCTCATATTGCCCATACGGTTTTATCAGCGATTCATTTCGCCACTCACACCACCCGCCTGCCGTTTCACACCCACCTGCTCGCAATATGCCATAGAGGCCCTACAAAAACATGGTCCCATCAAAGGACTCTATTTGGCCATACGTCGCATACTGCGTTGCCACCCTTGGGGAGGAAGTGGCTACGACCCTGTGCCCTAATATATCACACATAAAAGCAAAGGATGGACTTTTTGAGCAAATAATATGCAATATTTACCAAAACTTCATCACATAAACATTGCACCGCATTACATTAATACCTAACTTTGCAAAGTATTCTAAGAATAACACGATTCATAATCAACTTAAAAAACAACTAAAACATTAAGAGTATGAAGAAGATTTTACTTTCATTGTTTACATTCGTAGCTACAACAGTAGCAGCCTTTGCAGGCGACAACCTCGTTGAAAATGGTGGTTTCGAAACTTGGGAAAATAACAATGCCATTGGTTGGATTTCTACAACTTCAGCTAGCAACGCTACAGTTTCACAGAGCACAGATGCTCACAGCGGACAGTACGCCCTTTTGGTGAAAGCAGGTGGCAAATCTAACAAGCGCCTTGCTTCTAAGGAGTATACCCTCAAAGCAGGTACCTACACCATCAGCGCATTTGTTAAGGGCGGTGGTCAGTGCAAACTCGGTTTTGTTCCTGTTTCTGGAGGACAAGCTATGTCAAAAGCCTACAATTACGAAAATGATTACTTCACCACTTCGGCAACAGAATGGACTGAGCACTCTTGGGAATTTACCATCGATAAAGATTCTACGGTTAATTTCGTAGTTATGAACCCCAAAACAAACACAGATGTTCAATACACCTCAACCGACCTCTTGATTGACGACTTTAGCGTTACAACTAAGGATGGTGGCGCAGGCGAAACTCCCGAACTCCCCGAAGCACCCGAGGCTAAGGGTGATGGCACATTAGCCAACCCCTATAACGCTAGTGCAGCTACAGAAATCGCAAGCAAGCTCGAAGCTAACGCTAAGACCGAAAAAGACGTGTATATCAAGGGTATCATCTCAAACGTTAAATTCACTTACAGCGCAAAATTCGGTACAGCACAGTTCTCTATCTCTGAGGATGGCAAGACACCCCACTCTTTCCTTTGCTATGGTGTTCTCTACTTGGACAACAAGAAGTACGATAATGATACCAAGACTAACATCAAGGTGGGTGACGAAGTGATTGTTTGTGGCAAGTTGATGAACTACAATGGTACACTCGAAACTGCTAAGGAAGAAGCTTATCTTTACTCTCTCAATGGTGTTGCCACAGGCATCCAAAATGCTACTGTTGCTGGCAACGCAAAGCAAACTATCTACACCATCGATGGTCGCAAGGTGAACAATGATTTTAAAGGCGTTTACATCATCAATGGTAAGAAGGTGATTAAGTAAGCAATACACTCCTTTATAAGGAAGTGATAAACAAATTTAATAATCCCCATTTGCACATGGCAAGTGGGGATTTTTTTTGCACCACAAAAAGCGACTTCTCTTCTTGAAACTCATGTTTTAATCATAAAAAAATACAAATACACACGTTTTCAAAACTTTTTCTCTATTTCAAACAAAAAAGTCGGCACATAGCACGTCACAAGCCGAATTAAATTGCTATTTTTGCGTGTTTATTATACGGTAATAAAAAATATTCACAATAACAATAATCAGATGAACGTGATAACCAAAACCGTTTCTTTGCCCGATGGACGCACCATCAGCATCGAAACTGGCAAATTGGCCAAGCAAGCTGACGGCGCAGTTATGTTGCGCATGAACAATACCATGCTTTTGGCCACCGTTTGTGCTGCAAAGACGGCTCAGCCCGGCACAGACTTCATGCCCCTCCAGTGCGATTACAAAGAAAAATACAGCGCAGCCGGACGTTTCCCCGGTGGCTTCACCAAGCGCGAAGGTCGCGCTGGCGATTACGAAATTCTTACCTCACGCCTTGTTGACCGTGCTCTCCGCCCCCTCTTCCCTTCTGACTACCACTGCGAGGTGTACGTTAACATCACGCTCTTCTCAGCCGATGGCGTTGACATGCCCGATGCTTTGGCAGGTTTTGCTGCCTCTGCTGCACTCGCTGCCAGCGACATTCCCTTCGAAGGTCCTATCTCTGAGGTTCGCGTAGCTCGCATCAATGGCGAATATGTAGTTAACCCCACTTTCGACCAACTCAAAGAGGCTGACATGGACATCATGGTAGGTGCTACTGAAGACAACATCATGATGGTTGAAGGCGAAATGGACGAGGTTCCTGAAAGCGCATTGCTCGAAGCCCTCAAGGTGGCTCACGAAGCTATCAAACCCATGTGCCAACTCCAGAAAGAACTCTCTAAGGAACTCGGTACCGATGTAAAGCGTGAGTACGACGACGAGGTAAACGACGAAGAACTCCGTCAGCAGGTAAAAGACGAGTGCTATCAGCCCGCTTATGCCATTGCTGAAGCAGGTGACCACGACAAGCACCAGCGCGAAGAAGCCTTCACCAAAATCCGCGAAGACTTTAAAGAACGCTATGCTGCTGCTCACCCCGAGCTCTCAGCCGACGAACTCGAAGAGAAGAATTCTTTGGTAGACCGCTACTATCACGATGTAGAGCGCGATGCCATGCGTCGTTGCATCCTCGATGAGGGCAAGCGTCTCGATGGTCGTAAGACTACCGACATCCGCCCCATTTGGTGCGAGGTTTCTCCCCTTCCCATGCCTCACGGTTCTGCCATCTTTACACGTGGCGAAACGCAGGCTTTGGCTACTGCCACTCTCGGCACTAAGCTCGACGAAAAGATGGTTGACGATGTACTCGACAAGAGTTACATGCGCTTCCTCCTTCACTATAACTTCCCTCCCTTCTCAACAGGCGAAGCCAAAGCACAACGTGGCGTAGGCCGTCGCGAAATTGGTCATGGTCACTTGGCATGGCGTGCATTGAAGGGTCAAATTCCTGCAGACTATCCTTACACCGTACGTGTAGTGAGCGACATTCTCGAATCTAATGGTTCATCGTCAATGGCTACCGTATGTGCTGGTACACTCGCCCTCATGGACGCTGGTGTACCCATCAAGGCTCCTGTAAGCGGTATTGCCATGGGTCTTATTAAGAACCCTGGCGAAGAGAAGTATGCTGTACTCTCAGACATCCTCGGCGATGAGGACCACTTGGGCGACATGGACTTCAAGACCACTGGTACTGCCAAGGGTCTTACCGCTACCCAAATGGATATTAAGTGCGATGGTCTTTCATACGAAATCCTTGAAAAGGCACTTGCACAAGCTAAGCAAGCTCGTGAGCACATCTTGGGCAAGATTCTCGAAACTATGCCCGCTCCCCGTGCCGAACTCAAGCCCCATGTTCCCCGCATCGAAGCCTTTGAAATTCCCAAAGAATTCATCGGTGCTGTTATTGGCCCTGGCGGAAAGATCATTCAGGGTATGCAGGAGGAAACTGGTGCTACCATCACCATCGAAGAAGAAGACGGCGTAGGCAAGATCCAAGTATCTGGTCCTAACAAAGCCAGCATCGATGCTGCCGTAGCTAAGATTCGTGCCATCGTTGCAATTCCCGAGGTTGGCGAAGTTTACGAAGCCAAGGTAGTTAGCATCATGCCCTACGGTTGCTTCGTAGAATTCATGCCGGGCAAGGAAGGTTTGCTCCACATCTCAGAAATTGCATGGAAGCGCCTTGAGTCTGTCGAAGAGGCTGGCATCAAAGAAGGTGATACCATCGCAGTAAAACTCCTCGAAATCGACGAAAAAACAGGCAAGTTCCGTCTTTCACACCGCGTACTCGAAGAGAAACCCGAAGGTTACGAAGAACGTCCTGCACGTCGTCCTCGTCGCGAAGGTGGCGAAGGTCGTCCCGCACGTCGTCCTCGCAACAACGACTAATGCACACACCACAAGTGTGAATGCATAGGTTACACTTCCTTTCGAAAATTGAATGAAAGAAAGCCATAGATGCTTGAAATCCCCTTGCACCCCCATTGAGGTGACAAGGGGATTTCTTTGTTTATAGCATCGTTCTTACACCGAAACCTTGACTCCCCTATTCCGCCAAACATTTTGTTCCACCAAACACCCATTATTTACGTAAAACAGAACAACAAATACGAAAAAAGCACACATAAACGTCCCCTTTTAACCAATTATTAAAAAAATAGGCATTTTATTTTGTACCTTGCGCACAAGGCATTAACTTTGACTGTCGAAAATAAAAACCCCACAATGATTCAAACTGCTAAAACCCAATCCTCACGCATCGCATGGATGCTTTTAGCCCTGTGCATCGTCACGCTCTTTTTGTTTTTAGGCAATACACTCTTCAACACGCGTGGCGAGCCCCGCGAGGCTGTTGTAGCACTCTCTATGTTGCAAGATGGCAATTGGGTGTTGCCCGTAAACAATGGCGTAGACATGGCATATAAGCCTCCCTTCTTTCACTGGTTAGCTGCGCTATGCTCCTTGCCTTTGGGCCATGTTACCGAATATACCGCTCGCATGCCGTCTGCCATTGCTGCCACCATCATGGTCATGGCTGGCTTCAGTTTCTATAACAAACGCCGTGGCACAGCATTAGCCCTCATTATGGCACTCGTCACACTGAGCAATTTCGAGGTACATCGTGCCGCCGTAGCTTGCCGTGTCGACATGGTTTTGACGTGCATGATGGTGCTTTCGCTCTATTTGCTTTATGGATGGATGGAGCGTGGCATGAAGTTTAGCCTTAAAGAGGGTCCATGGTGTGCCATTCTGTGCTTAAGCGGAGCCTTCCTTAGCAAAGGACCCGTAGGCGCTGCCCTACCCTGCTTAGTCGTGGCAGTTTTTGGATGGGTACGCCAAAAAGGATTTTTCAACGTGCTGTGGCGCTTGGCTGTCGTGGGCGTGCTCTGTTTGGCATTGCCCGCAGTGTGGTATGTAGCAGCCTACGAGCAAGGCGGACAGCGTTTTCTTGACCTTGTGTACGAAGAGAACGTGTTGCGCTTGCTTGGCAAAATGAGCTATGCCAGCCACGAGAACCCTTGGCCCTACAACGTGATGACCCTTCTCACGGGCTTTGTGCCCTACACTTTATTGGCACTTATGACACTCGTTGTGGCAGATTGGAAACAACTTCGCACAAAGCTTAGCACTCCCAGCCAATGGTGGACACGCTTGAAAACGTATGTAAAAGACATGGACGACGCGCGTTTGTTTTCATTGCTGAGTTTCGTCATCATCTTTGTGTTCTATTGCATACCCAAGAGCAAGCGCAGCGTATATTTGTTGCCCGTATATCCCTTTGTAGCATACTTTGTGGCAGAGTTTCTGCTATGGTTGCGTCACCGCCATCTCCGTGTACTCGTAGCCTTTGGTTGGACCTTAGCCACCCTAACCACTTTGCTCACACTCACCTATGTGGTGGTGCGCATGGGGCTGATTCCCGACAGCATCGTGGCACATGGTAAACATGCAGCACAAAACATCGCCATGCTCAATGCACTGCGTACAGAAGGTATTGGGAGCGTAATTGGGGCTATACCCCTTGTGGCAGTATGGCTCTTTGTCAAGCATCGTCACACACGTCCCCTTGCCACCACGTTCACCCTAATTTTCTGTCTGTTTTTTGCCTTAGATGGCGTGTATCAACCGCCCATACTCAATGCAAAGAGCGACAAGCCCTTGGCTACGTATATCGAGACGCAACAACCCACAGGGCGTGTTTACTCCTTCCGCACCGATGTTAATCCTGGCAACCCACTCCACCCCTTTACCATCAACTTCTATTTGGGCGACCGCGTAGTACCTTTCGAGGCTTTTACGCCCACACACGGGTTGCTCATTGTAGGCAACGACGAGATTGAAGCATTCCACACGCGTTACCCTCATTATCGCACGGAATTGGTAAAAGACTTCGACCACAAAAGTTGCGACGACCACAAAATGCTGAAGCTCTACCGCTTTGCCAAATCGTAATGAAGAGGTTCAACCAAAAGAAGTTTCCAAAAAATCTAATTTTCTTAAAATCTCTGATTCACCCTCACGCAAAAATCTGCCATAATGAAACACCGCATCACGGGCGAAGCCCTTCGCTTTGTTTTGGTAGGCGTATTTGCCACCATGCTTCACTACGGGCTCTATCTGCTTATGCAAGGTTGGATGCAAGTAGACTTTGCCTATAGCATAGCCTATGTGCTTAGCTTCATAGCCAACTTTTACCTCACAGCGTGGTTTACCTTCCGTGCTGCCCCCTCATGGCAAAGATTTATGGGCATGGGGGGCGCACATGCAGTGAACTATTTACTGCACCTTGGGTTGCTACACACTTTTTTGTGGCTCGGCGTGCCCAAAGTATATGCCCCACTCCCCGTACTCTGCATAGCCGTACCCATAAACTTTCTGTTAGTCCGATTCGTATTTAAAAGAAAATGAAACTCACCCTCATAGTACCCTGTTTTAACGAGGAGGCAGTATTGCCCCAAACCACTGCCCGCCTCACCACCGTGCTCAACCGCTTGCAGAACTCACAGCGCATTAGCTTGGGACAAATTCTCTATGTAGACGATGGCAGTTCCGACCACACCTGGGCTCTCATTACGCAACACGCAGCACAGCACCCTTGCGTCAGGGGCATGAAGTTGGCACACAACGTGGGACACCAACAAGCGCTTTGGGCTGGACTTGAATGGGCTGCCGCACACAGCGATGCTGCCATAAGCATTGATGCCGATTTACAAGATGATGTAGAGGTGATTGGCGAGATGGTGGACTATTACCTCAAAGGAATCGACGTGGTGTACGGTGTGCGCCGCCAACGCCAAACCGACACATGGTTTAAACGCTGCACAGCACAGGGTTTTTATAGACTGATGCGCAGTATGGGTAGCGAGGTGGTTTATAACCATGCCGACTTTAGGCTGATGAGTCGTCGTGCCATGCAAGCCTTGTTGAGCTATCCCGAACGCAATCTTTTTCTACGTGGCATGGTAACCACTTTAGGGTTCAACACCGCCATGGTCTATTACGACCGTAGCGAGCGCTTAGCAGGTGAGTCAAAATATCCGCTTCGCCGCATGTTGGGTTTAGCCTTCGACGGCATCACATCGTTTTCGGTGCGCCCACTGCAATACATCACCTTTTTAGGCTTGCTATTTATGGGCATTTCCTTCTGCGCCATAGTCTATGGGGTGGTGTCGTATGCCGAAGGCCGTGCCATAGCAGGTTGGACGTCGCAACTCGTCAGCATTTGGTTTATTGGCGGTGCCATATTGTTGGCATGTGGCATTATTGGCGAATACGTAGGAAAAATTTATACCGAAGTGAAACGCCGACCTCGCTATTTTGTGCAAGACTGCGTGGGGATGAAAAACGAGGAGGAAAAGTAGATTTCTCAAAAAGTAAAAAAAGTAAAGGGCATGCGAAACAACTCGCTGCCCTTTACTTTTTATTTATAAGTGCATTACATCAAGCACTTTATGTGCATCCTTATTTTGTACGATCTACGTTGCGAAGGTTCGGGTTCTTTTCAACTTCAAGAACAGGATAAGGCAAGTAAATGCTTTCGGCACCTTGCCAGGTAGAGTTTACTACATTTACGCTTTCCTTAGCCTTGTATACTCTACCATCAGCAGGGTCTACAATATCTTGGTCGGCATTTGCAACACGGAAGTCGAAGTTCTTCTTCAACTCGTTCATACGGAATTCGTCCGAACGACGTGTTACCATAGCTACCCAATAACCAGCAACTTCCCAACCGTGCTCAATATAGCAAGCCTCAGCCAACTGTTCGGCTGTCATGGCATCGATGCTAACAACCGAGCCATCGCCCAAAGTTACGTTATAAGGATCATCGCAAGCACGCTCACGCACCTTCTTTAAGCAGTCTTTAGCAAATGAGAGGTCGGTAGCACCACTGCGAGCAGCACTCTCTGCATACCAAAGCAAGAGTTCTGAATAACGAATCACGCGGTGACGATGGTCATTTACCATACCCTTCCAGTTGGGTTTAGTATAGTCGTAGGGAGCTGCAATGGCATTGCCCTGTGCATCTGCATTCACTGTGAAGTTACAGAACATAGGGTGATATTCAGGAACTACCTTTGAACCATCTGCATTAAGTGCCCACCAATCAACAGTTTTAATGATGGTATAAGAGTCCTTATCTTGGAAGGTAATCTTTTCAGCATAAGTAGCCTTTTTACGATTACCTTCGGGGAAACGCTTCCAGAAGGCGATTTCGCCCCAAGCATCACCCCAGCCACCATCGCCAAGGCTCTCAAAACGATTGCACGATGTAAACTCTGAGTCATTGCTCCACCAAGGCAGCGGACTGTAGTCAATACCAAGAATGGTTTCTTTGTTGTAATTATGACCCATTGAGTATACATGGCTCCAATCGTTGTCAAGATAGAAACCATACTCGCTATTGTTGTCAATGACCTCCTTAGCAAGTTTGGCTGCTTCGCCATAATACGCTGTTTTGTTGAGCGGATAACCAGCCATCGACATATATACAGCCGTAAGTGCTGACTGAGCAGCTTGCTTAGTTACAAAAGCATCAATGCCATTGTGATGAGCAGGCTCACTTGTATAGCTTGTGGGCAATACGTCAATAGCAGCCTTCATTTCTTTTACGATATAATCATAAACATCAGCTATTGATGAAGGAGGAGTGGCACCATTCGACAGAACTGCATTCTGTTCGACAATGGGTAACGGACCATAAAGACGCACCAAATAGTAGTAAGCAAATGCACGCCAAAAGTGTGCCTGACCTACAGCTACTTTCGCAGCATCAACATAGGTTGATGTTTCGTCAACCTGAATGTTGTTGATAATATTATTGGCAGCCTCAATGATTTTATAATTTTTTTCCCAAGCTTCGCGAACGCCCTTATTGTTGTTTGATGCTGAGAAACCATCCATTTCGGCGCAAGCCTGCTTGTTCGATCCGGGGTTGGCAGTGATGTCATCGCCTTGCCACTGCGGATAGAGCATATTGGTGTAGATTTGCGACACGTTAACCTGGGTGTAAAGTGCGTAAACAGCACTATTCACAGCATCGGTACTATTATAATAAGATTTGGGGTCGAGCTGACCTTTGGGGTCTTCTGTTAAGAAGTCGCTACATGAAGCAGAAAAGAGCCCTGCCGCAAGCATGCAGCCCAAAAATATTTTAGATTTCATGATAAAATACTTGTGTTGAAGGGGATTAAGATTAGAATGTAGCTCTCACACCAAAGGTGAATGTACGTGGGTTTGGATAAGTACCCATGTCGATACCTGCATTGGCATTGCCACCACCTGAGTGGAATGAGTTACCTGCGGGGTCGATACCTTTATACTTAGTGATGGTGAAGAGGTTCTGACCCGAAACGCTAATGCGAAGGTCAGCAAACTTAGTCATGCTCTTAGGCAATGTGTAAGCCACACTGAGGTTTTCGAGACGCACATAAGTAGCATTCTCTATCCACTTGTCGCTATTGCCATATACCTTCGAACCCGCACCGAGTGTAGGCATATCCTTGCCCACATTGTTGAAGTAGTCCTTGTCGGTAACAAACTTCGAAGCACCTGGAGTTGAGTTCATGGTGTAACGCACCAAGTTCAAACGCTTGCCACCAAAGGCTGAGTTAAAAAAGAAACTGAAATCCCAATTCTTATAAGAGAGCGTATTATTCCAACCTACTGTCAACTTAGGACTTGCATTGCCAAGTATCTGACGGTCATCACCACTGGGAGTAGCTGTTTTGTTGCCATTCTTGTCATAGTACATATCAATCCACTTACCTTCAGCATTCTGCTCAACACCAGCCCATTTGTAACCATAGAAGGTACCAATAGCCTCGCCTTGCATAATGATGGTACAAGGATCAACGGTACCCGCAGCAGGCGAAGCACCATCGATGCTCTTGTTAAGCTTCACCACCTTGTTTTTGTTGTGCGAGAAGCTGAATGTAGAAGTCCACTGCCAGTCGCGAGTCTGAATAATACGACCTGTAAGTGTAAGGTCAAAGCCCTTATTTTCAACTTCTCCCTCATTTACCCAATAAGACATTCCACCAATAATGTCGCTCGATGTTTCGCGGAGCAAGGCATCCTTGGTCTTCTTATAGTAGTAGTCGAAACCTACGCTCAAACGATTCTCAAACAAGCCAAGGTCTACACCAAAGTCGAATTGGTGCACCTTTTCCCATGTAAGGTCGGGCGTTTCAACACCATGTGGCCAATAACCTGTGTACATGTTGTTGGTACCAAAGTCGAACGAGGTGGCTGAAAGCATAACCATGGTTGAATAAGGATCAACATCCTGGTTACCAATGATACCATAGCTAGCACGAATCTTCAAGTTGCTCACAGGCTTCACATTTTTCATGAAGTCTTCCTGACTTACAGTCCATGCCGCAGCTACTGAAGGGAAGTAGCCCCACTTTTTATTAGTGAAACGACTTGAACCATCAGCACGGAATGTACCTGTAAGCATGTACTTATCCTTGTAATTATACATTACGCGTGCTACAGCCGAAAGCAATGCCCACTTTTGGTAGCTATTAGACACTGTCTTAGACTTGGCATTGTCAATATTCCAATAACCCACACTTTCGCTCGAAAGGTTTGTACCCTTCATCATCATGTAGCGACGTTCATAGCTGGTAGCCTCCCACACACCTGTTGCGGTTAAGCCATGACCATTCCAATTATGATTGTAAGTAAGGTTATTTGTGGTTTGCAACAACATTTGGTAGGTATCAGCATTCGAAGCGCTGCTTGTTCCTTGTGGATTAACCTTTGCTGTTACAAACGAATAGCTCTTTGAGTCTTTATAATCTACACCATTGGTTGTGGTGAAAGTAAGCCCATCAACAATGTTGAATTTCAAGTCGATATGACCATTTACCACATCGCGCATGCGGTCGTTGTCATTTTCCTTGAGCGCACCATAGGGATTCGCCTGCGAAACAACATTATAGGGGTCGCGTGCATAGAATCCATTTGAAAGAAGCATATTCATGGTGGGCGAGAAGTTCAAACCATTCCAAATGGGGTTGTCTTGGTTTTGATGGAAACCACCGCCCTTGCCCTGACCACGCGATAAATTTACATCGGCAGTCAGCTCGAGCCACTTGTAGAGTTTTGAGTGTACATTAGCCTTTACAGCATAACGCTTAAACTCGGTGTTATAAATTACACCCTTGTGGTCCAAATAGTTACCCGACACGTAGAACTGCGTATCTTCGTTACCCTTAGAAATGGCCAACTTATAGTTTTGGGTCACACCCGTTTGCAAGAGTTCGTCCATCCAGTCGATACCAGAATTCGTACCATTGAGGTAGTCTGTCATCGCCTCGCTAGTTGCCAAACCATTAGCTACCAAAGCTTGCGCATATTCTGCAGTACCCAACTTTTCGGGAATGTGGTAAGCGTTGCTCACACCTACTGAGGCATCGAACACCACTTGGGTCTGTCCTGCCTTACCCGACTTGGTTTGCACCAATACCACACCATTGGCACCACGGGCACCATAAATGGCGGTAGAAGAGGCATCCTTCAACACCTGAAGACTCTGAATATCCTCGGGGTTGATGCCTTCGAGTCCACTTTCGCGCACGATACCATCTACTACATAGAGGGGCTCGTTGCTCTTGTTGATAGAACTTGAACCACGCACACGAATTTTGATGTCGCCACCAGGAGTACCATCGCTCAACACTTGCACACCTGCCACACGACCTTGCAAGGCATCGCTTACCTGAGTGATGGGCTGATCTTTAAACTGCTTATTATCCATCACAGCTACCGCACCTGCCAAGTCGGCCTTGCGCACTGTACCATAGCCAATAACCACAGCTTCGTTAAGAGTATTGTCGACGCTTTCGAGTTCAACATTCAAGGTTGAACCCGTTACTTTTTTCTCAACACGTTTGTAGCCAATGTAAGAATAAACTAACGTTTGGCCTGCGTTAGCCTTAATTGTATACTTACCATTTGCATCAGTGGTGGTGCGCACCTTTGTGCCTTTTACCACGATAGTTACACCCACAAGGCCTTCGCCTGTATTGTCGGTGATTCTGCCGCTCACTGTGCCCTTAGTTTGGTTGATAGAAGTTGTTTCGCTTGTGGTTGGGGCTGCATAAGAAGCAGTTGCATTAGCTGTACCAATCAGCAATCCCAAAGTAAGCGGTAAGACGTTTCTCAAACGCTTAAACCATATCGGAGTGTATGTACATCCGACGGATGTTGTAGGTTTCATACGCTAAGAGTATATTAGACTTTTGTTAGAAAGATTTGATTGAAAACGGCGCAAAATTAAAGTAGACTTTTCAAACAAGCAAATAAAATTCCTAAATTTTTCAATTTAGTTTACACTTTATGTTTAAAAACATATTTTTGAAGGGTTTTTCCGTGTTTTTTCAATGAGAAGTAGAAGAACAATGTGTCATTGTTGAAGAAATGCTAGCGCAATTTTCAAGCTACAATTCTTTCCCTTTGTCAACAAATTTAGGGTTTACAGAATTCTCATCTGTAGTTATCTCTTAAACGCTCAATGAGTTGTCTGCGTAAAACATTCTTTTGTAAAGAAATTTTTTAAAAAATTGGGTAGGTAAAACGTTAAATATCAGAGTGTTGTATTAACAACTTTATGGGTGATTTCAGCATCTGTTTTCGGAACATCTAACTGGACACCCTAGTAAATAAGTAATCTATGTCTATACGAGATTTGCACTAGTCTTAGCACAAGTAATTAACTTTAAAAAGGCTCACATCAATGCAACTTTTACATCTGATGTGAGTTTTTTGTATGTAACCGATATCCGCTGACCCAGGATTCGTTGTCCAAAATTATATGCCTATTAGAGCTCTTTTGTGATAAAATGTTTGCATTTATCAAATAGTTGTTGTACTTTTGTCAACGAATCAGTTAGCCCATAGGGTTGGCGGGTTCGATACATAACAATAGAGAAAGGACGTTTACAGCGTTATCTTCAAACATCAAACTTCGCAACTTTGATTCTTTTCCCGAAGGTAAAGTCAAGCAACGTCCGCGTGGGGTGTATTATCCCGTGTTTGCACAGCCCTTAGTGTATACTCACGATGTGATGTGTACATTATTGGGTGGTGCAAACGTATCATAGATAATATCACAACGGCGTGGGCTAACTGGTTACTTATCTGGGAAAAGGCAATGCGAAGGCCTGATGTTTAGATAGGTAGTAAAGGTACCCACGTCTTTTTTGTGTCGTTATGTTTCCTTTTGATTTGAAACATTTATTACAACCTAGGGTGCCAATAAACTTTTATGCAAAATGAAAAAGAACTTGTTAGTTGCAGCATTGTTTTCATTGTTCGGACTTGCTGCTTTTGCCCAAAGCAACAATCAAACCGTTTACCTAAAAAATGGTAGTGTCGTCACAGGTTTCGTGTTAGAGGAAATTCCTGGCAAAACTATAAAAATGAAGACCAAGGACGGAAACATCTTTGTTTACAACATGGAGGATGTAGAGCGTATTACGCACGAAGAACGTAGCGCTAGTGCTGTTTCAGCTGAAAATGGCCATAAAGGTCTTGACTTCGGTATAGATATGGGTTGCCATATAGGTACAAAGGGTGGAGGCACTTCTCCTTTTGTAGGTCTCACATTGGGTAAGCGCTTTACTAAAAACTTCTATTGGGGCATTGGAGCAGGTGTAAATATTCCTACGGGAGATGGTTATGTGCAAGTTCCTATTACCACAGACTTTAGAGCTTATTTTCCTCTTGAGAAAACGAAAATTACTCCGTATATGCAGGTGAGCACAGGTTTTGTCTACAATACGGCTGGTGATGAGGAATTCGGTAAAGGAAGATACAGAGTAACGGTAAAAAAGTCAAATTTTGTCCCCATTCAGATACTTCCGTCTGTAATGATTCCACTTTCGGGTAAGGTCGATTTCAACTTAGGCGTGGGCTACACCCATTATGTTGCCGTAGGTGGTGATGCCAAAAGCAGTGGTGCAGTAACTATTGCAGCCAAATTTGGATTCCATAAGGGTTTGACTAAGCGTACACCACGCCCGAAGGCTCCAATAAGAGACCGCGGCTTTAGCTTGACTATTGAACAACAGGATGTTTCTCCGTGGAATTTTGATAAGGATGGTAAATATTCTGCAATGGGAGGTGCAATCGTACTTGGTTATAAATGGAATAAAAATATCAGTTTTGGCTTGGGTTATGCTGGATCTTATTTTACAGATCGGCAAAAAGAGGAAAAATATAGAGTTTACGAAGATCTAAAAGAACCTATTTATTCAGAATACGAGTATTCAAAAGAGTTTTGGGGTGCTCAGCACAAAGTATTCCTTCGTGGTGAGTACAGACTTAATGACAACAAATTTTCTCCATTAGCTTCATTGGATTTAGGTTGTCGTTTGTATGCTGATCATTCTGATTACTCTGGTGAGGATATTGAAGATTTGTGCCCTAAAAGTTCATTCTTCGTTACACCTGCTATTGGTGCAAGTCTTCGTACGACCAATAATTCTTATTTAACTCTTAAGGTAGGTTATGAGCTTGCTTCAGCTTTTAAAGAACAGACTATGGAGGAGAAGTATTGGTATGAAACTTATGAGTATGTTTTTAAGAAAAACTCCACTTCTGGCCTTTTCCTCTCTCTTGGTTGGACGCACACATTTAAGTTAGGCTCAAAGTTGTTTAAGTAAGAACAAGAACATTCTTGACTAGTAAGTAAAGAAACTCTTAAAAGCTTTTACAGCATCCCTCACAATATCATCTTTTGATTGTGAGGGATTTTTGAATCTTCGCATTATCAATAAATTCAGATAGTTATGGGGCAATATAAACAAGTGCCTTACGGTGTGGCTGATTTTGAACATCCTCAAATCCGCAACTAAATCCTTCAACGTCCTTCTTGCGTGTACACGTCCACTCGTTACTGAATTTGCAGATAATTAGAACTGAAATACCCACTTCAGCCCACAACATCCCCTTACCCCACAATGCGACTTGAGGCAATACGCTGTATCATACCCATAAGTTGTAGGCGTTATCCAAAATCTGTCTGGAATACATCTGCGTAAGCATTATTACAGGTATAGACATTCAGAGCACATACCGCCTTGATGTCCTAATTCATTTGGCTGGTACAGAGATAAACCTGAAGACAAACGCTTTTATGCGACTTGTTGTATTGAGTCCGAACCTCTTTACGTCAAGTCTTTGAATAATAACCTTGTAAAAGTTACGGATAAGTGCTGTAAGAAAAAGAAATACAGTATTCTCTGCCATGAAGGATTTGGGTAATCTATTCCACCCGAAACCATTGTTCATATCATCGAAAATACGTTCCTTTCCTCCACGAAGGTTATAGAACTCGACAATTTCTCTTACGGAAGCTTCATTGTCGTTAGTCAGGATACAACGATATGTGTATTCTCCTTCCCAAAGTTCCTGCACACCATCCATCCGTTTCTGTCTTTGAATCACAAGTCGGTATGATTTCCCCTTCCACTTCTCAACAAGGATAGAGTTTATTCAAACTCAATGCCATTGATTTCCTCAGTCTTCCAACCTCTGAGAGCAAAGATGTCATTGTAGAGCGAATCGCAGCGGTTAGCGCGGATATAGAAGGAATTGCAGTGTTTCTCTATTTCTTCCACGATTTCCTCGGAACAAGATCCGCAATCAGCTCTGAAACGATTGATAGTGAACCCTTTCTCTTCAAATCTCTCAAAGATTCTCTTCAGCGTGTCCTTCTGATGAAAACGAACGTTTGTGTTACCATCGCTATTCTCAATGCCAACAATCAAGTCGCCAATAACCGCCACGCTAGGGCGATAACCAGAGAACTTCTTGTATGTAGGCTTTGCATCATACTTCTCAGTTTCTATGAACTGATGGTCGAAATCAACATCATACATCTCACCCTTTTTCAGTTGACCAGATGCAAACATACAATTGAGCAGTAAGGTATTGAGTGTGTCAGCCGTGTTGAAATCGTAGTTCTTACCCGTATCTGATGTGTATGAGATGTTTTCTTGCGTCAGTTCCTTTATCGCTCTGAGGATAGTGTCAGAACTACAAGTGCAAAGTGTCGGATGAAGCGAGAGATGGTTCATCAAATGAGTAGTGACATCCTCAATACATGAGCCACCACAGAAGTAGATACTCATGAGAGAACGGATGATTTCGCTGTACTGATAACCGAACGATTTACACCTTAGACCAAGGGTTGAGTCGATTACAGAAGACAATGTGGAGTTAAATTGCTCCATGATTGAAAATATTCCTCCAAAAGGAGTGAGTTTCTCAGATTCAATTTTGTACTTTTACCATGTCATATCAAGAAATTTCTTGTTTTTTTTCACAACACTAAGATAAGTGAAAATTCTGATATGGCAAAATCCTGAGCAACTTATTGTTGCTCAGGCGTTTTTAAAATATTAGAAACTATAATGTTGCGGAATTAAGGTTAAAAAGATAATTAGGTGTTCGAATTTATTTGAACACCTAATTACTTTAATCTTTCAAGCACCCTATAGGAACCACGAAAACACCATCTTTTCTTCGATAGGCAAAATCACCTGTCCCCGTAAGAACCATCATGAAAGAAGGTGCGTTCATTTTATCCGTATTTATCTTTTCTGCAAGAATTCTCAAATTCTCGGCTCCTTCGTTGATGAGTTTGTCACCACCCAACTTAACTTCCACAAGCCCATATTTGCCATTACGAAGATGTACCACTGCATCACATTCTAAACCATTTTTGTCACGATAATGATACACCTCGCCATCCAAAGCATCAGCGAAGACCCTTAGATCTCTAACGCAAAGCGTTTCAAAAAATAATCCCATCGTATTGAGATCATTGATTAAATCATTAGGACCAAGTCCCAATACCGCTGTACCAATAGAAGGGTCTATAAAATAACGAGTATTAGCCGTACGGATTGCAGTTTTTGAGCGAAGATTTGGGTTCCATGCCTCAGAATCCTCTATTACAAAAATCTTTCGTAACGCATCCAAATAACTTCCCGCAGTCTTTATGCTAATTTCGTTTTCATCATTTGTAGCCATATCTGCCACAATCGTTCCGATAGTAGCTTGTGAACCTTGATTACGAGCGTATGAGCGCAGTAAAAGTCTTGTGGTCGTTGCATTGCGGTTAACACCATCTACACGTGAAACATCTTTTTTGATTACCGCATCTACATAATCAAAAGCCTGTTCCAACGCTGCTTCATGTTGCAAAGCACAAGCAAAGGGCCAACCTCCGCGACAAATTAAGAAAGCAATATCTTCTATCTTTAATTTATTAACAGCTACTATTTTTTCGGGTGCCTCAAATAAGTGGGCTAAACTGACCTTTCCATTTGATTCTCCCGACTCATACAGACTCATGGGACGCATGGTTAACCAACTAAATCGCCCAGTTCCTGAATGATGAATGTCTTTTTCTTCAGCAGGAACAGCAGAGCCTGTTAAAACGAACTGCCCTACATCATGTCGGTGGTCAACCTCAAATCTAATAGCATCCCATAATTTAGGGGCTAACTGCCATTCATCTATCAATCTTGGTGTATCACCAGCTAATAAAACAGAAGCATCTATTTCAGCCATCTGTAAATTAGTTTCTAACGAAGCTGGATTATCCATATACAAGATACTTTTTGCTTGCTGTTCTGCAGTAGTTGTCTTTCCGCACCATTTAGGACCTTCTATCAAAATAGCTCCCTTGCTCGCCATTTTTTTTGCAAGCATCTGATCTGCAATTCGATGTTTATACTCCATACTTAATATATTTGATTTTCAAGCGCAAATATACTTCTTTTTTTTTACATTTCCTCAGTTGGCTGTATTTCGTTTCCTCAGTTGGCCGTATTTCGTTTCCTCAGTTGGCTGCATTTCGTTTCCTTAGTTGGCGACAAACAATTGCTTGCTACAAAAACTTGCCAATTCGCTTTGCCCTTCACGCTTCAAGGTGTAAATTTGCAGCAAATTATATCGAAACGCTTATGAAACTCTTACTTTTAGGCAGTGGTGGCCGCGAGCACGCACTGGCTTGGAAAATTGCGCAAAGCGCACAGGTAGAAAAACTTTTCATCGCACCAGGTAATGCAGGTACAGCAAATGTGGGCGAAAACGTAGCCCTTAAAGCTGACGACTTTGACGGTGTAGCAGACTTTGTAGTAGCTAATGGCATCGACATGGTTGTGGTAGGTCCTGAAGACCCATTGGTAAAGGGCATTTACGACTATTTTAAGCAACGTGCTGATGTGGCTGGAGTGCCCGTAATTGGACCCTCGAAGGCTGGTGCTGTGCTTGAAGGCTCAAAGGACTTTGCCAAGGGCTTTATGAAGCGTCACCACATTCCGACAGCTGCGTACGAGACTTTTGATGGTACACAGGTGGAAGAGGGTTGCCGTTTCTTAGAAACACTGCAAGCTCCGTATGTGCTTAAGGCAGACGGTTTGTGCGCAGGTAAGGGTGTGCTGATTGTGCCTACGCTCGAAGAGGCTAAAAAAGAATTGCGCGACATGCTTGGCGGCATGTTTGGCAATGCTTCGAGCCGTGTGGTGATTGAGGAATTTTTGAGTGGCATTGAATGCTCGGTGTTTGTGATGACAGATGGTAAGCACTATCAGATTTTGCCCGAGGCTAAAGACTATAAGCGCATTGGCGAGGGCGACACGGGCTTGAATACAGGTGGTATGGGTTCGGTTTCGCCTGTGCCATTTGCTGACAAGGCTTGGATGCAGAAGGTTGAGAATGAGATTATCCGCCCCACAGTGGATGGTTTAGCAGCCGAAGGCATTGACTATAAGGGTTTTATCTTCTTTGGATTGATTAACTGCGACGGTCAGCCTAAGGTTATTGAGTACAACTGCCGTATGGGTGACCCCGAAACTGAGACAGTGATGTTGCGCTTGAAGAGCGACATCGTAGACTTGTTTAATGGTATTGCCGAGGGTGACTTGGATACACGCAAAGTGGAATTTGACGAACGTGCTGCAGTGTGCGTGATGTGCGTGTCGGGTGGTTATCCGCAGGCTTACGACAAGGGCTACGAAATTACAGGTGCAGAAATTGAAGGCAGTGTGGTGTTCCACGCTGGCACAGCTATGAAGGACGGCAAACTGGTTACTGCAGGTGGCCGCGTGATTGCTGTTAGCTCGTATGGCAAGGACAAGGCAGAGGCTTTGGCTAAGTCTATGGAGGGCGCTCGCCAAATTCAATACAAGAAAAAATATTTCCGCACAGATATTGGTAAGGATCTTTAAGGAAAGGAAGTCTTTTCGAAAAAAGAAGTTAGAGGGAGTTATTTCAAGAAGTTAGAGGAAGTTAGAGGAATAGATACCTATCCAAACACTCATTCTTCTAACTCCTTCTAACTTCTTCTATCTTCTCAAAAAACTTCTCGAAGATAACTTCTTGAAACAACTATAGTATTTTATTTTGCAAAGCAAACGTAATAACATTGTTACAAGCAGTTTCACACTGCCCATCACGGCATTAGTGACTCTATTGGTCTGGATGTTGCCGGCTATTACCGACGGCATGCAGTGGTTGGGATTTGCACTGACCTGTGTGTCAGCTTATCTAATCATGGAGCTAAACAACCGCAACGCGTTGTTGCGTGTGCGCTCACGACTGATGAGTGTGACCTTTTTGGTGCTGATGCTCGCCAACCCCATGTTGCATGCATGGCACGTGGGACAACTCACGGTGGTGTGCCTCTTGCTGAGCTATTTTATGCTCTTTGCCTCCTATCAAAAGGTGCGGCCCGAGGGCTATGTGTTCCATGCCTTCTTGTTTGTTTCCACGGGGAGCATGTTTTATCCACCCTTATTGGCATTGGTGCCTGTGGTGTATTTTTGCATATTATTTCAGTTGCGCAACTTTACGTGGCGCAGCATGATGGCAGGTTTGTTAGGATTGGCTGTGCCTTATTGGCTATACGCGGCTTGGCACATTTGGCAAAATCAACTTGACACGGCATTTAACTACTTAGAAGATTGGATGCAACCGCAATGGCTCCATGCTGATACTTGGTCAGTGCATCAGTGGGTGAGTGTGGGAGTAATGATGTTTTTTGCGTTGTTAGCATTTATCCACTTGTTTCGCACAACCTACGACGACAAGATTCGCACACGCATGTTGTCGTATGTAATGGCATCGTTCGAGGTGGTATTGGCTGCAGGAGTATTTATTTTTCCGCAGCACTATGAGGTGCAGATGCGCTTGTTTATTGCAAATTCTTCACTGATTATAGCGCATTATTATGCCTTGGGGCGTGGCAGGTTTTTTGACCTATGGTTCTACATTTCGTTTTGGATGATTGTAGCGTTAGGCATTTACAACTTTTTCTTTTGATTGACGAGGGTGGTTTTCTCACTACTTTCTTTATGGATAGTCCTAAGGATTTTTGTTTTTATAAAAAAACTCTCTCTGAATTTTAAGACACATGGATGCTTTCATCTCTCTTTTAGCAGAAAACGGCGGCGTAGGCATGTTTTGCGCAGCTTTCTTAGCAGGGAGTTTTTTTCCCTTTAGCTCTGAGGCTGTAATGTTGGCGCTATTGGCAGCAGGTGCTAATCCAACAGAACTATTATTGTGGGGCACTACGGGAAATACGTTAGGTTCGCTCTTTAACTATGGTGTGGGTTCGTTAGGACGCGAAGAGTGGATTGAACGATGGACGAAGGTGCCGCCCGAAAAACTTGAACGTGGCAAACGCTGGGTGCGACACTATGGCGTGTGGGCAGGACTCTTAGCATGGTTGCCTATTATTGGTAGCGTAATTACGGTGGCTATGGGTTTTCTGCGCGTAAAAATGTTTTATGCCATGGTAAATGTGGCAATTGGTAAGTTTGTGCGCTATTGGCTATTGCTACAAGCTTACGAGTTGGTGTGAAAAGCAGCACCTACTCATACACACAAAATCGATTTTAGACTTATGCATAAATATCTTGCACATCATATTATAACTTTGCTCTGCGCAGTGCTTGCGCTGTGTGTTTGCATGGGCTGCCATCGGTCGAAACAAGACGACAGACCCGTGCTCACAGTGAGCATTGAACCTTTGCGCTATGTGGTAGAGGCTGTGGCAGGCAATAAATATCGCGTGGCGGTGTTAATGCCGCAAGGGGCAAGTCCCGAGACCTACGAACCTACCCCCCGACAGATGATGGAACTAAACCGAAGCGAACTGCTTTTTAGGGTGGGCACGTTGGGCTTTGAACAAAGCCGTTTGCCACAAATGATGCAAACGACTCCACAGACTCGTATGGTTGATTTGGCACAAGGCATTACGCCTATTATCGATGCACATCACCACCATGAAGATGGACCTGAGAGCAGTATGGATCCGCATGTTTGGATGTCGACACAAAACCTATGTGTGATGGCTAAAAACACTTGCACCGCACTGTGCCAAACAGACTCGGCAAATGCACCATACTATCAGCAACGACTCAGTACTTTTTTAAAACAAATGGACTCGCTCGATGTGCAGTTACGCGGTGTGTTGCAACAACTGCCCTCGCGTGCCTTTCTTATTTATCACCCCGCATTGGGCTACATGGCACGTCAATATGGACTGAAACAGTTGGCTGTGGAGCATGATGGCAAAGAGCCCTCGGCTGCCTACATGCAACAACTTATAAATATGTGTCGCGCCGAAGAGGTACACACGGTGTTTATATCGAAAGAGCACAGTGGTAAGGCGGCACAACGCATTGCCCAAGAAATTGGAGCACGCCTTGTAAGCATTAATCCGTTGGACTATGACGTGCCGACACAAATGCTGCAAATTGCCAAACAAATGAAGGATTCGGGTAAGTAATACGATCGAAAAGAATGTGTCTTTTTATTGTGCTTCGTAGACCTTTATTTAAGAGTGTAAAATAGAAGACTACACTTATGTACTTAAATAATAGAAAATAAAGCACATAGAAATTTGCACAAAAAGCACACCGATATCATTCCGAAGGGAAACCGATATCATTCCGAAGGAAGAGCAAGCAAGAAGTTGTTAGTATTTAGTTGACAGTATTGTATATTTATAAGGAAATTCTAATCTATCTTGAAAAAATGGCAGACCAAGAAATTCTGAACATCCACAATGTGTGTCTTAGCTATGGTGAGAGGCACGTGCTTTGCCACATCAATCAAGTGCTGCATGCCCACGACTTTGTGGTGCTGACAGGACCAAATGGTGGGGGCAAAACCACTTTGCTGCGTTTAGTGGCAGGACTGCTTAAACCCACCTGTGGCAACATTGTGCACAAACCTGGCGTGGTTATTGGGTATTTGCCACAATACCGCCACATAGATAGACAATTTCCCATTACTGTGGCAGACATTGTGCTTTCGGGCATGGAATGTCGTAAAAAACTTTGGCAAAAATTTACGGATGCACACCGAGAACGCGTAAAGGAGACACTACACGATTTTCATCTCGACGACTTGGCACAACGCCCTATTGCCGAACTGAGTGGCGGACAGTGGCAACGCACATTGCTATCGCGTGCTTTAGTGTCGGAACCTGAACTCTTGTTGCTCGATGAGCCCGAAACGCATTTGGACGAATCATCGCGCACGGAACTCTACCACATGCTTGAACAACAAAGTCAAAAAAGAGCGATTGTGGTGGTAAGTCACGACGAACAACTTTTTCCGCATATTCCCAACCGACGCATTTGGCACGTTGAAGATGGTGCCGTGGTGGAACGAAATGAATGGTAGACTGAAATAAGTATTCCACCCCACCCTTTTTTAAGGAATCAACCCCCCTTTAATAAAACAACCCACCAAACGCCAAGGGTGAAGGAGGTTGTGAACAACAATATTGCGGAAGATAAACCCATAAAAAGTGTGCAAAAAACGATTGATTTGCAATAATTACACGCATTTCTCGCACATTTTTCATAAAAATGTGCAGCAAAATTCATCTTTTTGCCGTAAAAGTTTGCGAGTATTAGGAATAAGCATTACTTTTGCACACGAAACAAACAAAAGTACACATTTTCATTAAATTCAAAATAAGAAACTATGTCTGATATTGAAGCAAAAGTAAAGGCTATCATCGTTGACAAGCTCAGCGTTGACGAATCTGAAGTTAAGAACGAAGCAAGCTTCGCTAACGACCTTGGCGCCGATTCTCTCGACACCGTAGAACTCATCATGGAGTTTGAGAAGGAATTCGGTATCACTATTCCTGATGACAAGTCAGAGAAGATCTCTACCGTAGGTGACGCTATCGCTTACATCGAAGAGAACGTCAACAAGTAATCAAAGCTTGTCAAGCTGACGATAACTCACACAACACATTTAACGTTTAACGCGTATCGCATCTGCGTCGCTTCCTGAAAAGGGTGTGAGGCAAGGATGCTGCACGTTAAACGTTAATTGTTTTTGTTGGACATACGTGTTCAACAACGTAAACTTTTACTCCACACTCATTCACTTTAAAAGGTTGGTATTAACCCGTTTATACTGCACAACTCAACCAAATTTGTTAATTGGTTTAGTGTGATAAAAAGTGAGGTATAAAAAAGACTCATACCAGTCTGTTAGTAGATTAGTAAGCAGCCGATAACGACAGTGGATGGCCGAGAGCGTAGTATAATATACAAGATCGCATCTTTACGCACATTTGCGACTTACACATTCGCGTCTGATATATTATAATATTGCTCCGCATCCCGCGCGTATTAATCTACTAAATGTTATGCCCGCGCCTAAAAGCACAAAGCGAATAGCGCAACTTGAGCCTTGAGCATGGCAGTTACTGCGAAAACCACACCTTTATAAAAACAAAAACACACATTTTTATGGAACTCAAAAGAGTTGTTGTAACTGGCCTCGGTGCCCTTACTCCCGTTGGTAACACAGTGCCCGAAACTTGGGAAAACATTAAGAATGGCGTTAGCGGTGCTGGCCCTATCACACACTTCGACGCTTCTTTGTTTAAAACTCAGTTTGCTTGCGAAGTGAAGAACTTCAAAGCTACTGACTTTATAGATCGCAAAGAGGCTCGCAAGATGGACCTCTACGAACAGTATGCACTCGTTGCTGCTATGGAGGCTATCAAGGACTGTGGCTGGGACCTCGAAACTATCGACAAAAACCGCATTGGTGTGGTACTTGGTGTTGGTATCGGCGGTATTCACACCTTCGAAGAAGAAGCTGGTTACTATGCCATGAACAAGGATAAAGGTCCTAAGTTCAACCCCTTCTTCATCCCCAAGATGATTGCTGACATTGCTTCAGGACAGATTTCTATTCAGTATGGTTTCCACGGTCCTAACTACACCACTACCTCGGCTTGTGCCTCTTCAACCAATGCCTTGGCAGATGCCTTTAACCTCATTCGTTTGGGCAAGGCCGATGCAATGGTTACTGGTGGTGCCGAAGCTGCTATTTGGCCCTGCGGCGTAGGTGGCTTCAACGCAATGCACGCACTCTCTACTCGCAACGACGATCCTACTCACGCTTCACGTCCCTTCAGCAAGAGCCGTGATGGTTTTATCATGGGCGAAGGTGCAGGTATCCTTATCCTCGAAGAATTGGAACACGCTAAAGCACGTGGCGCAAAGATTTATTGCGAAGTTGCAGGCGTAGGTATGTCGGCTGACGCACACCACATCACAGCTTCTCACCCCGAAGGCTTGGGTGCAAACCTCGTTATGAAGGCTGCCCTTGAAGATGCTGAAATGCAACCCGAAGACATCGACTACATCAACGTACATGGTACTTCTACTCCCGTAGGCGATATTTCTGAGGTTAAGGCTATCACTAAACTCTTTGGCGAACACGCTTACAAGCTCAACATCTCTTCTACTAAGAGTATGACGGGTCACCTTCTTGGTGCTGCAGGTGCTGTTGAAGCGCTTCTCTGCTGCCTCGCTGTGCAGAACGACATTGTGCCTCCTACAATCAACCACGAGGACGATGACCAAGACGAGAACATCGACTACAACCTCAACTTCACATTCAATAAGGCTCAGCAACGTCCTATCCGTGCTGCCTTGAGCAACACCTTCGGCTTTGGTGGTCACAACGCTTGCTGCATCGTGAAGAAGTACGAGGACTAAAATTCCCCTTACTGATGTGCAAATGTCACGTGCTTTATAATATATGCACGAATGTACAGATGTGCGAATGTGCAGATGAACACCTATTGTGTGTAAAAACGCATAAGTGCTCATCAGCACATTCGTGCATTGCGCATTCATACGTAAGCTCTTTTTTAGGGCTTTACGCATTTGCCCATCTTTGCAACTCAAAACTATGATACTCAACTTGCTTGACCGAATGAAGCTCCCCTTCCGCAAGAACAAGGAGTTTCTTTCGGCCTTATATGACATTTTGGGCTTCTATCCGCACAACCTCGACATTTATCGCATTGCTTTTTCACACAAATCATTAGGATATCAACGCGACAACGATGTAAAAGCTGGCGGAAAAGACCGTAAGGGCGGGGCTAAAGACCGTCGCAAGCCACGCACGGAAAACACGTCGAAGCCCCTTAACAACGAACGACTTGAATACTTGGGTGATGCGGTTCTCGAGAGTGTAGTGAGCGACATCCTCTTTCGTCACTTTCCACACAAACGCGAAGGTTTCCTTACCTCTACACGCTCAAAGATTGTGCAGCGCGAGGCTTTAAACCGTTTGGCTGCCGACATGGGACTCGAAAAACTCATTTTGGCGGCACAAGGCACACGCATGGCACACACCAATATTGGCGGTAATGCCTTCGAAGCGCTCATGGGAGCCATCTATCTGGATCGAGGCTACAAGCACTGCCATTGGTTTATTTCGAACCGCGTAGTGGGTCGTTATGTCGACCTTGAAAATGTGGCACAAAAGGAGGTTAACTTCAAGAGCAAACTCTTGGAGTGGAGCCAAAAGAACCGCATCAATATTTCGTTTAAGGACTCTGCCGACGACAACAAGGGATTTAAAACCATCATCGTGATGGAAGGCATTACCTTGGCGCGTGGCAATGGTCGTTCTAAAAAAGAAAGCCAACAAGAGGCTTCGAAAGAAGCTCTTACCCGTATGCGTCGTGAGCCAAAAACTTACGACAACATCTTCCGCGCTAAAGAAAAGCGCACTGCTATGGAGGCTGAAGAATCGTTTGCATTGCCCAAAATTGACGAGATTGAAACCTCGCTCACAAAGGGTCGCAAAGCTAAGAATGCTAAAAACGATGCCGATGCCCCCGTGCTCGAAGATAAAAAGCAGACTCCGCAGTCGGCATCAGATGCTGCCTACGACACTGCCTACGACGAAACGGCTACTTTTGAGGTGATAGACACACCACCCGAAGAGCCTCAACTCACTGCCGAGGATTACGAAGCAAAGGGTTTACCCGCCCCTCCCGAAGAGGACGAATTGCGTGCTGCCGATGAAAAGCTGCGCAAAAAACGTACACGTAATCGTGGTGCTAAAACTGTAGGCGACGCTGTGAAAGGCGTGAAGAAGGGCGTATCTACACCTGAGGAAAAGGCTGAACGCCGCGAAGCTGAAAGATTAGCTGAAGTGGAACGTCAACGCGCTAAGGCTGAGCGAAAGCGTAAACAGAAAGAGGCTGAAGAATTAGCTGAAGCAGCTATTTCTAACGATACCCCCGAGGTTACTGAAGAGAAGGATGTTGTAATTCCCGAAAATTCTACACAAACACCCGAAGTTATTGAAGAAGAGCGTGTTGTTTCTTCTGAAAACATCCCCGAGGCTGTTCAAGAAAAGGAGAAAATTTCTACTGAAAGTTCTGAAAACATCCCAGAAGAGGTTGAAGAAAAAGAGGAAATAATTCCTTCTGAAAATTCTGATAAATTCCTCGTGACTGTTGAAGAAGAGGATATAAATCCTTCTGAAAAATCAGGAAATGCCCTCAACACTGTTAAAGATGAAGAGGAAATAGATCCTTATGAATACATTTTCGACTCTGTTGAAGAAGAAGAAATGGAAATAATTCCTTCTAAAAATTCTGGAAACAACCTTGAGACTGTTGAAGAAAAAAGCGTTACTCCAACAGAAGAAGTTGCTGAAAAGAGTGTTGAAGCCCCCTCTGCGCTTGCAGCATTACTTGGAGGATTAAGCGAACATGCTGCCGAGGCACAAGAAGTTGAAAACAACATCCCTACCGAAACAGAGCAGGATTTCATCATTAAGGAGGATATTTCTCCTATTATTGAAGAACCTACCGATGAGGATGCTGACAACGAGGTAAACAACGAAACCAACAACGAGATTGCCGAAGAAGGCAATAACGATGTTAGCGATGTTGAAGAAGAAACACCCTCTACAACAGACCACCTCGACACAGCACAACAAGAAGTCGATGCCAATAAGTCTGACGAAGCTGAAACTGAAGTTGAAGTAAAAACAGAGCTCCCAGTTGAGCCTAAAACTGAAACTAAAGCAGAAGCAGAAGTCGAAACAAAGTTGGCAAGCACACTCCCACCCATCTCACTCGATGCCATTGTTTTTGGCACGGAGAACGATGAGCACATGGGATTTATGCACGACGATGACATTTACTTCGACTCTGACACAAATGTGCAAACCGAAGAAGCTGAACAAGACTTGAATGCCTCAGAAACATTCAATGCACAAAAAACAGCAGACAGCAGCGCTCAAACTAAAAAGAAACAAAAGCGCCGTCATCGTCCTGTACAGACTGCGCCTCAAAACGGCAAAGAAAGCAAGGGCAAAGAAAGTAAAGGCAACAATGGCAAAGCGAAAAAGCAAGGCGAACAGACTCCTCAGTCTAACGCAAAAACTGCTAAGAACAATGCCAAAGCTGCAAAAGCCCATACGCCCAAGGCTCAAGCACAGCCTAACGCACCTAAAGAGGACGGAAATGCGCCACAGGCTGATGCAAAGCAACGCGCTAACTACAAGCGCAACAACCGTCGACGCCGTCCTAATAAGGGCAAACAAAACAACAATCCTGAAGCACCCGTTGCTTAGTAGATAAGTTTCGGATTTAGTCGATAATGGCTAAATCCGAAACTTTTTGCATAATGAAGTCGTCTAAACTTTTATGAAGTTCAAGATTTGCCTTTATTTTTGAAGCGATTTTTGGCATTGAA
>ERZ1026884.273-NODE-273-length-37110-cov-10.436189_pt1 | contig 37110 bp, 68 predicted proteins | sample MGYA00380172_ERZ1026884 | MGnify/ENA primary metagenome ERZ1026884 (study PRJEB33269, sample SAMEA4719808) | human gut metagenome | biome: human-associated habitat; feature: organic feature; material: feces | place: Cameroon | collected 2013-10 ... | reverse complement strand
GAGAGGATGCAGTGAGGTAATACGCGCCTGCTGGCCATTCGCTGGCGTTGACTTCTGCTTTTTGACCTTCGTTCGAATTAGCGACGATTTGGCGCTGGTATACGGAATGCTATGCGCTGTAGATATCCGTCCGCGTTCCGCCAACGCGCTTGTACACGTTTATCTTCTTGGTCGATGCTATCTCGGTCGGGAACGATGCTATGTACTCACCATCACTGCATGCAAAGACAATGCCAAAGTCATCGTTTGTGATTGACAGATAAACAGCTTCGGCCTTGTTAATAGTCTTAACCCGGGATACGGAATCACCCGGCCATAGCCGCCGCATAGCTGTCACTAGCACGGGCCACCACCGACCTGAAACTCTGCAAATAGTGCGCCATCGCCGTGTTGACAGTGGTGTGCCCCAGCGCCACGGCAATGTCCTCGATGCTCGCGCCGTGCTCAAGCGAGATGGTGGCCCAGCTGTGGCGCAGGCACGTCATCGGCACGTGCGGCAGCTCGTGGCGGCGGCAAAACGCGCGGAACCGCCTGGCCGCCGCGTTCGGATCCAATTCGCACAGCCTTCCCGCGCGGCGATTGCCCCTGATGGCTCGCAGGCGCTCAAGGGCGAAGCGCGGCAGCTTGAGCCGTCTGTCGGACAGCCGCGTCTTGCATCCCGTCTCCACCTCGGCCCCGTGCACCACGTGCAGGCCGCGCCGCACGTGGACCCATCCGCCGCGCCAGTCCACGTCCTCGATGCGCACGGCGCACGCCTCGCACCTTCGCAGCCCCAGGGCCGCTCCCAGGAGCACGGCGGTTTCGAACGGCTGCCCCACTATTCCGCGCAGCGTCTCGCGCTCCTCGTCGGCGGTGAGCGTGGGACGGCGCACGGTCGGCTTCTGCGGCAGCTCCACGCCCTGCGTGGCATCCCATATGCGTATCTGCCTGCGGCGGATGGTCCAGCGGTACACCTGCCGAAACGTCTTGTACGCCTTCTCGGCCGCTCCCGGCAGCTCGAACGAATCGACCCACTCTTGCAGCTCCTCGAACGTGATGCCCTCTATCTCCCGCGCTCCCCAGGCGGGCAGCACATGGCACCTCAGGGCGCTCTCGTAGCCTTCGAGCGTGGTGGCCCGCAGGCGCTTGGCCTTGTCGTCCATGTACATCTTGGCGGCTTCGCTAAACAGCATCTCAAACCCTTTCGCATCGAGAAAATCCCAGACCCTTTGCAGCGGATACGCGGCCCGGGAGTCTGGGATTTTCCCGGCGCGAACGGCCCTCGCTCCCACGGGAAAGCGAGGCGTGACGCCTACATCATCATCTTTTTCGAGCGAAAGGAGGTGACATATGGAGCACTGCCCCGAGCATTCGGCGCACGAGCGCGCCATCGAGCAGCACGACCACAGGCTCGACGCGCACGGGGAAAGCCTTGACAAGCTGACCGAAACGCTTGCGACGCTGCGCGAAATCGAGAGGCAGAACCAGGAGCGAATCGACGCGATGGGCGAGCGCATCGCCGCGTTGGAGAGCGTCCCGGCTAGCCGTTGGCAAAAGGCCACGGACTACGTGCTGGCCGCCGTGCTCGGCCTGGCCGTCGGCGCGATGGCCGCATCAATCGGACTAGGTTAGGAGGTTGCAATGGCAACTAAAGACAACGTGCCGGATTGGCTCATCCCCAACCGCGTCTATGACGTGCTCAAGTGGATGGGCCTTTTGGTGCTGCCCACGAGCGCATGGCTCGTGGGGGTAATCGGCCCCGCGTGGGGCCTTGGAAACGTCGATGCAACCGTGCTGACGCTCAACGCGGTCGGCGCGGCAGTCGGCGCAATCATCGGAGCGAGCGCGATCAACGCTCGCAAAGGAGGTGCGGATGACTAGCATCAAGGCGAAGCTCGCCGCCGTCCTGGCATCCGTGGCCCTGGCAGCGAGCATGGCCGTGCCGGCCTTCGCCTATGAGCAGGTCGAGGATACGGTCAGCTACGGCCACGGCTACAACGACGCTGGCTACCTCGTCATCCACGAGACGGCCAACCCCGGCGCGTCGGCCTACAACCACACGCTGCTGTGGAGCCGCGACGACACCTATGCGGTGCACTACGTCATGGAGCTGGACGGCTCCGTCGTCTATCACACCGTGCCGGACTGGGCTCTGTGCTGGCACGTGGGCAACGGCAACTACGCCACCGTAGGCATCGAGCTGGCGCATGCTACCAACTGGGATGATTTCAACGCGCAATGGGACCAGGCCGTTGCCTGGGCCGGTGACTACCTCAACTCCCGGGGCTGGGGCATCGACCGCCTGCTCAGCCACAACGACTGCACGTGGATTTGGGGAGGTTCCGACCACACCGACCCGACCGGATATTTCGCCGAGTACGGGCGCAGCTGGGATCAGTTTAAACAGGATGTGAGTGCCTACATCGGCGGCGGTTACACGCCGTCCGGCTCCGGCGACACGTCCAACACCAATTGGCACCCCGACTACTCGCAGTCCGAGGTGGCCATCACCTACGCCGCTTCCACCGACCCCTCCGGCGGCTGGTGGCTCCCCGAGATGGTGGACCACACCGACACGGGCGGCTCCGGCGACACCTTCGCGGGCAACGGCGATCCCATCCGCTGGTTGGCGATCGACATGCCCGGCTGGTACCAGGTTTGCACCGAAGCGTCCGGCTGGCTTGACCCTGTGTACGGCTATAACAAGTCCGACCTGATGTGGGGCTGCGCGGGCGATGGCTCGCCCATCACGGCGGTGCGCTGCTACTACGAGACGCAGGACCCCAACCGCACCGGCTGGCTGGTCGCTGAGTACAACGTCAACGGCCTGGCGAACATGCACGACCTGACCGACACCGGCGGCTCTTGGGACGACTACGCGGGCAACGGCTCGCGCGTCACCACCTTCAGCCTGCAAGCCGCTTAACCCTGCGCCCCCGCTTCGGCGGGGGCTTTTTTGCTGTACCGGATATGGGACTGTTTACTCGGCTAACTTATCCCAGGCGTATCCTAAGTGCATGTTTTTAGCGGGTTTTACGGTCGTTGTGGACGCTATGGGTTTGCATAATGCCAGTTCAGGACGTTGTGGACGTTGTGAAAACTCGATTTTGTCAACGGCCGGTTAACCGCACAAGCCTGTGACCTGGTATTATTCCGCATCGTATCCTAAAATATCCTAAATAGGTCGGTAGTTTGCAAGATATTCGTCCGTAAAAGCGTCTACAAGAGTCTTGCCATCCTGGCGTATATAGTGCGCTCCCGTAACGCCTGGCAGCTTGTGTCCCATCATCAATTCGAGCAAGCGGTCGCTGACCTTCCACTCGACCTCGGCCATAGTTCGCCATGAAGGACGCAGGTTTTGCATGGTAACGGTTTTGCCTTGAACGCCAATCTTGAGCCACTGTGTCCTCCAAGACTTACTTGCGGTATTCCGCGCGTACGTCTCACCGTCGCCCCTGTCCGCGATCCATCGAGAGCCTTCGGCGATGCGTGCGGCGTGTATCTCGTTAAGCCGTTCGCTATATGGCGGCGGTATGACGGTCACGCGGTTGCTCTGCTCGTTCTTCATGTCTCCGATTTCGCGCGGCGGACCGTTTTTGACGCTCGCCTGCCGATGAATGGCTGCGACCGCGAACAGCTCGCCGTTTTTGCTCTCGAAGCTGATATCGTTCACGGCCACGGCAAGCGACTCTGCGACGCGGCAACCGCCGAAACATGCGAGGATAAAAGGCGCTTCGAGCGTGCTGCCGCGAAGCTTCGCCAGCACGGTTTCCGCTTCCTCCTGTGTGAGTACGTCTTTTGTACGCGCCTCTCCGGTTGTTGGATTTCGATATTTTGCGCGAAACTTGTTCGTATCCACTTCTTCGCGCATCACGGCTATATCCATGATGCGCTGAGCGGCCACTGTCGCCATCTTCGCCATGCTCTTGGTCATCGAGTCGAGCCAATCCTGCACATCTCCTTGGCGCACCTTGTCGCATGGGACGTTGCCCCAACGCTCTTTGATGTGCACGGACCATGCGGTTTTGTACAGCCGCGCCGTTGCGGGCTTAAGGCTACCGCTCTCCAGACGTTCCTCGACTTCCGGCAACCACCATTTCTCGGCGACCTCGCCGATGGTCATGACGCGCCGGTCGTCTCCTCGCGTCATCACGTCCGCGTGTATGGCATCGAGCCGGTTGCATGCTTCGCGATAGGTGCCGTAGACGGTCTCAGTCTTGCGCTTGCGGCCCTCCGGCGTGGTTTCGAGCCATCTGAGCACGTACTTTTTGGCGCGCTTCACCTCGGTGACGCTGCCCCATGAGCGGCGCTGCTTCTTTCTCGGCATGGTATGATTCACCTGCCTTCCGTTTATTCGGTTGGTTTTGTTAAGAGCCCTGCGCTAGGGTGGCAGCCCTATGATGCGCGGGGCTTCTTGTTATAATCGGCCTGTTCCTCCACCGCGCGTGCGAGGGAACCCTCTGGGAGCGTCTAACCCGCGCTCCCGGCATTTTCTATGCAGCGTTCTCCTCCTTGCTATAATCGATGCATAGGTCGGCCGCTATGCGCTACAGGCGTAAAGGAGGATGCTATGGCAAGCGACGATATGCACGTGGTCATGTACAAAATCCTGAAGTACCTGTACGAATGCCTGAAGAAGGGCGTGGAGCCGAACATGGAGATGTTCGATGCGGATGCCCTCGGCGTGAACGAGCGTTACTGGACGGTCATCATGCAGGAACTCATGAATCGCGGATACGTTGCCGGGTTCGTGACCAAGCAGCTTGGCAAGGACGCGAAAATAATCCCGAAGAACCCTACCGTCACCATGGAGGGCGTGGAGTTTATTCTGGACAACTCCATGATGAAGAAGGCCATGGACTTCATCCGCGAAGCCCGCGATTTCATCCCGTTGCCGTAGCTTCTATCTCCTTTGGGCCTATCTAGCTTGCGGCTATTTTGTTCCAAACAGACAACATGCGGCGGTAATCTTCTCGGGGAGCATGTTCGAGCTGAACGTCTCGGTGAACTCGATTGTCCTCTCGTCAAGATGCGTCGACACCGAGATTCCATTGTCCGGCGCGACATCGTACGGCGATAGCGTCAGCTCGAACGCTCGCGATGGCATACCATGCTGCATGACACTTCCATTCGGGTCGCGGTTGTATCCAGGCTGCTCATAGTACGGGATGTACGTGACCGTTGCCTTAACGGTGATGCGGTACGCGTATCCGCCGCCAGCGTACGGCGTATCCGGCGCGAAGTTGTACGCGGTCGCGGTCATCGAGGTGATCTCGTACGTGCACCCGTCCTTGTCCGTTGCCTTCGCCGGGCCTGCAAGGCTGACCTGTATGGGCGTGCCGTCCTCGATTCTCGGCAGCTTCGCGCTTTGCTCCGTTATGTAGGTGGGGTATTCGTTGGTCACGTTGGTGACGTATTGGTCGGCGGGCTTCTGCGTGACGTTCTGCTCAGTGACATACCTGTTGACAACGCCGCCGCCGTTGATGGCGGCAATCTTGCCGTCAACCTCGCTCAAGATGGACTCGCGCAGGGCTTGCTTCTCGGCATCGCTCATCTTGTAACCGGCAAGCGCCTTGTCGATGGCCGAATCCATCTCGCCGCGTATCTGCGCCGCCGTCTGCTCGTCTCCCTGCTTGATGGCTTCCCTGATCTCATCGTCGGTCATGCCGCGCTGGTCCTGCTGCGCCGCGCAACCAGCCAACGATGCAGCCAACGCTATGCACGCCGCTGTAGCCACCGCCTTCTTCATGATGCTCCCTTTCCTTCTTGTGACTAAGCCTGTTCCGTTTCCGCGCAATAAAGCCGAACCGTCTCCGCGATAGCCGATTCGCTTACCGCCGCCAGCGTATCCGGGTTCGTGTCGAACACATCCACGAGCCAAGGGCTCAGCACCAAGCGCGTGCAGGTGCGGCTTGTGACCTCGGCGTGGAAGAACGGCGGGTATCCCAGCAGAAGCAGCTCGCCGCTTCCGTCCTTTATCGTCGCTGGCCTGACGTTCAGGTATCCTCCGTTTTTGTACGCAGCCACGGCCAGGGCCTTCTTCTCCAGGTTTTGCTCGCGCCTGAATACGTCTGCGTTCGACGGTTCGCGCGTTTCATTCGTTGTCGTGGTCTCGACGAGCGCATAAGCGCGTCTCAGCTCAACAAGCCCCCGTACGCTCCACCCCACGATGAACCCGAGCACCACCTCAAGCACGGGGGCCGCTTTCCTAATAGCGTCAGCCGTGCCATCGCCGACCATATCGGGGGTGATTCCGGCCCACGTGGCAATCGTTGCAGCTGCTGCAAGACTGCTAAGCGCCGTGCTTGAAATCAGCAAGGCGGCCTTGAGCTTCTTTCCCGTGGTGGTCATTTACTCGGCCCTACCGCTCATGATGCGTGCCGTTTCCGTTAAGGCGGCTTTGCTCTCATCGCTCATAGATCCGTAGTAATCGTTCAGGCTTGCTTGCCGCTCGTCATAGGCGGTCTCCTGAGTTGTCTTTGGTGGCACGCGGCCAGCGAGTTCGTCTAGCGTGCAGTCTAGTTCACGGGCAAACTCACACGCCTTCTCTAGGGTAAACATGCGTCTCCCTTGTTCGTAGTCGGTATAGGTTCCAACTGCCATGCCGATATGTTCGGCGAACGCTTTTGCGCTTTTGAAACCTGCTCGCTTTCTCATTGCTTGAAGCTGCGTTTTCATAATGTCCTCCTTTACCGGCACTGCAAATTTTAGGGAAAATGCCTAAAAAGTTCAATGTGTATATGAAAAAATTTGTTGACATTACGGCGCATACCCTTATATTGGAAAATGTCATTACGGGAAAACGCCGTAAAGAAAGGATGAGAAATGAAATCGAGTTACAGCGATATGAAAGTTGCTGACAACCTGCGCTCGCTGCGCGCAAGGCATCGCATGACCCAGCAGGATGTTGCCGATGCTATCAATGTCAGCATTGCCACGATTGCGAATTGGGAATCTGGCAAGGGCGGCATGTCCTTCGAGAGCGCGTGGAAGCTCGCGAATCTTTTCGGCTGCAGCCTTGGTGAGCTGTCTGGAACCGAAGAAACGCACTCGGCAGCGTAAGGAGTGCCGAATGCTGGGAATTGTGATTCTCGCTGCTTTGTTCGTAGTCGGCGTTGGCCTTGGATGGCTGACCCACCGATAAGGAGACAAACCCGTGATTTGGCCTAGTGAGAGGTGGAATCCTTGACTACCGTTAGGAGGGCGGTATGGAACCAGACGATGAGCTGAAACCGCTCTGGCTTGCCTTGCTTCTAGCCGTGAGCGTGTTATTCGCATCTGTGTGGGACGGTACCACGCACACGTTGACGCTTCTGCTGATGTGCACAGGTATTCCGGTTGCCGGGACTGCTTACTTATGGGCTGTTCCGCGCGATGAGGTCAAGGTCAGGGACGCTTCGCTGTTCGCGATGTTCTTTCTGCCTTGCCTTTGCCGTGGCGAGGGAATCGCGGCGATGATTGCGGGCTAGAAAGGCCAAAACGAGCGCATCGCTATATGCCACAAGGCGGATGTGTCGTTTGTTCTGGACAGCTATCGAGGAGGATTAGGGATGATTCAATCTTTAAAGACGAACAAGCTCGTTCATGGCCACAGCGTGACCATCGAAGGCGTGAACGATGCCGATGGTAACCCCATCAAGTTCGTGGTGGCGGATGTTAAGGCTATGGCCTCCAGCACCTCGACATTTAGGGGTCATCCAATGAAAGCGAGGTACGAAGGGCTGTACGGGGTTCTGCTTATCCCGGCAGGGAATGATTACCGGTCATGGTATGACAAGGCAGAAGAAGCCCTCAGCGCAATGCCAGAGCAAGATTGCGATGCACATTCCGATTTCCGCCGCTCTAGGTAGCCATGAGGTGATGACGTTCACGATGACGCTTCCGAGCATGCCGCTGAACAAGCCGAAGATTCCGCCGACGATGGCGACCCGGTAGTTATGCGACCTTTCGGATTGCAGCTTGGCATCTTGTGCAGCTTCGCGCTCCGCCTTGTCGTGGAAGTAGCACCTGCCAAGCGATGTGATGTCATCGACTTCCAGATTGCCCGATTCGTCGATGGTCATGTTGAGGAAACCGACCTCTGCGAGTCCACGGCAGTCTGCGAACCTCCGCGATGATTCGTCATCCACGGTTTCAGCCTCGTACCAAGCAGAAATAATTTCGTAGATATCTCTCCCTTTGTTTCTCGAATCGACCAGATATCGAAGCGTCTTCTCTTCGTCCGATGACGGCTCGCATGTGAAGCGCATGACGGAATCCTTCCCGGTAGTGACAGCGCAAACCATTCTATCCGATTCGAAACGCAATACCCAAACGGTCGCGCCCTGTGCGGCTACGGTCCCCTCCTTTCTTTCGCCTTAAGCCCTACCTCGCGGACTTCGCCACTCGGGCCTGATGCGGCCACATACGGTTTTGGACGAAGCGGTATCCCGTAACGCATCCCGTGCCAAGGTAGAGCGCCGCATAGGGCGCGTCCGTTTGGGACAGCAGCTTGATAACCGAATAGCAGATGCCAGCAAGGCAAGGACGCGAGCGGTACGCACGCCATGACCGTCCTCGGATGCTGCACCTGCACGCAACGACAAGGAGCAATGACAACGACAACATAAGGAGATGGGCTATGAGCTTGAAGCAGATGGCCCTCGAAGCCGGTTTGCAGGACAAGCCGATGTACTCGGTCGCCGAGATCGAGAAGGCGACCGGCATCTCGCGTTCGACGCTCAACCGCGAACGTTACGCGGGACGGCTCAGGTATTTCAGGCCACCGGGGATGGAGCGGTTCGTCCGCATCCGCTGTGAGTGGTTCGATGAATGGTTCGCCGCTGGGATTAGCGGCGGGGAAGGAGAGTGATTATGCATGGGCATAAAAATGCGCACCCACGTTTGCAGACCCAGGTGCGCACGGCTCTAGAAAAAGCCGTTGACATTGTAGCAGATGGCAACGGCGGCTTTGCGGCGTTCGGCGCGATGATGGTGGCGTGGGTGGTCCTCATGGCCGTCTACGCCTGCATCTGGTAGCGCCATGGCGAGCATGACACCGCGCGACAAGGTTGACCGCGCGTGCCTTTGGGTTCGCGACAACCCCAAGCTGTTCCGTAGGCTGATGCGCCTGGCGCACATCGAAGCCGAGCGCGGAAACACGCGCTTTCAGCGCGACAACATCTATGACGCGGCCAGGCGCTGCGGCTTCGCCATCACGGACTCGCGCGAGCTGAGACGAGATCACAACCTTTACAGCGTGCTCGCACGCTACATGGTGATGCTCCGCCCGAAGCTGGCGCGGTGCATCAACTTTCGGAAGTCGGACGTCGATGACGTGGGCCTGGTGGAGCGTTGGCACGAGCTGGTCAATCCTCAGACGACGTTCCTGGCCGAAAGCTGGCGCGAAGCCAAGAAGGCCGTGGAGCTGGAGGACGTGAGCGCCGCATGATTCAGCGACTAATCATCCCCGGCAAGCTGCCATCGTTAAACGAGTACACGCGCAGCTGCCGCACGAACCCCTACGCGGGGGCCAAGGCCAAGCGCGAGACGCAGGAGCGCGTCCTGTGGGCCATCAAGGCCGCGAAGCTGGTCCCCATGAAGCCGCCCGTGCTTGTCGGCTTCGAGTGGGTGGAGCCTGACATGCGCCGCGACAAGGACAACATCAGCAGCGCCAAGAAGTACATCCTGGATGCCCTCGTGGTGTCCGGGGTGATTGGCAACGACAACTGGCGATGGATAGCGGGCAACCTGCCCGATACCTACAAGGTCAACAAGCAGGAGCCGCGCGTCATCGTGACAATCGAAGGAGAACCGAAATGAAGGTGCTTACCAAGGAACGAGCCTTGATGTATCGCAACATCATCAAGGGCGCATCTGATGCCCTGGTTGACAACCTCGTGTATGCCGCGCTCAAAGGCGGAGACATGACTGAGGAGAGCATCGAGACGATGGCGGCAAGCGCGGTGCGCACCGCCGTCTTTGCAAACATGCTCATGAATGCGCTGCCGAAAGAGCTGGTAGCGCGTGCCGAGGAAAACGAGAAGCAGCGCCTGAAGGAGTTGTGCAAATGAGCGAGGAGACCGCGACCATCATCGAGCCTGTGGACGTGCTCAAGGCCCCCGAGCCTTCGGTCGTCTACACGCTGCCGACCGCGACCGTCGGAAACATGGAAGCCATCGAGGGCTTTGTGGCGAACGTCGAGAAGTTTTTCGCGGACGTGAAGATCGACCCGACCAACCCAGAGCAGGTCAAGGAACTCAAGGCCCTGCGAGCTGACGTTAACAAGGCCGCTGCCGCCATCGACGACAAGCGCAAGGGCATGGACAAGGACGTGAAGGCGGCCATGGCCGATGCCGACAAGGCGCTCAACACGCTGCGCGACCGTCTCAAGGCCGTATACGCAAAGACCGGCGAGCAGATTGCCGAAGCAGACAGGCTTTGGTCCGAAGCGCGACGCTCCCTGCTGCAAGGCGAGTACGAAGCCGTGGCCCCCGCGCTCATCGAGCTGATTCCGCTCGATGCGTTCATCGGGGCAGAGCCGAAGCTGATGCAAAAGTCATGGGGCGGGAACAAGGCGTGCAACGCGCTCGACGACATGGTGGAGCGTGCCGTGGCGGATCGCGACCAGCTGGCCCAGGCCGGGCTTGCGCATCCCAACGAAGCCGATGCCGTCTATTGCCGCACGCTTGACGTTCGCTCCGCGCTCGCGGAGGACAAGCGCCTGAAGGATGCCGAAGCAGCAGCCGCCGAGCATGCGGCGAAGGCTCAGGCGCTGCGCGAGACCATCGAGCGACCGAAGCCGAAGCCGGAACCGCGCCAGGAGCAGCCGCAGCCGCTCTCGCGCTACACCTTCGAGTTCGACGGCACCGAAGCCCATGCGGCAGAGGTCAAGCGCCTGCTCGTGTCCATGGGTGTTGGGAACCGGACGATGAAGAAGGTGCGCCTTGGCTGACGAGAAGGACGACCGCTGGAAGCAGCTCACGAAGCCGTTCGCAAAGAGCGAGATTGAGCTGCTGCCGAAGTACACGGGTCAGAAAGACTCAACGGGCCGCATCCCCCGCGACAAGTACCGCGCATGCAAGGAGTGCGGCGGCTACCATCCGTTCCCCTGCGTGCATCTGCGCTACGTGGGGCACGCCGGAATCACGCAACGCTTGAACGAGGTTGACCAGCTGTGGAACTGGGAGCCGGTGGCGACCGACCAGAACGGCCTGCCGATGATGACCAACGGCGGCATGTGGATTCGTCTCACGGTCCTGGGCGTGACACGCCTGGGATTCGGCGATGCCCAGGGCAAGCAAGGCCCTAACGCCATCAAGGAGATTATCGGCGACGCCATCCGCAACGCGGCCATGCGATTCGGAGTCGGCACGTATCTGTGGGGCAAATCCGACAAGGACAAGCACATGGCCGAGATAGGCGCACCTCCTGACGAGCCGCCGTTCGACCTTTACCGCGATGCGCTCGAACGCGCAAAGCACAGGGGAGTCAGCGTATCCGATGCCATGGAGTTCGTGGAGAGCATCATCCCGCGTCCTCGCGAGGAATACGAGGAGCTTGAGATCAAGTGCGCGGTGATGCTCGTGGACTCGATGCAGCCGCCTGAGCAGCCGGACGAGCCGGAGGAGGTGGAGACGTTTTGACGGCCAAGTTCACGTGGTTCCCGAAGCTGACCGTCACCGCCGAGAAGGTGCCGGAGGAACTGCGGCCGACGTTCGTCTGGGCGCTCGTCCAGTACGGGACCTACGGCATCGAGCCGGAGCTGGAATGGCCCCTCGATGCGGTGTTCGAAGGCGTGCGAGACGACATCGACAATTCGAAAAACAGCCGCATGAACAACACCGGCGGCAGGCCGCGCAAGGCTAAAAAGGCCGCTGCGGAGGTTTCGGAGGACGAGAAAAAACCCGTAAGCGGAACCGAAAAAACCCCGGTTTTGCAAAACGAAAACCCCGGTTTCGAAACCACGAAACCCAATCCATACCATGCCAACCCAAACCATACCATTCCAGACCAATCCATGAGTAACCCCCTACCCCCTACGCCGGAAATCGAGAAATCCGAGTTCGAGCTGTGCGAGGAGGACGAGGACGGCAACGCGTTCGCCGCGTTCGCCAAGGAGTGCGTGGACGTGTTCAACGCCGAGACCGGTTCGGACTACCGGCTCAGCGGGGGAACGGTGATGCTTGGCCTTCGGCGCATCTACGACAACGGCAGGACGACCGAGGACGTTCGGCGCGTGATCCGCGCAAAGCAGGCCCAGTGGGGGCGCGACCCGGAGTTCTCGTCGTTCCTGCGGCCAAAGACGCTTTTCGGCGAGAACTTCGAGGAGTACCTGGCCGAGCAGCCGCCTGGGCAGGCCGGCATCAAGGCAGCGTGCCCGACATGCGGATGCGGCCTTGTGCCCATCGGCGAGGTCGTGAGCAACCCCAAGGACCCCTCGAAGCTTTTCTGCCCGAAGTGCCGAAAGGTCATCGCGAGAAAGGCGGCGGCATGACGAGGTTCTCTTTCGAGACGGGAGCCGATGGCCTGCCCGTCTCCGGCACGGTCCACAAGTGGGTGGACAACGACGACAACCCCTTCGGTCGGTGGGTGAGGTGCCGCGACCAGGCGGCTGCGTGCTCCTACGTGGCGCACGTCTTATCGCAGCTCGACCACGCCAGGAGCAGGCGGGGTGATGCCGCGTGATGATGAACCGCTACAACGCGCACAACATGCGGGGGCCGTCCCTCACGCCCGGATGGTGCGCCGTGTGCGGCAGGCCGCACCCCGAAGCGCATCACATCGTGCCGCGCTCGCTCGGCGGCAAGGACGGCCCGGTGGTGCATCTGTGCGGCAGGGGCAACAACCTGCGCGATGCGCTGGGCAACGAGCTGCATCACGGCCTGGCCGAGAACCATCGCATGTGGCTTTGGTACAACGACGGCACGGACGGAGATATCGCGCCAGCCTGTCCGCCAGGCTCCGAAGGCGCATGGTGCTACGTCACGACGACGCATCCCATCGGATGCTTCGAAGCCTTGAAGCTGCCGGGATGGAGACCGCTGTGGGGGATTTAGACGGCGCGAGATGCGCGGAGTGCGTGCATTGCCACGTGCTCGAAGGAGATACTGACGGCATAGTCCGGCTGTTCGTCGGCCTGGACAGGCTGATGGAGATGGTGCCGCGAGACGGCGCGAACATCAGGCCGGGCGTCGTGCTGTCCAACATGCTCGACGGCGTGCTGGCGCGTTGCAAGGTCGCCGTCTGCGACCTTGACGGCATCGACCAGATACCGCCGGACACCACACCTCGCAACATGGATTGCGAATCTTTCAACCCAAGGTAACAAACGAATAGGAGACACCATGAAGGTGCATGAGCTTATCAACGAGCTGTCCGCTTGCGTCGCCGGCGCGGAGGTGCATATCTGCATCGGCGGCGATATGTACGACGTGGACAACGTGACGTGCGCAAACCACGACGGGGCGATGTGCTTCGTCTCGGGCAAGCGCGCCTACGTCCTGGACGACTACGAGCCGCTGCGCATCAACAAGAGCGACCTTGCCGAGGTCGCCGAGCAGCTCGGCGGCGGCGACTACTCCATCACCATCCCGGTGAGCGTGTGTGGTTGCCGTGATTAGCGGGGCGTGCATCGCGCTCGCAGCCGTAATCGCCGCATGGTTCGCGGTGGTGAGCCTATGAGCAAGGCGTATATCGCCGTCTGCAACGACGAGATAATCGCCGTTTTCGAGGATTCCGCCGATGCGGACCTGTTCTGGCTGCGCAACAAAGACGTGGCCGACTGCTGGATCTACGAAGCGGACTTTTATCCATCGGGGGTCAACCATGACGCGCCGCGAGCATAAGCGCAGCGACACCGTGCCGCGCGAGCTGGCCGAGAAGCAGATAAGCGCGTACCGCTACGCGTTCCGCGAAGCGGTCAGGCGCGCCAACGAAGCCATCAAGCAGCGCGACTACTACCGCGAGCAGGCCATCGAAGCGCGGTGCGACCTGATGCAGGCAACCGGCGGATGCCCGGACGGCTTCTGCCCGATGGCGTTCGACCTTCGCTGCGCCAGGGCTTTGGAGGTCGAGAAGAAGGCGAGGTACCTATGAGCTACGGATACATCCTGCCGGACAAGGGAAGCGGAGCCACATCCGGCCCCGTGCGAACCAGCTATTTCGACCCCGAAACCGGCGAACCCGTTGCCGAGAAGCCCAGGCCGCGCGAGGGCAAGCGGCGCCTGCGAGGATGCTTCGCCTGGCCGCCTGAGCCTACGCACGCGGTCGGCCTGACGGTGGACGGCAGGCATTACGACACCATGCACCTTGCGTGCTTTGCCGAAGGGTTCGGCAAGTCGACGCTGCAACGCGCACGCAAGCTGGGACGCGCGACCGTCAAGGGTAAGCGCATCGTGTTCGACGAGGTGAGCGGCGATGGGTCGTGAGCTGCCGGGGCAGCTCGGGCTGTTCGCCGAGCCGGTGCCCGGCAGCTGTCCTTATGAGATTGGCAGATACAGCACCAAGACCGAGTGCACAAGCGCCGGAAGGCCGATATGGACGAACTGCCGCGAGGTGGGGCATTGCGTCATAGGGTTCGGCACCGATATTCCGGCTGACGATGATGATGAGTGTTAGGGACAGTGCGCACGTGGACTATACGTTAGGCGTGCGCCGGGAGCCTGGACGCGGGCATGCAGGATGGCGGCGGGGCCGGACCTGCGACAAGGGCAGCGGGCGGTGACGGCAAAGCGAGCCGCCCGCGTAAGACCCACGCAACATCGGGGGCGCGAAAGTTAAAGAGACCGTGAATCAAGCGTTAGCGCCCCCGGCCAACCAGAGTTTTAACAACCGAATAGGAGGACGGCATGCAGCCTAAGACGTGTGACGAGTACGTGCTGGCGGAGCTGGCGAAGGCGATGACGGAGAACAAGGAGCTGAAGGCGGAGAACGAGAAGCTGAAGGAGCGCCTGGACGCAATCGAGAGCGCAAAGCCGTCGGCGCTTGATCAGATGGTAGTCGAGTATGGTCGCCGCGCGCTGTTCGGCGACAAGACGTATGCGCGAACGACAGATGTGATGGACAACGGCGAAGCGAAGCCGTACGGGACATGGTGCATGGAAGCCATGGATATTTACCGATTCCCCAACAGCATCGACAAGACGGAGTTCATGGCGTTCTTCGAGCCTGAGTTCCGCGAAGCCTACGAGGAGCATTTGGAGGAGGAGCAATGAGCGATGAACGCGTGTCGTCAATCGACGAGGTGGCCAGCACGGTGAACGATGCCGTCAAGGTGCTTAGCGAGGGATTTACTCGCATTTTCCGTCAGGTGACGAAGGCCTTGCGCAGACTCATGAAGGCATTCGACCCGAAGCTGCTGCGCCGCCGCCGTCGATCCATAGCCCGCTCACGACGCAACAACCAGTACCTGAAGAGCATCGGGAGGTGCAGATGATGAGCGAAAACCTGAAGCCGTGCCCGTTCTGCGGGCATGACGCAATCGCGTTTGGGGTATGCGGAGTAGTGAAAGTCCTTTGTTCGAACTGCGGTGCGAACACGGGTCCGCGGATGTCGCTTCAAGTCGCGATAGAAGATTGGAACCGCCGTGCAATCGACGTTGACGCGCTGCGCGAGGTCGTAGACGAGCTGGAATGCGCCTACAGGTCAGAAGATTATGCGAGCGTGGACGCGCTCTGCGAGCTGTCGAACGATGCCAGCAAGGCACTCGCAAAGCGCATCCGAAAGGCGGTGGGGCTGTGAGCTGTAGATACTGCGAGGTCAACCGCGACATGAGGGGAGCGGCTTGTGGCGCGGGATGCGAGGTCGATGAAATCAGCATTGAGAACCTTGTCAGCTTTAGCGGGGGCAGGCTGGTCGGCACCGAGTTTCGCATCAACGTCGAGTTGCCGGAAGGCTACGCGATGACGGTGCCGATTAACTATTGCCCAATGTGCGGGAGCCTGTTGGCCGAAAGGATTAACTATGAGCGATAGCTTCGAGGAGATTATCGAGGATGCATGGCTGTATCCGTGCGATTACTCGCGTAGACGCGGTGCTGGACCAACTGACGACGTTAGATGCATCGGCTGCATGTTCGCCGGTTCTAAGCCATGCGGCGAGAAGATGCGCAGCGACATCGTGCGCAGGTGCAAGGAGGTTGCAGCCAGTATCGGCTGTAAGCACGGAGATAGCGCAGGCCGCTCGGTCAACATCGGCGAGGTCGCGACCTTTCCCGGCGTGAAGCCGGACAAAGCGCAGGCGCTCAAGGTCCTGGAGGAAGCCGCCGAGGTGTTCGGCGCATGGCAGGCGTTCGACGATTACGAGCTTTTTTACGAATGCGCCGACGTCATCCAGGCCACGTGCAACCTTGTCGCGGCATTTGGCGTCTCCGACTTCGCGCCGTACATGGAGGAGTGCCGGACGCGCAACGAGGAGAGGGGGAGGCTGTGAGCTGGTTCTGGCGAATCTTGGCGGCGGCGTGGTTCGGCCTGGGCATCGCCGATATCGTCATCGGCAACGATTGCTTCCGCGATGGCGTGATGATGCATCTGTGCATCATCGCTTCATACGTTTGCGACCTGAAGAAGGGGCTGGGGCTATGACCGTGTATGACTTCGAACGCAAGCCGGTCAAGACCCGCAAGAAGCATTGGTGCGTGTATTGCGGCGATGTCATCCCTGCTGGCGCTGATGGTGCCGAGTGCGAGAGCGGCTTTGACGAAGATGGCCCGTTCCGTCGCTACGCGTGCGCAAGGTGCGCTCCATATCTCAATGAGTTTTGGCGGTGGTGTGATTACTGCTGCGAAAACATAACCGACTGGTTCTACGGGTTCATGGACGAATGCCATCCAGGATGGAGGAGAGAATGATTAGCAAATGGAAGCACCCCATCAAGTATATGCGGCTGGTGACAACTCCGACATGCGACAAGTGCAGGAACTATGTGGCCGCGTCGATATTTAACGGGTACAGGGTCTGCTGCACCTGCGAACGCTATCTCGAAAACACGAACAGGCTCGGAGGGACGACATACACAAATGCTCTCGCGCACGTCGTGCGCGGCACGCGCTGGTGCGACTTCGAGCCGATTGAGGAGGAGACAGATGATTAGCGACGAAGAGCGCATAGCTGCTGCTAAAGCTCTGCGGGAACGCGCCAAGCGCCCACTCGGCAAAAGCATGCAGCTGATGTTCAGCGAGACGCTTGGGCTGTACCGAACGAATATCTGCTGGGCGAAGCCGACGAAAGCAACTGAGACATGGGCAAACATCGTTAACTATCTGGCGGACCTCATCGATGTGCCGTCTTGCCACAACGTAAGCGATGATGAAGAACTATTCGAGTGCAGCGAATGCGGGCAAAAGATGCCGACATTCGATGGAGACAGCGACTGGATACCGGTCAGCTACTGCCCGGTTTGCGGACGGAAGGTGGTTCGAGATGGCGATTAGCGACACCGAGCGCCGAGTGGTTGCGGCAAGGCTGCGCGGTCTCGACGAGCATATTGACGGGGTGCCGCCTATGTGCTCACCGCAAGTGCACAATGCCATGGAGCTCAGCGCAATCCGCGCGGTCGTCGGCAAGGGAGACGTATTCCATTTGCTGGCCGACCTCATCGATAGGCCGACTGCGAAGCAAGAGCATAACGGTGCTTATTGGAGGTGTGCGCATTGCGGTGCCTTTACGCGCAAAGACGCGGTGGTCATGGACGGCCTTGACGTGGTCCCGCTGCGCTGCTGCGGAAATTGCGGAAGGGAGTGGGAGTGATGATTAGCGACCAGGAGCGACGAGAAGTCGCGCAGCGGATGCGGCACGAAACCACCTTCATGCGTATCAATCGAGAGTGGTACGAATCGGAGGATGATGCGGTCGAGTGCGGGAACCGGGCGTTCAGGGACATCGCACATTCAGCGATTCCGTATAGCAATATCCATTGCGATTACATCATGACTGTTGAGCGCCTGGCCAAACTCATCGACCGTCCTATAGGCATCGCAACGGAAACGCCTGACGGATACGGAAAATGCCACACCTGCGGGGCCGAATTCCTCGTCAGCGTACCGGCGGCGTTTCGCTGCGAAGAAGAGAACGAAGCCGACTATTGCCCGTGCTGCGGCACGCCGCTCGAATGGGGGTGTGAGGATGACTAGCGACGAGGAGCGCAGAGAGGTCGCGGCAAAGCTGCGCGCAAAGAAGGAGGATTTCTTCGGCGTGCGCAGCTTCTTTCCGCAGGACCTGATCCTGTACCAGAGCCTGTATCTCAAGGCCATCGAGGAGTGCCTGCCTGATGGGGATTGCTTCTTCGACGTACTGGCCGGACTTATCGACGTGCCGACCGCCAAAGGAATCATCGAGGACGACGGCACTAGCGTGTGCGGTCATTGCGGCTTTAGGTTCGATGTGTCCGTGGAGGTTTCCGGATGCTTCTCGGAGGTCGTGTTGGCTAATCATTGCCCGAACTGCGGGCATTTGCTTGTGTGGCGCGATGAGGTGGACGAATGATTATCAAGCAAGACAAGAGGTTTCTGCAAGCCGTCGACGCGCAACTCGATATCTGGTGCGCCGAGGACGCAGGAGAGCACGATGACGAATCCGCGAAGCTGCTCCGCCGCCTGGTCGAGCAGCTGGCGGATGATTACGGCCTGAGCAAAGCGACGGTATCGGCCCTTGTCGGTCGCCAGGCTTTGAAAGATTACGAGTAGGGGTGTTTGCCTTGAGCGAGATGTACACATGCGATAAATGCGGCAAGCCCACGACGAACTACAGTAAGTACATTTCCGGCCCTATCGGCGATAGAGAGGGCTATTCGGTCTGCGATGACTGCATAAAGCAACGGGGCCGCGAACGCTCATGGGAGAACGAGCAGTGGCACAAGGATGAGATCACGTGTCCCTGGTGCGGCTTCGTAGACACCGACAGCTGGGAGTTCGAGGGCGAATATGACGACGAGTACGAGTGCCCGAGCTGCGGTAAGCCGTTCATCCTTGAGCGAGTGGTGGATATCACGTACACGAGCAAGCGCCGAATCGAAGACATGCCGGAAGGATGGGATGGCGAATGAGCATCGTGCAGTATCACCGCTGCGATATGTGCGGTGACTTGGTTGTTGACGATTCGAAGATGGGCTACTTCTACAGCGCGCATTGGCGCGATTCAGAAGATGAGTTCGAGCTGTGCGAGAAATGCTGCACAAAGGTGCAGCGGTTCATCCGCGAGCATCATGAGGAGGAGGATGCGAATGGACGTTAAGGCCGTTCTTTCGGTCGCGGACGAGATGGAGACAGCCGAGCGCGATGCCGTCTCGGAGTTCGTGCGGTGCGATGGGCTTGATGCCATCGGCGCGGCGTACGCAGCAGGCGGCATCGACGCGCTGGACGGCGGATGGGCCAAGCAGCTGCGAAGCGCATGCGAGTGCGACCAAGCCGCGCTCCACGACATGCTGGACATGTCGGCGTTCGGCGTTGTCAAGCTGAGCGTCAAGGCATCTGACATGCTGAGCGCCTTGGCCCAGGCGGTTAAGGTAGGCACCGCAGATGCCATGCGAGAGTTCGAGGGTAGGTGGCTGATGTCCCATGACGGAGTTTAGCGAGATCGAGACGAAGCGTTTCCTCGATTCGTACAAGCTGGCCGAGCGCAACATCGAGAGCCTAATCGCCGAGAAGGAGCGCATCGAATCGCAGGTGTACTCCATCACGGCATCGACCGGCGGCGAAGGCGGCGGCGGCAACTCGGCCATAGGAGACAAGATGGCCGAGGGCATCGCCAGGCTGTGCGACATATCGGAGCGCATCCCGCAAGAGATTGAGGAGTGGGAACGGGCGCGCGCGGAGGTTCGCCGCGTGGTAAACCGCGTGAGCCAGGTAAACGACATCTGGGGCCAATGCCTCCATTACAGATACATAGACGGCAAAGGGGCGGTGAACACCGCTCACGACATGGGCTACTCCGAGAGCAACGAGCGTTACATCCACCGAAACGCGCTCAGGTGCGCATGGCGGTACATGTAGCCGATTCGGTAACTTAATCGCATTTAATCGGGGGTAAGCTGTTATCTTGTACACGTCGAGAAAGCGACAAGAGCGGTCGGTGCAAGCTCGTGGGACGCTCTAGTAGCGGGTTCGACATAGACAGCAATGCGTAAGCAGCAGGAAAGCCGTCGGCGCCGTCAGTGGCACCGGCGGCTTTCCTGTTCCATGCCATCATCCCAAAGGCGCGTATATAGTATACTAATCGCAGCCGAGAGGGGGTGATTCTATGGCAACGGCGGCTCAGACGAAAGCCACGGTGAAGTACATCAAGAACCATATGCGAACGTTCGTTTGCAGGTGCAACAACGAGACGGACAAGGACGTCATCGAGTACCTGGAGAACTGCGGCAACGTGAACGCCGAGATCAAGCGGCTGATTAGGAAAGAAATCCAAAAACCTATGTAGTTTACTATATACTTGCTGATGACTATATAGTATAATATAGACACCGGCAAGGGAAAGGCCCGAGCCATGGACGAAAGGCAAGAGGAGATGAACAACCAAGAGTTCGAAACCTTCAAGAGGATGCTGGTGCTGCACCTCGAAGAGCTGAAAGGCCTGGAGGGAGACGCGGAAGCCTGGAAGCGAAAGCTCGACACCATCATCGAGACGCTGAAGGATTAAACGAACAAGGCCGGGGAGAAATCCCCGGCCCCGCAAACAAGCAAGCACATAGTACCACGGGAAGCCCTGCGAGAGCGGGGCTTTCCTTATGCCTTGAGACGAGGTGAGCGAGAACGCACGTGCCGACGGACAGGCCGCTCGCGTCCTGGATACGCGAGCTGATGCAGCAGGGCAAGATGTACGTCTTTTACAACAGCCCCGAATGGAAGGCGCTGCGTGCGTCCGTGCTGCGCGATCACGCGCACGAGTGCGAAGCGTGCGCGGCCAAGGGAACCTACACGAGAGCGGACGTTGTGCATCACGAGTTCGAGGTAAAGCGCAATCCCGGCATGGCCCTCACGCGATGGGTCGACGAGCCTGACGGGACAAGGCGCGAGGTGCTGCATCCTCTGTGCGATGCATGCCACAACGATGTGCACGACCGCTACCACGGGAGCCGACGGCAACGGAAGCGAATCGAAGTGACCGAGGAGAGGTGGGATTGATGATCGGTTTCGTGTTCACGCGCAAGCCGCCCTAAAGCACACCCCCGGCCCCCCATAGCCCTATTTGTAAGGGAGGGTGAACAACGGGGGCGGAAACTGGACTGTCTGACTTTTATTCCGTTTTCGAATAAAAAAGGAGGTGTGATGGGAAGGCAGAGACAACCCGTTGACGTTCTGGTCGTGCGCGGAAAGTCGCACATGACCAAGGCGGAATACGAACGGCGCAAGGCAGAGGAAGCGACCGTGCCGCCGAACCTGCGCGAAGTGCAGGTGCCGGAATACCTGCTGCAATGGCCGGACCTCGTGAGAACCTTTGACGAGTACGCCGACCTTCTGCGCGAGCTGATGCCGGAAAACTTCGGCCAGCCCGATGCGGATTTGCTGGCGCGCTACATCGTCAGCGAGCATTTGTACGAGAGCTATACCGTGCAGCTGGTCGCGGTCACGGACCCGGCCAACATCAAGGCGTTGCAGATCGCGCAGGACCGTGCCTTCAAGCAGGCGCACACCTCCGCAACGGCCCTGGGTCTGACGGTCTCGTCCAGGTGCAAGCTGGTCGTGCCAAGCGGCGGTGATGCCGATGACGGCGAAAGCGAATTCTAGGGCGAGGAAACGCCGCCGCATCACCTGCCCCGAAATCGCCGAGTACATGAAGCTGGTGGAGTCCGGCAAGATACCGGCGTGCAAGGAGCAGCATCAGCTCATGGCCTACCTTCGGCGCGTGTTCGCCGAGGAAGCGTTGATTATCGACTATGAGCGCATCGAAGGTTACCGGGCCTATGAGAAGTATTTCCCCTTCGACCTGTTCCCGTGGGAATGGTTCGCCTTCACCTTGTTCATGTGCGTGTTCCGCGCCGATGGAACGCCGCGCTGGTCCCAGGAGCTTGTCTACATGGGACGCGGCGGCGGGAAGAACGGCTATGACAGCTTCGTAGCGTTCTGCGCGTTGACCAAGGTCAACGGCATCCGCGACTATGACGTTGACATTTGCGCGAACTCCGAGGAACAGGCCATGACCTCGTTCAAGGATGTGTGGAACATCCTTGAGAACACGGGGAAGCGGACGAAGTTCAAAAAGGGCTTCTCCTGGAACCTCGAACACATCACGTGCCGCTCGACAAACTCAACGCTCAAGTACCGAACCGATAACCCTAAGTCGAAGGACGGCCTGCGCTCCGGCATGGTCATCTTCGACGAGGTGCACGCGTACCAAGACTGGCGCAACATCAAGGTTTTCACGACCGGCCTGGGCAAGAAGCCGCACCCGCGCCGCCTTTACACCACCACGGACGGCGATGTGCGCGATGGCGTTTTGGACAATCTGCTCGAAAAGGCGCGGCGCATCCTGTCCGGCGAGATGGATGACAACGGCTTTCTGCCGCTCATCTGGAAGCTGGACACTGCGGACGAGGTGCACAACAAGGACATGTGGCCGAAGGCTTGCCCCTCGCTGCCGTACCTCCCGGTGCTCAGAAAGCAAATCGAGGAGGAGTACGCCGACTTTTTGGTCAACCCCGCCGGTAACGCGGACTTCATGACCAAGCGCATGAACCTGCCCGCCGGCAACCCCGACTACCAGGTCACGGACTACGAGAACCTGCGCATCGCGAGCCGCGAGCGTCCCGACCTTGCAGGCTGGCCGTGCGTGTTCGGCATCGACTACGCCAAGACGCAAGACTTCGTTGCGGCGGCTCTGCTTTTCCGTGACGGGGAGCAGTATTACGTCATCCACCATTCATGGGTTTGCAAGCAATCGAACGACTTGCCTCGCGTCCGCGCACCGCTCGACGAGTGGGAGCAAAAAGGGCTCTTGGAATACGTGGACGACGTCGAGATACATCCGTCCGTTGTGACCGGATGGATTTGCGACCAGATGCAAGATTTCGACGTGATGTGCGGCGCTATCGACATGTACCGCCACTCCATCTTCATGCGCGAGCTGGACAACATCGGCTTTTCGGCGAAAGAAGGCACCGTGAAGCTGGTGCGCCCATCGGACATGATGCTCGTGCAGCCTGTCGTCAACTCGGCTTTCCTCAACCACAAGATAGCCTGGGGCGATGACGCGATGATGCGGTGGTACGCGAACAACGTCAAGATGACGCGGGCCGCTCATGGCAATTACTCCTACGAGAAAATCGAGCCGAAGTCGCGCAAGACGGACGGCTTCATGGCGATGGCGGCGGCGTTCGCCGTTGCCGAAAAACTCCCCGAGACGAACCACATCGACTTCATGGCACCGATGACCTTTTAGGAAGGAGGTGATGCCGTGGGTTTTCTGGAATGGCTCAGCCTGCGCGTGAAGCTGGCGGACACGCAACCGGCCACCGGCTCCGTATCCGCCGACGATGCGGCAGCTGCGTATTTCAAGCTGTCGGCCCTGGCTACCGCCATCTCATATAAGGCGAACGCCATCGCCATGTGCACCATGCGAGTGTATGAGGGCGGAAAAGAGGTGCACGACGAGCTGTGGTACCGGCTCAACTACGATCCGAACCCGAATCAATCCGCATCGCAGTTTTGGAACGCGTTCATGGAGAATCTTTGCCGCAAGGGCGAAGCCTTGATCGTCCCCATCAATGGCAGGTTTTACGTTGCCGATAGCTTTGCGCAGCAGAAGAACCAGCTGCGGGACAACGTTTTCACGAGCGTTAAGGTCGAGAAGTACGGATACAACGCTGATTTCCGTGCACGTGACTGCATGTATTTTCGCCTAAATGACAAGAACATCTCATCGTATGTCGAGCAAACGCTTGGGCAATACGCCCAGCTGATGGCCAGCGCGGTTGCTGACTACCGAAACACCTCCGGCCAAAAGTACAAGGTCTTGCTCAACCGTGCGCCGACCGGCACGCGCAACGACGAGGGCGACACGCAGGCGATGTTGCAGGCGAACCTCAAGACGTTTATCTCCAACGCCAACGCGGTCTACATGGAGACAAAGGGCCAGCACCTTGAGCCGGTCAAGGTCGAGAACCGCACGGAGCCTAGCGACATTACAGAGCTGCGCAAGGAAATCTACGATTCGGCGGCTATCGCTTTTAAGATTCCGCGCTCCGTCATGTACGGCGATATGACCAACATGGGCGATTTGGTCGACACCATGCTCATGTTCGCAGTCGACCCCGAAGCGCAGATGCTCTCGGACGAGCTGACGCGCAAAAACTACTCGATGGCCGAAGTATGCAAGGGATGCAAGGTCAAGGTGGACACCACGACCATCAAGCATGTTGGCATCTTCGACGTTGCGCAGTCCGCGATGAACCTTGTCTCCAGCGGCGTGCTGACAATCGATGACGTGCTCGAAGCCTTGGGACGCGAACGCGTATGCGATGAGGTCACATCCTCGCGCATGATGACCAAGAACCTCGGAGCCATCGAGGACGTTTTAAGACAATTAGCCCAAGAAGGGGGTGAGAAATGACGAGAACGTTTTTCCAGCTGGTGAAAAACAACGACGTTGCCGACCTCGATATCTACGGCGATATCGCCAAGCGTTGGTGGGGCGATGACGCAACGGATTCGTCCAGCCTGTCGAAGCAGCTCGAGGAAATCGGCGATGTGTCGCAGATTAACGTGCACATCAACTCATACGGCGGCGAGGTCGCCGAGGGCCTTGCCATCTACAACGCCTTGCGCCGCAACGGCGCGAAAATCCGAACGACATGCGATGGATTCGCGTGCTCTATCGCATCCGTCATCTTCATGGCGGGAGACGAGCGCGTCATGTCCGATGCGTCCCTGCTTATGATCCACAACGCCTGGACCTCAGCGTACGGCGTTAACGCCGCCGACCTTCGCAAGCTGGCCGACGACATGGACGCTATCACGCAGGCATCCAAGAACGCCTACATGTCGCGCATCAACATCGACGAGAAGCGCCTGGGCGAGTTGATGGACGCGGAGAGTTGGATTCTCCCGGCTGACGCAATCGAGATGGGCTTCGCGACCGAAATCGAGGAGTTCGAGGACGCATCGGCCCCGTCTCAATGCGCGCGCAGGGCGCTCATCGGCATGGTGTCCGAAGCCGTAGCGCATCAGCAGGCCAAAGACCCTGACCCTGACCCTGACGACTCGGATGATGACGACCCGGACGATACCGATGATGACCCGGACGGCCAGGACGATGACCCCGACGATGACCCCGGTGACGGGAAAAAGCAAGCAGCAAAGCAGCCGAACGGGCTGCTTTCTTTTTTGCAGACGATTAGCCAATAGCTAAGATTGGAGAGATACATGACCCTTTTGACCAAGACCAGCGCAGCGTCCCAAATCGTCGCCGCCATGAACTCCGGCGACCAGAACGAGATGGTGCAGGCGTGGGAGGTCTTCGGCGAGGAGGTTGCCGAGAACATCCGCCGCGACTTCGAGCAGTTCCGCGAGACCAAGGACGACTCCGTGCTCGCGCAGCGCGGCTACCGCGTCCTGACCTCCGCCGAGCAGGCGTGGTACAAGAACGTGTCCGCCGCCCTTAAGGCGTCCAAGACCAAGCAGGCGTTCATCGACATCCTCAAGTCCGATGACAAGGACGACCTGATGCCGGAGACCATCATCGACGATGTGCTCCGCTATCTCGTCGAGACGCGCCCGCTGCTGAGCAAGATTCGCTTCCAGAACGCCGGTTTCTCCACGAAGTGGATCATCAACGACAACTCCGTGCAGCGCGGCGGCTGGGGCGAGATCGATGCCAAGATTACGAATGAAATCAAGGGCAGCCTGAAGGTCATCGATATCCAGCAAGCCAAGTATTCCGCGTTCTGCGTGGTACCCTTGGATATCCTGGACATGGGGCCGCAGTTCCTGGATGCCTTCGTCCGCGCGACCATGGCCGAAGCCTTGGGCCTTGGCCTTGAGGAAGCCATCGTCAAGGGCACCGGCATCAGCATGCCCGTCGGCATGATGAAGAATCCTAACGGCGCTTTCGTGCAGGAAACCGGCTACCCCGACAAGACCGCCGTCAAGGTGACCTCCTTCGCCCCCGCCGAGTACGGCGCTTTGGTTGCCAAGGTAGCCAAGACCGAGAAGGCCAAGCAGCGCACCTTCGATAAGGTTGCCCTGCTGTGCAACATGACGGACTACCTCACCAAGATCATGCCCGCCACCACGGTGCTCTCCACCACCGGCCAGGGCTACGTGAACAACCTGTTCCCGTTCCCCACGGAGGTAATCCCCTGCAACGCCGTGCCGGAGGGCAAGGCCGTTCTCGGCATCCTCAACGACTACACCCTGGCCGTTGGCGGCTCCCGCAACGGCAACATCGAGTTCGATGACTCCATCGGCTTTTTGGACGACACCCGCACGTTCAAGCTGATCCAGCACGCCGCCGGTCGCGCCTATGACAACACCTCCTTCGTCGTGCTCGACATCTCCGCGCTCGACCCGGCATACATCACCGTCAAGAACGTTGCGCAGGCCGCTACCCAGGCCGACGCCGCCGAGGGCATGGCCGTAGCCTAGGGGGCATAAGATGCTCGAAGATGCGGTGAAGCTAAAGCTGAACATCACGTACAGCGAGCCTGACACGGATGCGCGCATCAGCGGCATCACGCAGATGGCGGACGCGGTTCTCCGCGATGCGCTCGGCATCGATGACGCATCTTTCACGTTCGAAACACCAGGCCAGGAGCAGGCGTTGTTCCTGGCCTTCTGCTTTTACGAATTCAACGATGCGCTCGATGACTTTTACATCAACTACGCCGAGCAGATGGCGCAGGCGAGAAACCGATGGATGGTGAAGCAGTTTGTTAAAGAACAAGAAGCTGCCGACGTATAACAACGGCATCGTCCGCATCTGGCGCGAGAAGCCCATGCAGACTTCGTTCGGCGCGAAGCGCAGCGCCGTCACCGCCGACGACCTGGAACCTGTCGTGCGCCTTTGCTACAAGCGCATGTCCATGCGCGAGCAGGATTTCTCCTTTGCCGAGCAGCTGGGCTTCAACTGCTCGGCAAAGGTCAAGACGCGGCTTTTCGCCGGAGTAGAGACGGGATGCAAGGCCACCATCGGCGCGACCATCTACACGGTGCGCTATATCGACCGCACGGACACGGAGATGTACCTGTACCTCGAAGGGGGTGCGCCCTTTGGCGACGCTTGACGATATCAAGGCCGCGCTCGCGGCCATCGATGACGAGGTGCATTACGGCACGGCGTTCGGCCATGATCCGGACAAGCCTTGGGACTACACCGTGTTCTCCCGCGAGAACACGGAGCCGAAGGAAAACCTTACCGGCTACACGGACCGCTACATGGTCGTGGTGGTGCGCGAGGATTACGTGCCGGAGGGCATGTACCGCGAGGTCATCGAAGCCATGGGCACAATCCCGGGCATGAGGTTCGACCGAACGCAGCGCATCGAGTACGTCTACGACACCAAGCCCGGCGGCGCTGGCGTGGTCGAGATGATGGTGCTGCACTTCGTCAAGGGCGTGAAGGCGTGAAGGCCGAAATCTCGCTAGATGATAGCGACTTCGACCGCGTAATGGCCGCTGCGAAGGCTTTCCCGGGCGATGCCGAGCAGGCCATCAACAACGTGATGCACAACCAAGCGGGTCAGCTCATCTACAAGCGCATAAACCCGCTTATCCATCCGTCCGGTCGCACGTTCAAGGGCCACTCGGCATCCGCCACGGCTTCGGCCTGGCCCATGTACGACACGGACGAGAATCTGGCCGTCACGGTCAAGGCGAGGAGCCGTTATAGCTACCTGTACTTCCCGGACGACGGCAGCAACACCAAAAGACATGCCGGACAGCAGCACTTTTTCAGGCGCGGCGCGGAAGCCGCGACCACTGAAATCGTAGACCGCTGCCTGAAGGCTTTGACAGCAGAATGGAGTGAGTAATGGCTGTGATCAAGCAGGACGTTTTCTCCGAGTACGAAGTGCGCTCCATGTACGTGACCCTTGGCGAGGACAAGTGCCAGGTCAAGTGCATCGGCAGCCTTGAGGAATCTTCGGAAGTTATCACGACCACAAAGAAGTGCCGCGGCGTTGTCGTCAAGAAGCGCACGCGCGGCACCGGCAGCGGCACGCTCAAGGTGTCCCTGCATATCCCCTGGGAGCTGTATATGCGGCTCATGGCCATGGATTCGGACGCTCTGGCGGATGGCGTTTACGGCTACGGTCGCAACTCCATCCATCCCGAGTTCGAGCTGACCGCCGATGTTTACGACGAGGACGACGTGCAAAAGCTGAAGGCTTGGCCGCGATGCACGATGAACGCGGGACCCGCCAACAAGGTGGAGAACGGCGCTGAGGAAGTCGCCGAAATCGAAGCAGAAATCGCCTTCGCGCCCGACGACAACGGCTTCGGCCACTACGAAGCCCTGTCTGCTGGCCTTGCCGAGAACATCAAGACCAAGTGGCTCACCGGCTTTACCCCCGAGCTGGTGAAGAAGGTGGTTGCGTAATGGCGGCGGCGAAGGTCAAGGTCGAGGTCGTCACCTCGTTCATCGACAAGCACTCCGGCGAGGTCCACAAGGCAGGCGAGGTCATGAGCGTCACGCGCAAGCGTCTCAATGAGATCGCGAGCGTCGACCCCGAACTCGTCCGCGAGTACGTGGAGCCGGAGCAGCCGCAAGACGATGTTGCGGAGAAAAAGCAAGAGTAATCGCAGCGCGGGGCTTCGGCCCCGCGCTTTGTTATGAGAGGGCGATATATGGGCAAGAAGAACGGCCCCATCGGGGCGCGAAGCGAAATCGAGATGGCGGACGGAACCGTTGTGCCGCTGGTAATCACGTGGGGGCTTCTGCTGCGCGTGAGCACGCTCAACAAGGAGCTTTACAAGCGTTTCTCAAAGCTGTCCACGCACGGTTTTGTCAACGACATCCTTTCCGCCGTGACGATTGTCTACACGGGCTACCTTTGCGCGTACCTGGACGAGAACGGCAGCGCCGAAGGCTGTCTGACCGAGGACGAGTTCGCGGCCAACATCCCCAACGATATCTCCGTGGTTTCCATGGCCGCTTTGGAGTTGACCGCCCCAAAAGCGACGGCGGATTTCAAAAAGCGTTCGAAATCCGAGCAAAACAGCTAAACGGCGGCAAGCGGCGGGGCAGCTCGAAAACGCGAGCGCCGGAGTTCCCCATCGAGGGCGTGGAGGACGCGTACACGCTCTACGTGCTGGTTCTCGGCATCAGCGAGGACCTGTTCTGGCGGGCCACCTTGCCGTTTCTCGCGTCCGTCCTCTCTAACAAACAAGCGTACGACTCTTGGGACAACGCCGTCTCTCAATGTCTGAGAGAGGAGGTGGGGAGACGTGGCTAAATCCAAGGGAAACGTCGAGATCAGATTCTCGGCGAACACCGAGGAATTCAAGGCGGCGATGAAATCGGCCAACGCCGCCATGACCGGATTGCGCGGCGAACTGAAGCTGAACGCCGCGCAGATGAAGAACACGGGCGAGACGGTCGAGGGCCTGACGAGCAGGCAGAAAATCCTGCAACAGCAGGAGGACGTGCTAAAGCAGAAGGTCGCGGCCATCACGGCGCAGCTCGAACGCTCGAAGGCCGAGTTCGGCGAGAACGCCACCGAGACAAATCGCCTGACAAATCAGCTCAATTCCGCGAAAACGGCCCAGGAAAAGGTGCGGACGCAGCTGAGCGAGACCACCGCCGCGCTGGAAAAGCAGCGTTCGGCGGAATCGCAGGCCGAGACTGCTTACTCGAAGCTGTCAAGCACCATCAACGAGCAAAAGACCAAGCTGTCATCCCTGCAACGCGAGTACGCCAACGCGGTCATCGCCAAGGGCAAGGACTCGACCGAAGCCAAGCAGCTCGAAGGCAAGATTCGCTCGCTGAACGACGAGTTGCAGCAGAACAAGGCCAAGATGAACGAAGCCGAATCCGCTGCTCAGAGCCTTGCGAGCGAGGAGCGCGAATTGGGCTCCGCCGCCGAGAAGGCGGGCGATGGCTTCACCGTTGCCAAGGGCATCGTCGCGAACTTCGCCGCTGACGCGTTGCAGGTCGGCATCCAAAAGACGAAGGAGATAGCCGGGGACGTGCTGACCCTTGGCAAGACCTTCGAGCAATCCCTGTCCAAGGTCGCGGCCCTGTCGGGGGCCAGCGCGGACCAGATGAACCTTTTGGAGACTAAAGCACGCGAACTGGGCAGCTCCACGAACTTCACGGCTTCCCAGGTTGCCGATGCGTTCGGTTACATGGCCCTGGCGGGATGGGACACGCAGCAGTCCATCGACGGCATCGCAGGCGTTTTGACGCTGGCGCAGGCCGGTGAGATGGACCTGGCGGCGGCATCCGACCTGCTGACCGACTACCTTTCGGCGTTCGGCTTGCAGGCGAGCGATTCGGCCATGATGGCGGACGTTCTGGCCTACGCGCAGGGCCACGCCAACACCAACACCGAGCAGCTGGGCGAAGCGTTTAAAAACTGCGCAGCGAACTGCAACGCAGCCGGAATGGACGTGCAGACCACCACGGCGTTTATCTCCGAGCTGTCGAACCAGGGCCTTAAAGGCTCCGAAGCCGGTACCGCGCTAACCGCGGTGATGCGCGACATGACCGCCAAGATGAAGGACGGCAGCATCGCCATCGGCGATACCGCCGTGCAGGTCATGGACGCAAACGGCAACTACCGCGACATGGTGGACGTTGTGTCCGATATCGAAGCGGCCACCGACGGCATGGGCGATGCCCAAAAGGCTTCGGCGCTGCAAAGCACCTTCACGGCGGACTCCATCAAGGGCCTGAACCTGATTCTCAACGCCGGTGCTGGCGAGCTGGGCAGCTTTAGGGACGAGCTGTACGGATCTAACGACGCTGCGCAGCAGATGGCCGACACAATGACCGACAACCTCAACGGCGATTTAGCAGAGATGCAATCCGCCTTCGAGGAGGTCGGCTTGAAAATCTACGACAAGCTGCAAGAGCCGTTGCGGCAGGCCGTGGAGTTCGTCACGAGCACGGTAATCCCCGGCATCACGTGGATGGTCGAAAACTTCGACTCCATCGCGCCCGTCCTGGCGGTGGTCGCCGCCGGTGTGGCGGCGTTCGCCATCGCGTTGAACATCACGGGAATCATCCAGGCGGTCACGGGAGCCGTTGCGCTGCTAGGCGGCGGGCTTACGGTGCTCACCGGGCCTGTGGGAATCGTCGCGGCGGTAATCGCCGGTTTGGCGGCGCTGTTCGTGTACCTATGGAACACCAACGAGGGCTTTCGAAACGCGGTCACGGAAGCCTGGAACGCCATCATGGGAACCATCCAGGGCATCATGGAGCAGCTTCGACCGTACATCGAACAGGCGTGGGCCGCTATCCAAAACGCCGTTTCGGCGGCCATGGACGTCATCGGGCCTGTCGTGAGCACGGTTTTCCAGGCGATGCTGGCGTTCGTCGTGCCGGTGCTGACCACTCTGCTTGAGAGCGTCGGCAGCATCTTCGCCGTCATCCTCGAGACGATCGCCGGCGTGATGAACGGCATCAGCCAGGTAATCGAAGGCGCGTGGTTGTACATCCAGGGCATCTTCAACACGATAATCGGCCTTATCGTCGGCCTTGTGACCGGCGATTTCTCGCAGATGCACGAAGGCATCAGCCAAATCATGAACGGCGTTATGAGCACCTTCGCGGGCGTGTGGAACATCATCATGTCCGTTGTCGATGGCGCTATCAACACGGTCGTCCAGACCGTGAGCGGCGGGCTTAATTCGGCATGGTCAATCGTCGACGGCATCTTCAACAGCATCACGTCCGTCGTCGGCAACGCCATGGGCAACGCTCGCGACACGGTTTGGTGGGCCATCGATGCGATCAAGGGCTTTTTCGATTTCCGCATCTCCTGGCCTCACATCCCGTTGCCGCATCTCACGTACAGCCTGATTAACGTGCCTTTGCTCGGGGATATCCCCGACCCCACGACCATCAGATGCGACTGGTACGCCAACGGCGCAGTGTTCACGCGGCCCACGATGTTCGGCATCAACGGGGGCCGTCCGATGGTCGGCGGCGAAGCGGGGCCGGAAGCCATCCTGCCAGTGTCCACGCTCATCGACTACGTGCAGACGGCGGCGGACAAGGCGCAACTTCGCGGTGTCGGAGCCATCGTCTCGGCAATCGAGCGCCTAGCCGGCCGCGAGACGGTGCTCGAAATCGATGGCAAGTCGTTCGCCCGCACCACGGCGAGCGCACGCGATTCGGTGGACGGATCGCGGCAGAGTTTCACAGATAGGGGGTTGGCAACGGTATGAGCGGTTTCGAGGTAGACGGCACGCACACGCTGAGGGACCTCGGCCTGTGCTGCTCCAACCGGGTGCTGACCCCGCCCGTTAAAAAGACGGTGCGAAAGTCCATCCCGTACAGCGATGGCGAGCTGGACTTTTCCCTCTTGGGAGGGCGTGCGTTTTTCGAAGCCCGCACGCTCTCCTTTTCGTTCGACATCTTGGCCGACACTCCCGAGGAGTTGGAGCGCGAGGTTTCGCGGCTTCGCGAGTTCGTATCGCTCGTTCATGACGCTGACATCTACGATGATGACGTGCCGTATTACCACTTTCACGGCTCGTTCGATGCGATGGAGGAGGAGCCGGACGAGTATGGGCTTTCGTCCGCCGTCACGGTGTCATTCAGCGTCAACCCCTACAAGGAGTCCAACGACTTCGCGGAACAACCGGTGCAAACCGGTGACAACATCGTGCGCAACGACGGCATGTGGACGCGTCCGGCCATCGTCGCCACCGGCTCCGTGACCGTCCAGGCCGGGACGTTAAAGCAGACGTATCCGGCGGGGGAGACGGTCATGGACATTCCCCTGGAGCACGGAGACAACGCAATCCAAATCGCCAACGGAAACGCCGTTATCAAATGGCGGGAGAGGAGACTGTGACCTTGTATCTGATTACCCTGTACAACTCCGGCGCTCCGCTCGTCATCCACGGCGACTTCGTTTCGGTGGCCGACTGCAAGGTGGTCGGCGAGAAGAACGCCATCGACTCGATGACGTTTACCATCTACCCCGACAACCCAGGCTATGACGCTATGACGGAGCTGGCGACCACCATCGAGTGCGTTGACGTTCGGACGGGCGAGAAGGTTTTCGAGGGCCGCATCCTCGCGGCCCCCGCGTCCATGGACTCGGACGGTGCCGTCTGCAAGGCCGTCACGTGCGAGGGCCTTGCAGGCTACCTTTGCGACAGCGTGCAGCCGTACGTCGAGGAGACCACGTACGCGGATGATTCGAGCCGCACCGGCCTGCAAAAGTTCGTGGACCTGCTCCTTGCAAACCACAACGCACGCGTCCCCGAGCACAAGCGCGTATATCGCGGCACGGTCGATATGCCGACCTTTGCCACGGCCAGCAGCGTGACCAAGCGGCTCAACTTCGAGCGCACGTGGGATGCGCTGAGCGACAAGCTGCTCGATTCGTTCGGCGGCGAGCTGCGCGTTCGGCGCGGCACCGATGGCAAGCTGTACCTGGACTACCGACAAAAGCTGGGGGCGCTGTCAAACGTTCGGATCAGCGTTGGCCGCAATATGCTGTCAGCTTCCCGCGAACTTAAGCCCGACCAGCTCATCACGCGCCTGTATCCTCGCGGCTGCAAGCTGAGCAAGACCGAGACGGACGAGGACGGCACCGAACGCGATGTTGAGACCGAGGAGCGCCTTGCCATCGGCACGGTCAACGCAGGATGCGATTACATCGACGATGACGAAGCCATCAAGCTGTACGGCATCATCGAGGGCACGCACGAATGGGACGACGTGACCGAGCCGCAGCACCTTAAGGACAAGGCGCAGCGGTGGCTCGCGGAAAACAACCAGCTTCCAGTGTCGACGACCATAGACGGCTACGACCTTGAGCTGCTTGGCATCGAGAGCGACAAAATCTCGCTTTACGGATGGTATCCGTGCTCCAATCATCTTATCGGCCTGGCCGAAAACCTCGAAGTGGTCAAGGCCACCATCAACATCTCCGAGCCTGCGGAGTCGTCCTGGGAGTTCGGCGAGACGGCGGCGCGGCAATCGTCCAAGATGCTCAGCCTTAAGGACCTTGCCAACCAGGTGCAGGTCATCAAGTCGCAGAGCAGCAGCAACGTCACCAACATCCGCAACCTGGTCGTGTACACCAAGGCGGCCATCGAGGTCAGCGGCGATGCCATCAAGTCAACGGTCGGAAAACAGATAATCGAGACGACCGAGACAATCAACGGCAAGATCGACGGCGTTGACAACCGGCTCACCGGCGAGATCAAAACAGTCAGCTCAAGCGTCAGCACGTTGGAGCAGAAAGCCGACAGCATCACCTTGACGGTGCAGCAGCTATCCCGGGACCAATCGGCCATGCAATCGACCATCGAAGCGATGCCGGAAAGCATCAAGCTAGAGGTCACCAAGGGTTACACGGAGTACGTTGCCGGTGAGCTGGCCCCGGTAAACGAATCCATCGCGGCGCTGAAGGTCACGAGCGAGGGCATCATGTCCAAAGTCGAGCAAGTGGAACGCAACTATGGAGTCTGCTCCTCAGCTGCTGATTCCCGCGCCAAGGAGGTACAGATAGACGGCTTTACCGAGCTGTACGTCGGAGCCACAATCTGCGTGAAGTTCGAGCATGAGAACACGGCCACGGTTCCAAAACTTATCGTTAGCGGAATCGATAAAATCGCCGCGATTGTGTTTAACGGACAGCCGCCATCAGATGGCCTTAACTGGTCAGCAGGTGATGTTATCACTCTTGTGTGGGACGGGAAGTATTGGAACGTCGCCGATGCCGGTTCGGTGTCTAGCATCTATCGCCTTGACACCAGCACCACGTCTCGCATCCAACAGCTCGCAGACAGCATCACGCTGGAGGTTTCGGGCAAGCTAGGCTCGACAGCATCTATCGTCATGAGCGTTGATGGGACAAAGACAACGCAGACCATAGACATGTCCGGCGTGCGCAACGCCTTCGCGAACGACAAGAGCGCCATCACCATCAGCGCAGGAACCGTGACGTTCAACAGCAACACGTTCGTCGTTAACAGCACGTACTTTGCCGTGAACAAAACGGGGGTCATCACCGCGACAAGCGGCAAGATCGGCGGCTTCAGTATCACGAGCAACAGCATCTACAACGACATGATGACGCTTACATCTAAAGGGTTGCGACTTAATTACGGGTCGGGAACTAACGTGCGTCAGGTCGGTCTTGTCGGGACTAACTCCTTGTATAAGGACGCGACCAAATGCGGGCTCAATTTCGATCTTGAGTCCACGGCGGACTATATGACGTGGGCCGCCAAGAGCGCCGCATCCGACAATTACTACGATATGAAGCTCACCTATGCAAACAAATCGATAAAGGTTAGCGGCGAATCGCCCTGGGAAGCGGGAAGCTTACATGTCTCGTGCAACATCAACATGCACAACTACCTGCTCAAAAATGCGTATATCGACCCCGACACCGGCGGCGCGAACGGTGGCATTACCGGGACGATTAACTTTACCAAGATAATTAACGCTAACAACGATGGTTCGTTTAGGTATCAGAACGGGTGCAGCATGCAGTTTAAGAGAGGACTTTTGGTGAGCGCGGCATGGTAGAGACAAGGTATCACGAAGCAGCGGACGGCGAAGAAGCATGCGTAACAGCTCCGTCATCTCCGGGCGAGCCGGAGCAAGCGTATGCGGCGTTGCAAAGCGGTGCGCTGGATGAGATCAACGCCAAGCTGGACATGCTCCTGGCATCGCAGGGCATCGAACCGAACAAGGAGGTAGTCGAATGACGTACACCAACACGCAGATGGAGCAGATGGTCGCTCAGCTCAAGCCGCTGCTCGACCGCAGCGGCCTTATCGGTTACGCCGCCGCGAAGAACACGCGCGTTTTGCGAGACGAAATCGCCGAGTACATCCAGGCAAAGGACGCGGCCATCATGGAGCTGGGCGAGCCTGAGCTGGACGCGGACGGCAACGAGACCGGCCAGGTTTCCCTGCGCTTCGATTCTCCGCGCTTCGCCGAGTACCAGGAGCGCATGGCGGGCATCGACACCGCCGAAGCCGAGCCGCGCATCTTCCGCGTCAACGCCAGCGAGGTCATGGGCCAGCTGACCGGCCAGGAGATGCTGGACCTCGAATGGATGTTGGAGTTCGCCGATGATAACGCATAGCGTCACCGTCCAGGGCCGCGTAATCGGCTACCCCCACAACGAGCGCGTCATCTCGCGCAACGTGCAGGCGGATGCCATCGCGGCAACCTTCGACGCTGAGTGGGCGGCGGCAACAAGCGTGCTTGCAGTGTTTACCAACGGCAAGGCCGTTGTTCGCGTGGATGCGGGCTATAAGTCGGGCAAGGCCACGGTAACGGTGCCGTGGGAGGTGCTGGCCGATGACGGCATGCTTTACGTGTCGTTCGTGGGCTACCTGCCCTGCAACGCCCGCATCGTCACCGAGCGTATGAAACGCCCGTTTATCGTTGAGCGCGGCGGGGAGGTGGACGGCGGAGCGGCGGCCAACCCCTCGCCGGATGTGATCCAGACCGCCATGGCCGATGCTGCGGCAGCGACCGCCAAGGCCACGGCTGCGGCGGCATCGGCTAACTCAGCCGCCCAATCCGCCAACGCCAACTCGGCAGCAGCCAACAGCGCGGCGGATGCGGCCAACAAGGCCGCGCAGCAGGCGAGCGCGGCGGCGGGCAACGCTAAGCCGTACTACTTCCAGGCCGCCGAGCCGCCCAGGGCCAAGCGCGTGGACGGCATGCTGTGGCTGCACTGCAACGAGAGCGCAAAGACCGCCGTTGCCAAGCGGTGGGACGCTAACCTGCCAGGCAAGGCGGTTTTCCCCGGGGCGAGCACGATGCCCGGGACGAGCACGGTGATAGACGAGATAGGCGCGTGGACCGCGTTCACGCTGTAGAGAGGATGACACATGGCAAACCTTGTTACCTATGCGAAGCAAAAGTGGGAGGACGCAAAGACCGCCATCACGGCGGCAAGGCTCAACCACATGGAGGACGGAATCAACGACTGCGCGACGCAGATCAACGCCCTCGGGGATTCCGTATCCCGTATTCAGATTGATGACAACATCTGCATTCGTCGCGTCGTTAT
>ERZ1026884.268-NODE-268-length-37678-cov-15.761050_pt1 | contig 37678 bp, 25 predicted proteins | sample MGYA00380172_ERZ1026884 | MGnify/ENA primary metagenome ERZ1026884 (study PRJEB33269, sample SAMEA4719808) | human gut metagenome | biome: human-associated habitat; feature: organic feature; material: feces | place: Cameroon | collected 2013-10 ... | reverse complement strand
GTAAAGACAGCGATGTCAAAGCCGAGCAGTACTAATTGCCCGAGACTTTCTTCATGAGTAGTCGTGCTTTCAGTTGTTGTACAACTTAACAATAGTTTTGCTAATCAATTTGTCTAACAATATTTTAGGCGGTTATTGCGGCGGTGTCCCACCTCTTCCCATTCCGAACAGAGAAGTTAAGCCCGCTTGCGCCGATGGTACTGCAATGCAATGCGGGAGAGTAGGTGGCTGCCTTCTTTAGTTGAGGTCTTCAAGGTCTAACGACTTTGGAGACCTTTTTTTATGTCCTTATTCTTCCTTTTACACGCATTACACATTATTATATACGTACATTATATTATATATATAGCATGCGTTCTTTGGCATGTTTAAAAAAATGTTTATCTTTGCAGCCGTTTATATTTATTGAAGTAATATGGTTATGGATAAGTTAACAAACAATTCTTTTTTTATGTCAGCCCTTGCCGAAGGCAATGAGAAGGCTTTTGACGCATTGTTTGTGGAGTATTATCCTAAGGTATTACAGTTTGTCATGCGTTTTTGCCATGACAAGAGTGAGGCAGAGAACATAGTTCAGGAGCTTTTTATGGAATTATGGATAAAACGTGAGCGCTTTACAAAAATAGAAAATCTTGATAACTATTTGTTTATCTCGGCACGCAATTCAGCTATACATTATGTTAAGCAGTCGCTTGTGTGTAGCGACGAAGAGTCGGCATGTAACGTTCAAAGCAATTATATTTCTGGTGATATGAAGTTGTGTTATGAAGAACTTTATGGTTTTATAATGAGCGAGATTGGCTCTATGCCCGAGCAGCGCCGCCGTGTGTTTGTAATGAGCCGTGTGGATGGACTAAACAATTCTGAGATAGCGCAGCGTCTTGGAATAAGTAAGCGTACAGTAGAGACACATATCTCCCTTGCTTTGGTACAGTTAAAAAAACTGTTGCCAATTATAGGACTGTTGGGCATTATGGCATTATAGTTTTCTTACCACATACTTGGCTTTTTAGCACTCAAGTGTTATGTTAGTATTTATCTTATGATTGTATACGATATCTACTATCTTTCTTTAACATAACTTAACCGTTTTGCATTACGTGTGTCTCCCACTTTCTTACTCTTTATTATAGAAATCGAACAAAAACATTTATGCAGAAATATAATAAAGACGACAATTTGCGCGCATTGTGGGATGCACCGCAGCCCAACATCGATGAGCGCCAGATAGCAGAAGCTCTTGAAACCTTCCGCCGCAATCGCCATTTGCATATAAGTTCAAACCGCCGTAAGAAGTTGTTCGGCTCTATACTTAAATATGCTGCAATCATTGTAGTACCATTGCTCACAGCTCTTGCCGCCTGGAATTATTCGGCACAATACTACGCTGATGAAAACGTTCTTGTAGAAATGTACGTGCCCGACGGCAAGATAGACAGTGTAGTGCTGTCGGACAATACCAAGCTTATTGTTAATGCCGGTACATCAGTTATCTACCCAGCACGCTTCAACAAGCACAACTACAACCGCAACGTATACGTCAATGGCAACTGTCACTTTGCTGTAGCCAAAGATCCATTGCATCCATTTGTGGTAAACATGGGCAATCTTAAGGTAAAGGTGTTGGGCACTCACTTCAGTGTAAACTCGTACAATGAGGAAGACAGTATATATGTAACGCTTGAGGAAGGTTTAGTCGAAGCCTTTGACAAACGTCAGTCTGTTTTGTTGCGCCCGAATGAGCAGTTAGTATACTGCCGTAGCAACGGAACCATGCACAAGCATCGTGTAGACGCTGTGATAGTTGGCTCCTGGGTTAATGGTAACATTACCTTTACGGCACAGACCCTTGGACAGATACTTAAGACAATAGAGCGTCACTACAATGTACGCTTTGATGTGTCGAAAGATATTGACCTAAATTGTCGATATACAATGAATTTCCGCAAGGGCGAGCCGATAGATCGTGTACTTAAAGTATTGTCGATGACCTCTGGCAATATACAATACGTGAGGAAATATAATATTATCAAACTATATTGAATAAAAAACAACAATACATAAAACCTATATTATTAATAAACCTAAAACAACAATGAAAACCTTAATGAACAAAAAGACTGCCGCTACACTCGCGCTATGTTTGTCGATGTCGGTGGCAGCGTTCGGACAAAACCAGGTGATTCATCTGCCGCAAACCAAGGCCTCGGTTTCGACCATTATCAAGGCTATTGAGAAGCAGACGCAGATGTCGGTGGACTTTTCGCAGAACACCATCAACCTAAACAAAACAGTAAGCCTTAAGTCTAAGAGCGAGTCGCTCGGACAGCTTATGGCACAAATTCTTAAGGACAACGGCAACCTTACCTACAAGATTGTAGACCGTCACATCATTATTGTGAAGGCCGACAATCAGGGAGCACAAGCTGTTCTGCAAGGCAAAGGCAAGTATAAAGTGTCGGGACGTGTACTTGATGCAAATGGCGACCCTATCATTGGTGCATCAGTAATGGAAGAAGGTACAAAGAATGGAACTGTTACTGATGTGGACGGATATTTCAACCTTAACAGCAGCAAGGAGACACCAACACTTGATATTTCGTATATAGGATTCACGTCGCAACAGATTAAGGCACGTAGTGGTGCTACGAACAAAATAACAATGAAGGAAAACGCACAGAACCTCGAAGAACTCGTGGTTGTGGGTTACGGTACAATGAAGAAGGAAAATCTTACTGGTTCGGTTTCTTCTGTATCGAGCAAGGAGTTGGCAGCACGTCCTATAACATCGGTTAAGGCTGGTATACAGGGACTTGTACCAGGTTTGCAGGTAACCAACAGTCAGGGTAGACCAGGTGAGGACAATACCTCAATGACCGTGCGTGGCGTAGGAACACTCAACAATTCTTCACCATATATTCTTATTGACGGTATTGAGAGTGGAACCATGAACAATATCGACCCTAATGATATCGAGTCGATTTCAGTATTGAAAGATGCCGCTTCGGCAGCCATTTATGGTTCTAAGGCAGCCAACGGCGTAATTCTTATCACAACTAAGCGTGGTAAGTCGGGCAAACCAACAATCAGCTATAACGGTACATTCGGCTGGCAAGTAGCAACCGGACATGTAGAGCGTATGCATTCTGCTGATGCTGCCGATTATCTCAATAAGGCTTTGCAGGCAAGCGACAAGCCAATAAGATTTACACCAGAGGATATACAGAAGTTCCGTGACGGCAGCGATCCTTACGGACATCCAGATACCGACTGGCAGGACCTTGCCTATCAGGGCAATGGCTTTATGCATCAGCATAGCGCAAGCGTGAATGGTGGCAACGACAACGCAAGCTATATGGTGTCGGCTGGCTATCTAAACCAGAATGGCATTATGGTTCACAGCAATCGCGAACAGTTCAACTTGCGCTCTAATGTTGACGTAAAGTTGTCAGATAAGTTTGCTGTGCATACAAGTTTATCGTATATAAATAATAAATACGAAGATCCAACCAACTCGTATGTAGGTGGTGGTTCCGACCAGATTATACGTCAGGTTAACCTATTTGCACCATGGGTGCCTTACAAGAACGAAGATGGTACATATGGTACTCTTGGTGATGGCAACCCGATAGCATGGCTTGACCTTGACCAAACAATAAAGCGTCGCCGCCAGAATTTTACAGGTATATTGGCTATCGACTATCAGATACTTAAGGAACTTAAGTTTACAGCCAAGGGCGCATTCACATCGCAATGGGAGGCTACCGACGACTTTATGAAGGACATACAATACAACTCGAGCAAGTATCACGGACCGGCATCGCTCAGCTCACGCCGTTATGCATGGAACCGTCCGTCGCTCGACCTTCTTCTCAATTACAACAAGAACTTTGGCAAGCACAACTTGAAAGGTCTTGCAGGCTACCACCTCGAGAAATACAACTATGACGAGTTGCAAGCCTACCGCAACGATTTCCCAACCAACGACATTACCGACATGAACGCCGGTAAGGAGTCTACCCAAACCAATAGCGGATATACACGCGAATTGGCAATGATGTCTTACTTTGGACGTATAAACTACGATTATGCCGGACGTTATCTGTTTGAGGCAAACTTCCGTGCCGATGCCTCGTCACGCTTTGCCCCAAGCAACCGTTGGGGCTACTATCCTTCGTTCTCGGCAGGATGGCGCGTCAGCGAAGAAAGTTTCATGGAACCTACACGCTCGTGGTTGCAGAATCTTAAGTTGCGTGCATCGTGGGGACAGCTTGGCAACCAGGATGCCTTGACCGACTTTTATCCATGGCTTGTAACCTACAGCGTAGGTGTTGACTATCCTTTTGGTGGCAATATGGCATCGGGTGTAGCTCAGACAGCGCAGAAACTGTCAACCATCTCTTGGGAGAAATCTACAACATGGGGCATAGGTCTTGACTTGTCGTTGCTCGATTGCATCGACTTCACCATCGATTACTACAACCGCAAGACAACAGGTATCATAATGTCGGTACCGGTTCCTGGCTCGTTTGGTTTGAGTGCATATAAGGACAATGTGGGTGCCATGCGCAATAGCGGTATCGAGATGTCGCTTGCTTTCCATAAGCGTTGGGGCGATTGGACATTCAACACTACCGGCAATTTTGCCTATAACAAGAACGAAGTGCTCGACCTTGGTGGTGTGACAGAGCAGATTAGCTCGTATCTCATCAATCGTGTAGGCGAGCCATATCAGTCGTTCTACGGATATGTATGCGATGGAATGTTCCGCACACAGGAGGAGGCAGATGCCTTTACCGAGCAGTATGGCAATCCATTTGGAAGTTCGAAGAAGTTCAAGGCTGGTGACTTGCGCTACAAGGATGTTGACGGCGACGGCAAGCTGACAGTAAAGGACCGCACCACAATTGGTACATCGCAGCCAAAGTTTACCTATGGTCTTAATCTTGCTGCATCGTGGAAGAATATTGACGCGTCTGTACTATTGCAGGGAGCGCTTGGTGTATACCGCTACTTTAACGAAGAAGTATATGGCGACTTTAGTGGCGACTCAAAGCACCCATGTACAGCATGGTTTGACGCCTTCGACGAGAAGACCAATCCTAATGGCAAGTTCCCACGTATAGCCGAAACCAGCAAGACAGCCAGCTATCCTAACACGGTATCTTCTTACTGGGTAAAGCGCACCAACTATCTGCGCTTTAAGAACATTCAGGTGGGATACACATTGCCTAAGCAATGGCTATCGCACCTCGGTATAAGTAATATGCGTGTATTCTATTCGGGCGAAAACCTCTTCAAGGTAGACAATCTGCCTATAAACATCGACCCAGAATCGCCTTCAGGACGTGGATCACACTATCCGCAGGTGGGCACACATTCATTCGGTATAAACCTAACTTTCTAAAAAACTGACGCTATGAAACTAAAATATTCAATTATAGCATTGATGCTTGCCGGAGGCTTAATGACATCATGCTCTGACTTTTTTGACACATATCCAAAGGACGAGCTTTCGCCCTCTACATTCTGGAAGACACCTACCGATGCTGAAAAGGCTGTTGTGGCTTGCTATCCCAACTGGTATAGTCCGGCAACCGGTTCTACAGAAGTGTTCTTTGCCGATTGTATGTCGGATATTGCTTATAGCCATACCGGCTCAAGCAAATACAAATATGTAGGCAACGGCTCGATGTCGCGTTCGTCGACCGTGGCTTATTACGACTACAAAACCATTCGCCGATGCAATAACTTCTTTGCCAATATCGACAAAGTTAGTGGTTTGAGCGACGAGGCCAAGAAAGATCTTATGGGACAAGTGCGTACAATACGTGCTTACCGTTATTTCCAGATGAACTACTGGTTTGGCGGTGTACCTCTTATCACAGACCTGCCTCAGCTTGCAGATGATGCAAAGCTGCCACGTGACAGTGAGGATAAGGTTAAGCAGTTTGTATACAAGGAACTCGACGAAGCTGCATCAGAATTGAACAAGCAGCCTGCCAAGCGTGGACGTATAGCCAAGGGCACAGCTCTTGCCATAAAGATGCGTGCCTCGCTTTATTGGGGCGATCTCGACTTGGCACTTAAGGCAGCCCGTGATATTCAGGCTCTTAATTTGTACAACATCGAGAAGGATATGTCTTTCCTCGAGCTGTTCAGTCTAAAGGGACGCGACTCGAAGGAGATAATCTGTTCGATGCAGCATGTAACTACCACTTACGCATTTGACAATACCATTCGTTTGTTCAATAATGCCGATGGTGGCTGGGCTTCTTTCGTGCCTACACAGAATCTTGTTGATATGTTTGAGATGAACAATGGCTTGATGCCTAATGAGCCAGGTTCTGGTTACGACCCAACACATCCATATGCCAATCGCGACCCACGTCTGAAGAATACAGTTGTCTACTCTGGACAGGATTGGGTTGGATCTAACGGTCAGACACGTATATTCAACGGACTCGACAAGAAGATCGATGGCAAGACCAATTACGATTATTGGAACAAGGAAAACAATGCGTCGCATACCAGTATGATTTGGGCAAAGTATACAACTCCAAGATCACAGTATTCGGCATCGCTTACCGACGACGAGTTGTGTCCTATACTTTTCCGTTATGCCGAGGTGCTGCTTACCATTGCCGAGATAAATATAGAGAAGAATGAGAATATTGCCGAAGCCTTTGACTATATTGACGAGTTGCGTCAGCGTGGTGGACAAATAAAGGTAGACCGCAGCAAGTACGACACTCAAGACAAGCGCCGAGAACTGATACGTCGCGAACGTTGCATTGAATTGGCTGGTGAGGGTCTGCGTCGTCCTGACTTGTTGCGTTGGCATGATAAGGATGGCAAGATGTTGGCAGAGACTGTGCTCAATGGCAAGTGGTATCATCCAGTAGGTACTGTAGATTATAATGAACCTGATCCTGACCGTCGTGCCGTGATAAAGGCTCCTACAGCGGAGAATGAGTCAGAACGCACACTTGACAAACTTGTGTTTAAGCCATACATGCGTTATCTGCCTATACCTGACGGACAGCTCACAACCAATCCAAATCTTACACAGACCGAAGGTTACGAACAGAATTAATAATTTGTTAATTGATTATATTGATGAGAAAAATTGCTTTGACAATTTTGTTGTTTGTATGGGCCGTTATGGGGGCGTTGGCCGATGGTATAAACATAACCCATGGCCCATACTTACAGAATGTAGGCGAGACAGAAGCCACATTCGTATGGGTTGCCAATAAACCGTCAATAGGATGGGTAGAGCTGGCACCTGACGACGGCACTAACTATTATGCCGTAGAACGTCCTAAGTATTTTGACACCACAAATGGCGTTAAGAATACTTCGACTCTTCACTCTGTCAAGGTTAAGGGATTAAAGCCTGGCACCAACTATCGCTATCGTGTGTATGTTACTGAAGTGCTTTCACACAAGAGTTGGATAGTGAACTATGGTCGTACCGACGCCATTGACGTGTTTTATGGACAGCCACCAATGTTCCGCACTAACGATACTAAGAAGGCAGAAACGTCATTTGCCGTTGTTAACGATATTCATGCCAGAGCTGGTGACATTACAAAGCTGATGAATGTTGCCAATTACAAGCAAAAGGACATGGTAATATTCAATGGTGATATGCTTTCTAATCTCACTAGCGAGGAACAGATTTTCACAGGTTTTATGGATGAATCCATTAAACTCTTTGCAAAAGAGAAACCTCTGTACTATGTTCGTGGCAATCACGAAACTCGTGGTGAATATGCTACAATGTGTCAGAAGTATTTTTCCCCAAAGGAACCGCATCTGTATTATATGTTCTCACAAGGACCTGTATGTTTCATTATGCTGGATACAGGTGAGGATAAACCTGATACAGACCTTGAATATAGTGGTATTACTGATTACGACAATTATCGTAACGAACAAGCCGAATGGCTGGCTCAAGTAGTTAAGTCAGAAGAGTATCGTCGTGCCAAGTGGCATGTTGTGGTTGGTCATATACCGCCTCGTCCTGTAAAAGATATGTGGCATGGTCAGTATGAAGTGTTGCGCAAGTTTGTGCCAATACTCAACGAGGCTAAGGTTGATGTAATGTTGTGCGGTCATTTGCATCGGCACATTATCAATAAGCCTGACGATGAAGTGAAGTTCCCGGTTGTTGTCAACTCGCTCGATCACGTCATTTCAGGATGGACAGAGGGACAGAATCTACATCTTGATATGTATGATACAAAGGGTGCACTGGTGGAGAAATTCACAGTAAAAGCAAAATAAAACCAATAAAAAAGTCTGCGTTCAGTTATTGACGCAGACTTTTTTTATAACTAATTCTTTTCAATATCCACAATGCCGAGAAAATCATTGCTATGCCGAATATCCATGAGATAGCAGCACTGGCTACGACACCGAGTTGTTGTGTGAATCCTGCCACGACAAATGTCAGGAACGACACAGCGGCTACAGTCAGGGCGTATGGCAATTGCGATGACACGTGATGTACGTGCTTGCATTCAGCACCTGCCGATGCCATAATGGTTGTGTCGGATATCGGTGAGATGTGGTCGCCGCAAACTGCACCTGCCATACATGCCGATATGGAAATGATGCGTAGCGGTGCTGCAGCTGGGAATACGGCTATGCATATTGGAATGAGTATACCGAATGTTCCCCACGATGTGCCGGTGGCAAAGGCAAGCAATGCTGCCACGATGAATATTATTGCCGGTAGCAACATCTGGAGTCCTGAGGCACTACTTGCAACTACGCCCGATACGTATTCGGCTGCACCAAGTGAGTCGGTCATGCTTTTCAGCGTCCATGCAAGTGTGAGTATCAGTACGGCTGGAACCATAGCTTCAAAACCCTTGATGAGGCAGCTCATGGCATTGTCGAACTTCAAAGTGCGACGTGCAACAAACATTGTTATTGTAAGAATTAATGCGGCAAGCGAACCGATAACCAATCCTACTGAGGCGTTGCTTGCTGCAAAGGCATCTACGAAATTGTGATAGCAATTGCTTGTTGTGTCGAAATATCCTCCGGAGTAAACCATGCCAGCCATGCAGAAAACGATAAGCATCAGTATAGGTACTACAAGGTCTATGACTGAACCTTTTGTTGTGGTGGTTTTCTTTTCATCCTGCTTGGCACCCACACCGTGTTCTACAATATGCAGCTTGGTGTCAATCACCTCGTCTACCTGTCCGCCCGTGCGCTCGTACCATTCCTGCAGGCGTGCGTCGTACTTGCTCATGGCTTTGAAGTCGAAACCCGACACTACAATCATAAACATGAATATAATAGTGAAGAATGCGTAGAAATTAAACGGTATTGCCTGGCAGAACAACGCCAATCCATTCTCTCCGCCAGACACAAATCCAGATACTGCTGCCGCCCAACTTGATATGGGCGATATGATGCACACCGGTGCTGCTGTAGAGTCAATAAGATAGGCAAGTTTTTCTTTTGTCACACCGTGGCGTACGGTTATAGGACGCATCACAGAACCTACTGTGAGACAGTTGAAATAGTCGTCAATGAATATGAGAATGCCGAGAATGATAGTGGCAATCTGTGCGCCTATCTTTGTCTTGATGTGTTTTGACGCCCAACGTCCGAATGCAGCCGAACCTCCAGCCTTGTTCATCAGCGACACTATAGAACCCAGTACGACAAGGAACACGATAATGCCAACGTTCCATGGATCGGACAGGCATGAAATGAGTCCGTACTGCTTGGTGTCAGATCCTGTGCCTACTGTGTCGTTGAGCAGATGTGTCAAGAAACCTTCAAATCCTGTGCCCATCGACATGCTGTAAAGTACTGCACCGAGCACTATGCCGATGAACAACGACGAGTATACCTCCTTGGTCTTCAGTGCCAGTGCAATGGCTACGACGGGAGGAAGAAGAGACCAGATTGTCCCAATGAAATTGAAATCCATATTATTTTATCTCTTATTTTTTCGGAGTGCAAAGGTAAGGCTTTTGTTGCAAAAAGTGAAACTAAAAAGTGTAATTGTATGAATAACCATTAGTTTTAAGTAACTTTGCACCATACAATTACTTTTGAACTAATTTAAATAAAACCATTATAACAATGACCCAAAAACGAAATCTATTGATTGCTTTCATGCTTTTTATAGCATTGCAATTGTTTGCTGCTACACCTATCGAGGGCTTGCTTGAGCGCATCGACAAGGGTGCGTCTCGCAAGATTATGACAGAGATGGTTAGTGGCGATGCCGACTTCTTCGAGATTACGAGTCGTGAGGGCAAGCCCCTCGTTCGTGGCAACAACTATGTAAGCATTGCCTCGGGCATAAACTGGTATCTTAAGTATAGCATGGGCGTACATCTTACATGGAACTCTATGCACGCCAAACTACCCGCAACGCTGCCATTGGTGCAGGGAGTTGAGCGCCATACTACGGATATAAAGCACCGCTACTACCTCAACTATTGTACGCTGTCTTACTCAATGGCATTCTGGGATTGGAAGCGTTGGGAACAAGAACTCGACTGGATGGCTCTGCACGGCATCAATCTATGCCTCGATATTGTGGGTACAGACGTGGTATGGCGCAATGTGTTGCTTAAGCTTGGCTATTCAAAGGATGAGGCTAACCAATTTATAGCTGGTCCGGCATTCCAGGCATGGTGGCTTATGAACAACCTTGAGGGTTGGAGTGGTCCAAACTCGGACAATTGGTACCTGCAGCGCGAGCGTCTGCAGAAGCAGATAATGAAGCGTATGAAGGAGCTTGGCATCAACGCATGTTTGCCTGGCTACTCGGGTATGGTGCCGCACGATGCCAAGCAGCGCCTTGGTCTCAACGTGGCAGACCCTGGCAAGTGGAACGACTATAAGCGTCCTGCCTTCCTTCTGCCTACCGATAAACGTTTTGCCGAGATAGCCGCTATATATTATAAGGAGCAGCAGCGTCTCTATGGCAAGGCCGACTTCTATAGCATGGATCCATTCCATGAGGGCGGCAACGCTGGTGGCGTAGACTTACGTAAGGCTGGTGAGTCTATTATGGGAGCCATGAAGGCTGCCAATCCAAATGCAGTTTGGGTTGTGCAGGCTTGGGGCGCATGTCCTTATCCTGCTATGATAAAGAATTTGCAGAATGGTGATATGCTTGTGCTTGACTTATATTCGGAGAATCGTCCGCAGTGGGGCGACCCTGAGTCTACATGGTATCGCAAGGAAGGATTCAACGGACATGATTGGGCTTTCTGTATGTTGCTTAATTTCGGAGGCAACGTTGGCTTGTACGGCAAGTTGCAGCATGTGGTAGACGAGTACTACAAGGCACGTCAGAGCAAGTTTGCCTCTACACTGAAGGGTGTTGGACTCACAATGGAAGGTATTGAGAATAATCCTGTGATGTACGAATTGGTGAGTGAGTTGCCTTGGCGCAATGACAAGTTTTCATGGAAGGAATGGCTTCATGATTATGTGGAGGCACGCTACGGCAACATCAACAACACTAAGGTGCATGATGCTTGGCTACTGCTTGCACGTTCGGTATATGGTGCCGGAGCAAAGATAGTAGAGCAGGGATGTCATGAATCTGTGTTGTGTGCCCGACCTGCATTGGATGTATATCAGGTGTCCTCGTGGTCGGAGATGGAAGAGTTCTACAATCCCGATGACGTTATACGTGCAGCACAACTTATGGTTGAGGCTTCGCATGAGGTAAAGGCAAATGCCAACTTCCGCTACGATCTTGTAGACATTACCCGTCAGGCTATAGCCGAGAAAGCACGTTACGTATATGCCGAGATAGTGGCTGCATATCGGGCAAAGGATCGCAAGATGTTCGATTATACCACACGACGTTTCCTTGATATAATATTACAGCAAGACCGTCTTCTGTCGTCAATACCCGACTTTATGGTGGGCAGTTGGATTCGCAGCGCACGCAATCTTGGAACCAATACCCAAGAGAGCAACCATTATGAGTGGAACGCTCGTGTACAGATAACAACTTGGGGTAATCGTGATGCAGCCGAGAAAGGCGGTCTGCGCGAGTATGCCCACAAAGAATGGAACGGTGTGCTTGCCGACTTCTACTATCCACGTTGGAAGGTTTACTTCGAGGCTCTTGCCGCAACATTCGATGGCAAGCCAATGAAGAATATCGACTTTTATGCTATGGACGAGGCATGGACACTTAAGCACAATGCCTATCCGTATGAGGCACAGGGCGATGCCGTAGAGTTTGCGCAGAAGGCAGTAGCTGAGGTATTATAAACGATGCTGTATAGTTTGCAACCCAGTTGCAGAAGATAAGCCTTAACTTTGCACCATAATTAATAATGTACTACAAAAATATAAAGATTATGGGCAAATGTAAATGTTGCAATACTCATGAGCATGGTCATAGTCATGGCCATCATCATGAGCACGAACATCACCATCATGAGCATGGCGAAGGAGGACTGAGAGGAAAGCTGTTGCTGATAGCAGCAACAGTTTTCCTGCTTATAGCAGCAGTGATAGTAGAGCACAATACGAGTCTTGCCACATGGCAGTTGCTTCTTGTTTATCTTGTGCCTTATTTGTTGATAGGTCATGACACTCTTGGCGAGGCTTTGGAGGGAATAGCCAAGGGCGACATGTTCAACGAGGATTTCCTTATGTCGGTAGCTACGATAGGAGCCTTGTGCATAGGCTTTTTGCCGGGAGCCGAGACACAATTCCCCGAGGCAGTGTTTGTAATGCTCTTCTTCCAAGTGGGCGAACTCTTCGAGGGTTATGCCGAGGGCAGGAGTCGTGAGAGCATCTCTCATCTTATGGACATACGTCCGGATGTGGCAAATGTGGAGCGTGATGAAAAGGTAGAGTCTGTTAAACCAGAGGATGTAAAGGTAGGCGAGACAATCGTAGTGCGTCCAGGCGAGAAGATACCTCTTGATGGAATAATTGTTGAAGGCACCACATCGCTCAACACAATAGCCTTGACAGGTGAGAGTTGTCCGCGAGAAGTAGAGGAGAAGGACGAGGTAGTGTCAGGTTGCATCAATCTTACGGGAGTGATACGTGTTAAGACTACAAAGACATTTGGCGAGAGCACTGTATCCAAGATAATCCGACTTGTGGAGAGTGCCGATGAGAACAAGTCGCGCAGTGAGTCGTTCATCACACGTTTTGCGCATGTCTATACCCCGATAGTAGTGTTTGCGGCATTGGCATTGGCCTTCATTCCGCCATTCTTCTCGGCAGATGGTTATGCCACAGCCTTCTCCACATGGTTGTATAGAGCATTGATATTCCTTGTTGTCTCTTGTCCTTGCGCCTTGGTCATCAGTGTACCGCTGTCGTTCTTTGGTGGTATCGGGGCTGCATCGCGCAGAGGAATACTCATCAAGGGCAGTGGATATATGGACACATTGGCCAATCTTGGTACTGTAGTGTTCGACAAGACAGGCACACTGACCCATGGCGAGTTTGCTGTAGAGGCTGTGCATCCCAGCGATTTCGATGAACATGAACTGCTTCATCTTGCTGCCCATGTGGAACATTTCACCACTCATCCCATAGGAGCCGCCCTTCGCAATGCCTTTCCTTCGGAGGCAATCGATGGCTGCAAAATAGAAGAAGTGGAAGAGATAACCGGTCGTGGCATACGCGCCAAGGTGTCAGGTCGCACAGTATGCGTTGGCAACAGCAAGATGATGGATGACATAGGTTTGGAAGCTCACAACTGTCATTTGGCAGGCACAATCATTCATGTGGCTGTCGACGGCAAGTATGCCGGACACATTGTCATCAACGACAAGATAAAGGAGGACAGTGCTGAGGCTATAGCCTCGCTGAAACGTCTTTGTGTGGAGAAAACAGTAATGCTCACTGGCGACCGTGAAGCCGTAGGCAAGGATGTGGCAGAGCGTTTAGGTCTGGATGAATATCATGCCGAGCTCCTTCCTGCCGACAAGGTGGCTCATGTGGAACGATTGATAAGAGAAAAAGCCGAAGGAAAGAGTCTTGCTTTTGTTGGCGATGGTATTAATGATGCCCCGGTGCTTAAGCGAGCCGATGTGGGTATAGCCATGGGAGCACTTGGCAGCGATGCTGCTATTGAGGCAGCCGATGTGGTGCTTATGGATGATAAGCCGTCTAAGATATCCACTGCCATAGGCATAGCACGCCGTACAATACATATAGCCCGCGAGAATGTGGTGTTTGCTATTGGTGTTAAGGTGGCAGTGCTCTTGCTTGCAACTGTAGGGCTTGGCAACATGTGGATGGCTGTGTTTGCTGATGTGGGTGTAACGGTGCTGGCTGTTCTTAATGCAATGAGGACATTGAGGAAATAACAGTTAAGTTGCAAGACAAATTATAAAAAAATGAGGAGATGTTCCAACTACATCTCCTCATTTTTTATGCAATTACTGCTTTTTAGTATTCCATTGAGAATGTTATGCCGCGACGCATCATATCCTTGGCTGTTGACTTAAGGCGAACAAGGAAGTTGTCGTACGATGGCTTGTTCTTGGTCCAACCTGCCTCTGCAAGCGCTATGGCACGTGGATAAGCTTGGTAGTATATACGCTCAGGAGTGGTGATGCACTCGCTCCAAAGCGTACCGGCAACACCAAAGAGATTATTCTTCTCAAAGTCGGCACCCTTGCCCCATGAAGGATCTAACGAATAGGTGGCCTTAAGCGATGTTACAGGCATACCCCAGTTTACCTCTGGCATGTCACCCTTAGCCATAGGATAATCGAAGTAGCAGTGTTCTCCAGGGCAGAGCATAATGCGTGCGTTGTTCTCTACTGCTGCATCAAGAGCCTTTTCCGTGAGTCCTTGACGCCAAGCAAAGGTTACACAACCTGGCTGTATCTTCTTGAAGTCTGTTTCGTACCAGAACATCGGTGTCTTGTGATAAGTGTCGCGCAAGAGTTCGATGATGCGGTCGAAGAGGTAGCCTTGTAGCTTCCAGTTCTCCGAACGGTCGGTAGTTGTTATGCCTATCTTCTTCTTTAGAGCCTGGCATTTAGGACAGTCGGTCCAGCAATCAAGAGCCGGATTGCCTGCCTCGTCGCCTCCAAGGTGGATATACTTAGATGGGAAGATATCGGCAAGCTCTTTGAACACATTACCCAAAAACTCGTATGTAAACTCGTTGCCAGGACATAGCAGTTCGTTGGATACGCCACATGTGGTGCGTATAGGCACCTGACGCTGATGGCATGTAAGTTCGGGGAATACGCTGATAGCGGCAACCTCATGTCCAGGCATCTCTATTTCAGGCACAATATCGATGTGATACTTGGCGGCGTAAGCCACCAGTTCGCGCATCTGCTCCTGTGTGTAATATCCCTTATATGGCATTTGGATGTCGTCCTGTCCCCAGCGATAAGAAGCCTGTTCTGTAAGCTGTGGATACTTCTTTATCTCTATACGCCAAGCCTGGTCGTCAACCAAGTGCAGGTGCAAGGCGTTGAGCTTATAACGGGCCATCTCAGGTATGAAAGCCTTAAGTTCGTTGAATGGGATGAAGGTACGGGCTGGGTCAACCATAAGTTCGCGAACGTGAGTGCGTGGAGTGTCCTTTATCGTGAGTTGTGGAATAGCGTCCACACATTCCTTATTGCCCGAACCACGCAGTATTTGGTCTAATGTCATCAATCCCCAGAACACACCACTCGGTGTCTTGCCCTTGATGTTTACACCTTTTGCGTCGACTGCAAGTGTGTAAGCCTCGTCATCATCGAGCGAAGAGTCGATGTCGAGCACAAGTTGCAGACCACGCTGACGGCTGTTTACGATGTTTCCTATGCGGTTGCTTAGCATCTCACGAGCCTGTTCCACCTCGTTGTTCAATATTGTGCCTTCGCCGTCCATGTGTGCAACAACGATATTCCAAGCTGTATGCACGTTAAGTGTCTTGGCGCTTTTTTGTACATTAAGTACCAGTGGCATAGGAGTTAGGCATAGTGTAGGGTCGCTCACCTCGTTGCCCATCTTGGGCTCTGCATAGAAACGACTCCATCCTGTAGCCTTCATATAAGCCTTCTCGCTGCCTTTCGGAACAATAAGTTTTACGCTGCCCGGAGCTATGCCATAGAAAGAAGACACGTCTGCCTTAGGTGGTACTTTCGAGTTGAGCTTTACTGTCTTCAAGCCAGAAAGTCGTGCAAAGGCGTATTCGCCTATTACTGGCTGGCCCTCAATAGTAAGTTCTGTAAGACTTTTACATCCCGAGAAGGCAGCTGCGCCTATTATCTCTACCGATGCAGGTATAGTGATGTCATGTAGTTTGTCGCAAGCAAAGAAAGCCTGGGTGCCAATCGACTTCAGTATCTTAGGCAGTGTTATATGCTCTAGTTGATGGCGTGAGTGGAACGCGTTGTTTGGCAGTTCGGTACTGTTAGCATCGCTTAGGTCGATAGTGCGTGTCTGAAAACACAGGTCGCGCATTTGTCTATAGTCCGAATTGCCCTTGGTAGACAGTTCGCCTGTAAGCTTAAGGCTTACTGCCATAGCTTTCTTTTCCGGCTTAAGGTCGTTCATATTAGCGACAGTTTGAGCCGATAGTGCAGCCGAAATAATAGTGGCGGCAGATAGTAGCAAGATTCGTTTCATTTGTTTTTTTTATTATAGTTTAAATTAATAGATGCCAATTAAACCAATCCGTCAATATGCTTCTTCAGTTCTTTCAACTCGTTGCGCACATTAATGAGTGTGGCAAGTATGTCGGCGTTCTTGTCTACACCGGCTCTGTTCTTGTTCAGCATCTTGCGTGCGGCGGCAAGCTTGAAACCACGCACTTTTACGAGATTGTGTATAACGCGAATTTGTTCGATGTCCTTCTCCGTATATTGGCGCACATTCTGCCCCACGGTTTTAGGCTTAAGATGTGGAAATTCGGTCTCCCAATAGCGCAGAGTTGACTCGCGCACATCAAACATCTGAGCCACTTCCTTTATGGAATAGTATAGTTTCACGTTCTTGTTAGTGTTCAGTGCCATATTTAATGTTTAATTTATTTGCAAAAATAACCAAAACGGCGTACCTTTGCAAATGTTTTAGAAAGAAATAAACAAAATATATAATATTATATAATATGATGACAGCTAATGAAATCCGCGACTCGTTCAAGAAGTTTTTTGAGTCGAAAGGACACACCATCGTGCCAAGTGCTCCGATGGTAATCAAGGATGACCCAACTTTGATGTTCACCAATGCTGGTATGAACCAGTGGAAGGACATCATTCTCGGTACACGCGAGCCTGAACCTCGCCGCCGTGCCGACACACAGAAGTGCCTCCGTGTGAGCGGCAAGCACAACGACCTAGAGGAAGTAGGTCATGATACTTATCACCACACTATGTTCGAGATGCTCGGCAACTGGTCGTTTGGTGACTATTTTAAGGAAGGTGCTATCGACTATGCATGGGAATATCTTGTTGATGTTTTGAAGCTCAACCCTGCCGACCTCTACGTTACAGTATTCGAGGGTTGCGAGGAGGAAGGTCTTTCACGCGACGATGAGGCTGCATCATATTGGGCAAAGCACGTGCCTGCTGACCATATTATCAACGGCAACAAGCACGACAACTTCTGGGAAATGGGCGATACAGGTCCTTGTGGTCCTTGCTCAGAGATTCATCTCGACTCGCGTACACCCGAGGAGAAGGCTAAGACTCCAGGACGTGAACTCGTAAACAAGGACGACCCACAGGTTATCGAGATTTGGAATATCGTGTTCATGCAGTACGAGCGCAAGGCCAATGGCTCTCTCGTTCCGCTGCCTATGCACGTTATTGATACCGGTATGGGCTTCGAGCGTCTTGTTCGTGCCATGCAGGACAAGCACTCCAACTACGACACCGACATCTTCCAGCCAATCATCAAGGAAGAGGAGGCTATTACAGGTCTTAAGTATGGTGTAAGCGAAGAAACCGATGTGGCAATGCGCGTATGTGCCGACCACTTGCGTGCTGTAGCCTTCTCTATCGCCGATGGCCAGTTGCCTTCTAACGCCAAGGCAGGCTACGTAATTCGTCGTATCCTTCGCCGTGCCGTGCGCTATGCTTACACATTCCTCGGACAGAAGGAGGCATTTATCTATAAGCTCATCCCCGTATTGACACGTGAGATGGGCGAGGCATTCCCAGAACTCAAGGCTCAGCACGACCTTATCCTACATGTTATCAAGGAAGAGGAAGACTCATTCCTGCGCACACTTGAGAAGGGTATCAACCTCCTTTCTTCGGCAATGGAAGAGCTTAAGAAGCAGAACAAGACACAGCTTGACGGTGTTCAGGCATTCCGCTTGTTCGATACTTACGGTTTCCCGCTCGACCTTACAGAGCTTATCTGCCGTGAGAATGGCTTCACTGTTGACGAAGCTGAGTTTAATGCTGAGATGCAGAAGCAGAAAGATCGTGCCCGCAATGCTGCGGCTGTAGAGAATAGCGACTGGGTAATACTTCGTGAGGGTGAGCAGCAGTTTGTAGGCTACGACTACACTGAGTACGAGTGCCATATCCTGCGCTATCGCAAGGTGACACAGAAGAAGAACACATATTTCGAACTTGTACTCGACAACACTCCTTTCTATGGTGAGATGGGTGGTCAGGTAGGCGACAATGGTGTTCTCGTAAGCGAGGACGAGACAGTTACCATCACCGATACAAAGCGCGAGAATGGTCAGTCAATCCATATCGTTAAGGCTCTGCCTAAGAATCCGGAGGCTGACTTTATGGCTTGTGTTGACGTAGACGCTCGTGAGGCTTCAGCAGCAAACCACACTGCTACCCACTTGCTCGACTATGCCTTGAAGCAGGTGCTTGGCGACCATGTTGAGCAGAAGGGTTCGTTCGTATCGCCAACAACATTGCGTTTCGACTTCTCTCATTTCACTAAGGTGTCTGACGAGGATCTTCGCAAGGTAGAGCGTCTTGTCAATGACCTCATCCGTCAGGATCTTCCGCTTGACGAGCATCGCGATACTCCATTCGAGGAGGCTAAGAAGCTTGGTGCTATTGCCCTCTTCGGTGAGAAGTATGGCGACAAGGTGCGTGTTGTACGCTTTGGTCCGAGCTGTGAGTTCTGTGGTGGTATTCACGCAAAGTCGACAGGTCGCATTGGATTCTTCAAGATTATCTCTGAGAGCAGTGTTGCCGCTGGCATCCGCCGTATTGAGGCAAAGACTGGCAAGGAGTGCGAGGAGCTGATATATAACATTGAGGACGGCATGAAGGCTATCCGTGCATTGTTCAACAATGCTAAGGACCTGCAGGCTGTCATCGGTAAGTATATCGAGGAGCACGACGCAATGAAGAAGAACATCGAGCAGTTCCAGGCTCAGGCTGTGGAGCGCACCAAGTCAGAGCTTATCCAGAAGGCTCGCGAGGTGAATGGTGTTAAGGTTATCACTGCCGTATTGCCTATGGAGCCAGCTGCTGCCAAGGACTTGATGTTCAAGCTCCGTCAGGCTGTAACCGAGAACATGCTTGCCGTTATCGGTACTGTATCTAACGACAAACCAATGCTTAACGTAGCAATGAGCGACGATCTTGTAAAGGATCACTCACTCAACGCAGGTCAGATGGTTCGCGAGGCAGCCAAGCTTATCCAAGGTGGTGGCGGCGGTCAGCCTCACTTTGCCCAGGCAGGTGGCAAGAACAAGGATGGTCTGTCGGCTGCTGTAGACAAGGTAGTTGAGTTGGCACAGCTGTAATAAAGAATTATAAAAAAGGCATCGATAAGCGTTGCCGAATAAAATAAAAGGAGGTTGAGCAGAAACAGCTCAACCTCCTTTTTTTGGCTACTTATACACTTCCTTCTGGCATAATGCACGCAATGTAGTAAATAGGTAGATAAGTCACTCCGTCCTTAACTTCCACACTTTTTTTGCGTCTTAATCATTGCTTTCTAAGTATTTTATTCTAACTTTGCAGTCGAAAGTCCCTTGAAAAAGTGGCAGAACTAAGCGAAAAGTCCCTTGAAAAACGTGCGTGTTATCAAGAAAAGTCCCTTGAAAAACGTGCGTAGCTTCGAGGTCTGTTTGTATAAATAATTGTAATTCAAATGTTTAAACGTAAAATAGAGAAAATCCTAAAGGAATGGAAGAGTGATGATCATAAAATGCCACTCATCATTAAAGGATGTCGCCAATGTGGAAAGACATTCTCGGTACTCGATTTTGCCCACAAAAATTATGAGTATACAGTATATCTTGACTTTTTTCAACATCCAGAGTATAAGTCTGTGTTTGATGGTGGTTTGGACATAGACACCTTATGTATGACACTATCTACATTGATACCCAATGCTAATTTTGTATCTGGCAAGACGTGTATAATTTTTGACGAGATACAGGAATGTCCACGTGCTCGTACATCCTTGAAGTTTTTCAAAACAGATGGTAGATATGATGTCATAGGTACGGGGTCTCTATTAGGAGTAAGTGGTTATCATACAAAAGCTTCGTCAGAAGCGCCTATTCCTGTAGGTTATGAGACAATAATTGATATGTATCCAATGGATTTTGAAGAATGGCTTTGGGCGAATGGCATTAAAGATATCACTATTGACTATCTGCATCGTTGTTTGGAAGAAAAGACCCCAGTACAGGAAGCCATTCACGAAAGAATGCGACAGTTGATGCTACAATATTGTATTGTAGGTGGAATGCCAAGAGCTGTTAGCGTGTTTGTAGAAACCCATAATATGCAAAGTGTACAGCGAATGCAACAAGCCATTATCGAAGAATATAAAATAGATATGTTGAAATATGCCCCACAAGCAGACAAATCACGTATTAGGGAATGTTTCGAGTCTATACCACGGCAGTTGAGTAAGGAAAATAAAAAATTCGCATATGCTACTGTACGCACCAATGGTAGAGGACGTGATTATCAAGGAAGCCTGCAATGGATAGAAGATGCTGGTATTATCCGCCGTTGCTACAACCTATTATCCACGGAACTTCCCCTTGAAGGTAATGCTATTCCTGATCAATTTAAAGTGTATATGGCAGATACTGGACTTTTTATAAGTATGCTTGAACCTGGTACTGCTGCAGATATTCTGCATGGCAATCTATTTGGCTATAAGGGGGCTATCTTTGAAAATCTTGTAGCAGACATATTTGGTAAGATGAATCGCAAACTCTATTATTTTCGTAAGGATTCGGGATTGGAGATAGATTTTGTTACAAGATATAATGGTGAGTGTACATTGGTAGAGGTGAAGGCGAGTAATGGAAACATTAAGAGTACCAAGACTATCCTTTCACATCCTGAAAAATATCATGTGTCGCAAGCTATCAAATTGGGAGATGTGAATGTGGGTACCGCTCCACAAACATTAATAATCCCGCTATATATGGCTTTTCTACTTGAAAATAAAAATTAAAAGTGTTCATCTGAATAAGAAATATTATCTTTGTAGTCAAATAAGAAAAACCTACAACAGTTACAAAATATTGATTTGTGTGAGAGGTTGTAGGTGGTTTATGTAAGAAGAAAAATCAATATTTGAAATAGAATGTTCTACGAACTTATAAGAAAGAAACGTAACGAGTGGCTGCAATCTACCGACTGCACCTCGGCACAAAAAGATGCGCCTTGGCATAGCGATTATTATATGAAGAAATTTGCTTATTCGTTAGTTTTATGCTTTTGTGCCTGTACATGGGGTTTTGTGCAACCAGTGCAGGCACAACTCTATAAGGATTCGTCGCGCACGGCCGAGGAACGTGCAGCCGACTTGCTTAAGCGTATGACCCTTGAGGAGAAGATAGCGCAGATACGTCATATTCATTCATGGGATGTCTTTGATGGGCAGCGGCTTGATACGGAGCGTATGCGTAGCTTTGTGGGCGATTGTTGTTGGGGCTTTGTCGAGGGATTTCCGTTGACGGGCGAGAGTTGTCACAACAATATGAACCGTATACAGAAGTATATGGTAGACAGTACCCGACTTGGCATACCCGTATTTACCGTGGCCGAAGCCTTGCATGGCTCGGTGCACGAGGGTTCTACCATATTTCCCCAGAACATTGCATTGGCATCTACCTTCAATCCTAATCTTGCCTACAGACGTGCACAGGCTATTGCCGGCGAACTTCATTATGAAGGTATACGCCAGATACTTGCGCCTTGCATCGACGTTGTGCGCGATATTAGATGGGGACGTGTTGAGGAAACCTTCGGCGAGGATCCTTTCCTCAACGCTGCGTTTGCATGCGAGGAAGTGAGAGGATATCTCGACAATGGCATATCGCCAATGCTAAAGCATTTTGGTGCACACGGCAATCCGATGGGAGGCCTTAACCTTGCATCGGTAAACTGTGGTGTTGGTGAGTTGCACGATGTTTATTTGTATCCCTTCCGCAAGGTTATAACAACATTGCCCGTACAGGCTGTTATGTCGACATACAATTCTTGGAACCGTGTGCCTAATTCGTCTTCACGCTATCTGCTTACAGACGTGTTGCGCGACAAGTGGGGATTTAAGGGTTATGTATATTCTGATTGGGGAGCGATAGATATGCTTTACACTTTCCAGCGCACGGCTTCAAGCCAGGCCGAGGCTGCTGTGCAGGCTCTGTCGGCAGGATTGGATGTAGAGGCTTCAAGCGAGTGTTATCCTAAGCTTATAGCTCTTGTCAAGGAAGGAAAGTTTGATGTTGGGCTTATTGATGAGGCTGTACGCCGTGTGTTGCTTGCCAAGTTTCGTGCCGGACTATTTGAGGATCCTTATGGCAAACGTTATGCCTCTTCAGCACAACTACGTTCTGTAGCCAATGCAAGTCTTGCACGCGAGATAGCCGAGGAGTCGGCAGTACTTCTTAAGAACGACAATCATTTGTTGCCTCTAAACCTATCACAACTTGGTTCGGTTGCTGTAATAGGACCCAATGCTGACCAAGTGCAGTTTGGCGACTATTCGTGGAGCCGATCTAATAAAGACGGCATAACACCTCTTTCGGCTATACGTAGTATGGCCGATGAACATGGGGTGAAGGTGCGCTATGCCCGTGGATGCAATCTTATGACAACAGATACATCGCATATTGCAGAGGCTGTGTCGGCTTCCAAGATGAGCGATGTGGCAATAGTGTTTTGCGGTAGTGCCAGTGCTTCGCTTGCACGCGATTATGGTGGAGCCAATTGTGGTGAGGGATTTGATTTGTCTTCTCTCTCGCTTACGGGTGCTCAAAGTGATTTGATACGTGCGGTTAAAGCCACAGGCAAACCAGTAGTGCTTGTTCTTGTTACGGGTAAGCCTTTTGCCCTAAATTGGGAGAAGGCTAATGTTGAGTCTATCATTGTGCAATGGTATGCCGGTGAACAGGAAGGTAATGCCATTGCCGATATTCTATTTGGCAAGGTCAATCCTTCTGGGCATCTTACAGTATCATTTCCACAGAGTGCAGGTCATCTGCCTGCTTACTACAACTATTTGCCGAGCGATCGTGGCTTCTATCATAAGCATGGCAGCGATACAAGTCCAGGACGCGACTATGTCTTCTCTTCGCCCGATGCCTTATGGTCGTTTGGTCACGGAATGTCGTATACTACATATGCTTACTCTAATATGAGAGTAGACGCACAGGCAGATTCGGTTAAGGTGTATGTTGATGTTGCCAATACCGGAAATGTTGCCGGCAAGGCAGTGCCTCAGCTTTATGTGCGCGATATGTATAGTTCGGTGGCAACGCCAGTCAAGCAGTTGAAGGCATTTAACAAGGTATACCTGCAACCGGGCGAGCGTGCAAGAGTGGCTTTGCATTTTGCTGTTGCTGACCTTGCCTTTACTGATGAGAAAGGTGATAGTAGGGTAGAGCCAGGCGACTTTGAGTTGCAAGTAGGCGAGTCATCAGATAGCATATTGCTTCGCGACACAATAAATATCGGAGGCATGTCGGTTGATAAGACCAGCCAAATGGTTCAGACTGTAGCTATTAGGACAAATGGACGCATTATTAAGATTACTGGAGTGGTGCGTGATGTGCAGGCTACACCTATTGAAGGTGTTGAGGTATATTCTGCAGGAACCAAACGAGTGGTTGCACTTACAGCCAAGTCGGGCAAGTATACTGCCGAGGTTGCATCAGATGATGTGCTGATATTCAGAAGAAGCGGACTCATAGATGAGTCGCTGCAAGTAGATGGACGCAAGGCAATAAATGTAAAAATGCGAAATAAGTAGTGTTTATCCAGCCAACTCTTCATGCAAGGCGAAAAGCATATACAATGGGATGTTAACAATCCCCTCTTCCTTATTTTTTGAGTAGGGCAGTAAGCTTGTACGCAAGGATAGTCTGGGTATGTATTTTTGTCTGTACACTTTAAGACTTTTAGCATTCATTGTAAGCCCAGCTTTACATTCCAAGGGGAATACCTCCATACCGTCAGAGATAAGGAAGTCTACTTCGGCTGCTGAAGATGAAGTCCAGTAATAGTTGGTTTGAAGTCGTTTTAAGAGTTGAAGCTCCTGACATACGTATTGTTCTGTCAGTGCACCCTTGAACTCCTCAAAGATTCTGCTGCCTTCGAGTATCACCTTAGGAGAAACACCACTCATACATCTAAGCAAACCTACATCCAACAGAAATACTTTGAAACTCTTCAAGTCGGCGTAAGCCTTGAGTGGGATATCTGGTTTGGTAATATTATATGTACGTATAATCTCTCCTGCATCACTGAGCCACATAAGAGAGTCTTCATATTCTCTTGCTCTAGCACCCTCGCGCACAAGGCTATAAACAAATTTCTTGTTTTCTTTGGCGAGTTGTGACGGTATACTGTCCCACACATATCTTATTTTCTCTATCATTTGTCTTGGGGCATGTTTGGAGAAGTCGTTCTCGTAGGCTGCAACTAATTGTTTCTGCACGTCGTCAACCTCGAAGAAGTCGTGAGTGTTCAACCATTTTAGTATAGCAGACGGCATTCCGCCAATGACGAAGTATTTCTTCAGATAGTCAGTAAGTTTCTCTGTGAATGCAGCAAGGTCGCGGTTGCCATCCTTCAATATATAGTCTAACAGCATTTCCTCGCCATTAGCAAGAAGAAACTCACGGAAAGAGAGTGGGTATAAATCAAGAAATTCCACCTTGCCTACGGGAAACGAAGTGCCTTCGTGCAAAGCCACACCCAACAGCGAGCCTGCACAGCATATAGCATATTCGGGTGCTTCTTCAGCAAAATACTTCAATGATGTCAAGGCGCGTGGCATCTCTTGCACTTCGTCAAATATTATCAGAGTCTCTTCAGGCAGAATCTTTTTTCCTGAGTAGACCGACAACTGTTCGATGATTCGTTTTGGTGACAATGTTCCTTCAAATATTGCACCCAAAACATCCTTTTGTTCAAAGTTAATATAGCATACGTCTTTGAACGACTTTTTGCCAAAGTCTTTAAGCAACCATGTCTTGCCAACCTGTCTTGCACCTCGAAGGATAAGTGGTTTACGGTCGGATTTTTCCTTCCATTTCTGTAGCTCGTTTATCAGTATTCTTTCCATATCTATAGGTGTTTTTGCAAAGATACTAATTATCAATGGATTATATAGTGTTTATCACATTTTTGGCACGACTTTTAACTACATTTATCACATTTTTGGCACGACTTTTTATAGGTTTCATCACATTTTTGGCACGAGTTTTTATTGATTTCATCACATTTTCGCCACGAGTTTTTATTGATTTCATCACATTTTCGCCACGAATTTGTTAACCCATTCTTATATATGAGCAATACTTGGCAAGCAGATTCTCCAATAGCAAGTCGCCTTTCTTGAATCATTCGGCATCTAATGCCAAGATTCTTTCGTGTATATACATAATTCTTCACGTTAAATTCGCCATATTTTATCTAACACTTTGTCATACGGATTCTTTGTTTCTCCTATTTGCAATCCATAATATCTGGTTCCTTTTGCATGTTCCGTTTCCATACGTTTGTGCGTCTTGTCTATTGGAAGTGGAAAAAAGAAGTCACTTATAATCAAAACGTCTGCCATGCAGAAGTCTTTTGTCTGCAGCGTATCAAGAGCAGCTGCAAGCATCTGTTCTCCATCGGTGCCACCGCTGAACCCTTCTTCAAAGAACTTTTCCAAAAGTCCCCAGTTGGCAGGTTTCGTCAGTTCCAATGCTTTTGCTCTCACTGAGAAGGTAATGACGAAACATTTGCGATGTTGCTTCTTTGCCAAACGGAGCAGTTGCATCAGGAGACTACGAGCTAACTTTTCCGGCTTGCCAATCATCGAGCCACTGGTATCGATACTCACGATAATCGGACCCATTTCCAAACGTGGCTTTGTTTGATGATCCTGCACTTGCTTGTCTTGGGCTTTCATTGGCGGTTTGTTGGCGAAAATTTGCAACTGGCGTTCTGCAAACTTCTTGAAGAACATCATTTCGGTTGAAGGCTCTGACAAAGTGGCAATCTCTGATGGAATGACATGAGACAGATTATTACCGATGGAAATCTGCTCTATTTCTGTTGCCATTGTTGAATGAGACAAAAGTATCGGCATGTACTTGTACACAATATCATCTTTTGTTTCCTTGTGTTGTGGTTGCTCGCGCCCGATAATATGGACGATATCCTGTAACACAGGGTAATGATAATACATCTTGTCTATCTTCTTCCGCCTTTCATAATCGCTCCGTCCCCATTCCCGCATACGACGTTCCCACTTGTCTTTGTTCTGTTCCAGCAGTTGATCTTCCTTTTTGTAAAGCCGTTTGTCGGCAGCTTTCTTCCAGTCTTCTGTCAGCGTATCAATGACATCTTGCGTTTCATGATCAGTAAACTGCTCTATATAGCCATCGATGTTCACATCGAAAGGTGCGTAATTGCCTTTTACATGCTTGTACACCGTCCCCCATAACTGTCGTTGTTTGCCAATCTCAGCCTTCTGGTACGCTTCAATGAAAGCCATTTCTTTTTGATGTTCCTGTTCTATCTCAAAGAATGCGCCAAGGATTGCTGATAAGAACGACAATAAGTCATCCTTCAACACTTCCTTCCAAGTTGTGTCTTGACTGTCCAACTGAGGATTGGCATCAATAACGGATTTCATGTACCCGGCTAACAGGTCTCCATCTGGCACCATGTCGGACATATGACCACAATTCATGTAAAAGTCAAACGCCTCATTATACATTGCCACTCTTTGGTTAATATACTCTTCTTTTTCCATTAGCGCAGCATCAATAGTTTTGTGTTCTGTGCCTTGATTTCCAAATCCTTTAGTGCCTTATCAGTTTTGATGAGTTGTTTGCCAATCAACTTGATGTCATTTTCAGAAACAAACAGATTGCAGTCCTTGCCGAATTGCGTTTTTAACTGTTCAAAATCCCCCCTTATGGAGACACACTCAGTAAATATGATGTCTGCACATGTAGAAGACGGAATGTCAGACTCAGAAAAGAAAGCGCCACGGCCTTTCTTCTTGAATAAGTATGGAATACCATCTACCATGATGCCGTCCTTGCATTTTTGCAGTTTCACTTTTGTAATTTTCCCGTTTGACATCTTATAGTCGAAAGGTGCTCCTGTATAGATGGCATGGATAATCCAGCTTTTGCTTTTCTCTTCGTAGTAAAGTATGCCGTTGATGAACTTTTTCGTATCAAGATGCTTATAGTCGAAACGAGCGAACAGACACGTCCCTTTGCCGAAGCCTTCTACAACATAATAGAAATGGTTCATCACCACATAATCTTCCTCTGCACTATCAACTGGCACACGACCTTGCTGTATATAGGCAGAGAATTGGGCGATGAGTTTGTCCAACACCTTGACGTTTTGTGCAATTTTTTCATCCAGATATGCGGTAATAGCAGAACAAACAGCATCCAGCACCACAGGAATGCTATCCACTTTGTTCCATAAGCAATGGATAAGCAATATGCAATCTGTCACATTGATGGCGTTTCTCCCGTTCAAGAAAGCAGATGCCTGCATGAGATGGAAAACCTTCTTCCAACGGCGGTCAGAGATGTAGTAATCCAAGGTCGTGATTTCCTCTTTCTTCTGTTGCTCAACTAGGATCTTGCGGACATGTGTAACGAGGCGACATATTTCATCGGTTATCTCAACCTCAAGAATTGCCGCCAGCCACTTGAGATGTAGCGCATCATCGACAAGAAGGTTTTCTGCAATTATAGGTTCTTCAATGCTCTTACTCCTTACCATCTTATAGAAAGTCTTTTCACTGGAAATACAGTTGGAAACCATGCGCACGAGAAATCGGTCCCATAAAGCTTCAAGACCTTCATCTTCAGCCGGCAACTCGTTGCTGGCAGCTATTAGAGCTTTTATGGGGAGGTGCAATGTGTCGGATCCATTCTTGAAGATGTGCTCGTTGATGGCCGTAAGCAAAGCATTCTGAATAGCAGGGCTGGCCTTCCATATTTCATCGAGAAATACGACCTCTGCGTTTGGCAGATAGCCGTCAACCAGTCGCTCATACTTATCTTCATTCTTCAGTTTCGAGATAGATACTGGGCCAAAGATTTCATCAGGGGTAGAGAAACGGGACATAAGGTATTCAAAAGACTTTGCACCCTTGAATACAAGTTTCAGTCGTCGTGCCACCATACTCTTTGCTGTTCCCGGAGGGCCAAGCAAGAATATACTTTCTCCAGCAATAGCACTCAATAAAGCCATGGCCATAATATGTTCTTTCTCATATAGTCCCTGACTCATCAACTCAATAAGCTGGGAAATATGCTCTCTCACTGATAGTTTATCGGTAAAGAGCATATTCTCTTTGACCTTTCTTTTCATACATTTTGTTCTATTCTATGGGTTATTCATATCATTGATTGCACATGTAATGTCGTTTAATATTTTACTTTATCATCAAACTCCACATGCACCTCCAGGTTGAACTCACGGACATAAATAAGGTCGTACAATGAGAAATAGCAATGGTCGTACATATTATGAAAGGGATATATAAGGTGCAGGTCTTTCGACCATTCTCTGTCCAGCCCCTCATTCCAATTGTCGTTCTCGTCTTCTATACCCAACCAATTCTTCAAGGTTTCATGTCCGCTATGCTCTGGCGGATATTCTCTGCTGAAACGGAGCGACCAGGCGCAACCATCATCATAGAGTGTACAGAAGCCTCCACATGTGAGGACATTCCACACCAGCTTTGCTGTTTCTGTTTGAATGAGGTGAAGTGTAGGATATTCGTAACCAAGAAATATCTTTCCCTCAACCTCGAAGTCTTTAGGGCAGTCCTCACGATGCATGCATTCTTGATAAACTTTTATTGTTCGGCAATACAGCTCAGCGCAAGCCTTTCGGAGCGCATCATTAAACTCAACGAGGAGTCGTTTCATCTCATCGTTATACACATTCAGATGCCAAAGCACATTACGCCGCTCTTCGAGCAAGTACATCATCACCTGTTTCTCTTCATCAGAATATCGATAATGTTCGTTTCTCCTTGTAATTTCTTTCTCCAGCATCACAATGCGAGGATCTTCAAAAATGTGTTTTATATCCATATCTATTCACCATCCTTATACTTGTTCCACATTCTCTTTACTTTTCCTGCAATCTCCTTACGTAGCCATAGAGGCTCGAGTACTTCAAGGTCTTCACCATTCCATAGCAGTTCCTGTTGAAAGTCGAATGTCGGGCGCACATGCAGTTCAAAGATGCTGTATTCATCTGTTTGCTCCGTCTCTTGTTGCGACTCATGCAGAGGAAGGTCGCGTAGGTAGTTAGCCTGACTGGCACTGACCTTGATTTTTACCTTCTCAATTTCGGTGCCATCGCCAGGGATTACACCTATACAACCATTGAAGTATTCCTGTGGATTGAACTCTTCAGGATATTCAAACGTGTGGCTCGAAAGACGGAAGTCTTTAACACGGTCAAGACAGAAGACTATGTCCCTGCCAGCAGGCCAATTACGCCCCACCAAATACCAGCGCTGACGGAATAGCTTTACGCACAATGGCATCACGTAATGGTCGCGCGTGTCACCTTTCCAGTAGTTGAAATAGTTGATATGAATGAAGCGGTTCTTTTTCATCGCATCTATTATTAGCTCCAAATATTCCCTGCCACTGGGCACGTCTTCAAGGATAATTCTGTTCTTGACAGATTTGCTTTCAAGGAGAAAATTACTCACCGATAGCGTACTGAGCAACCAATTTTCAATACTTCCACTCTTCATATCCTCCACGTTGGCGATATAATACCTATATGGAGCGGTCTTTTCGCAGTCTATCGACAATCCGAAGGTGTCGAAGATATTCCACTTCCACTTATGGAAAGTGCGCTTCAACATCTCCTCACCACCGCTCAAATCTACATTATCCATCCAGCGGCGGTTCAATTCCTCGAATGAAATCTTATGTGCCCGATAGATGGTCTCCACAATCCACACGAGTTTGTTGGTTTGATTCAGTGCCATATTTGTCATTTATATAGATAACGTTTCGGCTGCTAAGATATTGCTATGGTGTGTCTTTTTTGTTCATACCATCATAATCAATCTCGCTCTACAAGGTTGCAATTTGCAACCTTATAGGGGAGAGAAGCAGCTGCATAAAAGTTGGACCAACAATTTTTCGCCTAACTTTTCATCTGTTCCAGTCTCCCATTTATATTCTGCTTTGTGAAACTTATTTGCAAAGAACGAGACCAACTGACATAACTCTCTCTCTTTCAACGGATATACTGATGCAGTAATAAACTGTAGCACAACCTTGTCATATTGTTTGCAATCAATCATTGCATAATCTTCAAACTCTCTGATTATACTTTCCACTCGCAACTCACCGTCATTAGGAAAAGAAATAATTCTTCTTTTTAAGACAGCACGTGCCTGTTGATTTTTGACATTATCTTTCATTTCTACAAAGGTACTGATGTGAATAAAGTTAATGTTTTCGGTGTAGCTATCGTGATTGTAAGATAAAGAATGCTCTTATCCGGGAAGGTTTCCATATAGTCACTTAAAGGAAGCGACATCTTTTCCATCTCAGTATAGTCATAGCTGGCTATGGTAATTGCCAAAAGATACCTGCCATTTTCTTTTATATATATTGACTTTAGATGCGCAAGAGCTTCTGTTATGTCTTTTTTATACACATACGAGTGGGTAGATATTACGTTCCTTCCTCTTATAAGTATTGAGAAATCAGACAAATCGAAGCATATTATACCATGATTCTCTATACATATATTATATAGTTGCAGGAATTTCTTCAATTCGAGGTATGGACTGCTATCTGCCTGAAAAGACAATATAGAGAAAATGTCAGATTCTTCTTTGATACTGAGTTCAGGATTCATTGTTATTACGACATTCCTCCTTGCACATGCATGTGTTTCTAAGATTTCATTAACGTTATCTGCTCCTTTGTCGGTAGACACCAACACAACATTAACATGTACATTTGGGCTGTTCTTTATTGAATATATTCCTTCAGAGCGAAGCTCATCTATTACTTGCTGACTAACATAATCTGCTGCTATCAGTCGCAAAGATTCAAGTGCTATTTTTTCCATATTATTAATGCTTATACCTTTTAATCAAAATATGGTGCAAAAATAAAAAGGAGCTATGCCAACTGTGGGCACAACTCCATTTTATAATGAAATAATATTAGGTCACTCTATAGCTTTTCTATGACACCATACTTTTTTAGTATCTCAAAGCGGCTTCTCATGAAATCAAGCAATTTACCATTGTGCATATCTTCCAATGTCTGAATGTCATCCCAATCATACCATTTTTTATTCCAGTCTCTTTCTTCACCACATAAATACGAAAATCCGAAAGGAAATTCATTCCATTTATCACCAAGTTTAGAAGGATCTTTCTCTACAGAGAACAAAGATTGCTCATCAGGAATGGTTGATTCTATCTTAAAGATATTCTTCAACTCTTCTATATTTGAATAATCCCCATTAATAATAGATAATCCATATAACATTCCGCCACAGCCTTTATTTGTTCTTGAGAAATTTCCAACCACAAATCCTACTTGTGATTGATGCTTATTTTTCCCTGAAAAAATCATCCATCCATAATCTTTATTCCAGGTAACAATATCTATATCATATGGTTCTCTGAGTTCAAGACCATATTCACCAGCCAAAGACACCAACTGATCGCAGAAATCTCTTCTGATTTTCTGTTTAATATTTTGCACATTACATAAAATACTAAGAGTCGCATCTATATTTTTTGGTGCAAGTAATAGATCTAATAATTCTTTTTGATATTTATCTTCCATAATCTGTCTTGTATTCTTTATATAGGTTATGTATTGTTTTATTACTTCATGAATACGAGGGCAGTGTTTAGATATTTCCAAACACTTATTGAGCCAAGATATAATATTGGGCTTTTCATCCGATGGATCATAACTTAGCGTATGGTATACTATTTTGTTAGGACCGGTAGAATACTCTGAGGCACTTTGACCGGAAGGCGTGAGATAAATCAAGATAAAATTATCACCATACTGTTCCTTTCCGAAATTATAATATCGTTCAAGTTGCCTTGGTTGTTCCTGGGCAGGATTGCCATATCTGTCAAATTTGTTTTCTATGATGATAGCATGTCCTTTATCATCATTAATAAAGATATCAATCTCTCCTCCTGTTGACTTCCCATCCTCTGATATTTTTATTTCACCAATGTATTTGTCTTTATATTCAATATTGCTTGAGGTAACATCATATTGAAAATTAGGATTTAGTTTTCGCACAACCATATCTATAAAAGCCTTTAAAAAGCAATCTCCTACACCATGATTGGCATTCTTATCAAGAAGCATCCGTAGGATAGGTGTATGCAGATGCTCCTCTGGACGCGTAAAGTGTAAATTTTCAAAAACATTGAAATATTCACCTTTAGCCTCACGCTCTTTCTTCTCAGCATTATCTTTCTGTAATATAATCTGAGCGTTTTGCAGTAATTGTTCTATTGTTTTTAGATTCATATTTTATTGGTTTTCAGATAAAATCATTTCCTTCTGGCATAATGCACGCAATGTAGTAAATAGGTAGATAAGTCACTCCGTCCTTAACTTCCACATTCTTGGCATTTGACAATACAAAAGCCTGGTGGATGTTATATTCCTTAATCTGTAGGAACTTATCCAATGCGCTATGCACTTGATAATCTTTGCCTGACTTTATCTCCAGTGGAAGAACAGACAGATTGGCAATGTCGTCGATGAGATAGTCCACCTCGCCTGTTTTCTTGTTGTCGTAATAATAAAGGTTGAATCCGTGTGCGCGTAATTCTTGCGCCACAACCGTCTCATAGACAGAGCCAAGATTGATGCTTGCCATGTCGTCCATAATGGCCTTTATGTTTGTGCCAAAGAAAATGCCTGTCAGAATGCCCACGTCGTTCATGTACAGCTTAAGAAGATTTTTTCCACTATTTTCTATTAATGGGAAACTCGGCTTGCTTATAGCTTTCACTTCCAAGGCAATGCCTGATGATATGAGATAGTCAAACTCCTCAACATAATCGCTCATACGTTTGCCTTTCTTGTCTTCTATATCCTTGGCAACCACCCGTTTCTTCTTGTTCTCCAAGTTTGAGGGAATCATACTGTAGATACGTTGTATTTTCAAACGGTTATGCGTCTCCTCATATCTTGCTGCATCCACACCATACAAATGGTGTATGTTGTTCTGTATGTTCCTTACGGTAGTGATGTTTTTAGTGTTGACAAACTCTTTAACAGCATCCGGCAAACCTCCCACAAGTAGATATTTCTTGAATAGGTCGAGCAATTTGTTGTGAATAGCATCCGGCATTTGTTTGCGTTCGGCAAAATTCCGATGCATAGTGTCCAATACCAACTGTCCTACACCATTGGCAATAAGAAATTCCTCGAAATCCATAGGATACATGTGTTTGATGATGATGCTGCCTAATGGAATTGACGATGTTATTTTAAGAGTTACGCCAAGAAGAGAGCCACTGGCTATATAAGTGAACTTGTCGTCTTCACGCAAAAACTTCAACAATGTCAGGAGATGGTCGTAAGCCTGTATTTCGTCAATGAAGATAAGCGTGTCTTGCTTGCTTCCCATTCTGTCGCCTGCAACAGAACTTAACGCAAGATAGAAATCATCCTTGGTTCTTGCATCAGCAAAAATACGGTCGCCCAACTTGTCTGTCTCCATATTTATCTCGATATAGTTAGGAAAGAGTTTCTTTCCAACTTCTCTAATTATATACGACTTTCCAATCTGACGTGCACCATCAATAACCAGAATCTTGTCAGTTCTTGATTGTAAGTGACTTACAATGTCGTTTTCTATTTTACGGTATAGCATAATTACACTTTTCTTGTTATATAACTATTGCAAAAATACACTTTTCCTATGAAATATACAAGCTAAAACTACACTTTTCCTATGAAAATGGTAGGCTAAAACTACACTTTTCAACCTAAAAGCCAACCAACAGCACACCAAGAAAGTGGCTGACGGCAAGAAATCCACATTCAAGCCTATCGAGATAAGCGATGATGGACTGGAATGTATAGAGTGGCTTTCTGTAGACTGCACCTCGGCACAAAAAGATGCGCCTTGGCATAGCGGAAGATAAGCCTTTGCGCCTAAAGGTGCGCAATATTTGCGGTGACGAGACTGTCTTTGTATTGTAGTAGTTTTATATACTTGGCAAAGTATATTGATATAAATGGCAAAGTATATTGATATAAATGGCAAAGTATATAAATATAAATGGCAAAGTATATTAGTATTACTTTTTAGCTTCAGAATCTCTTTCCGAAGATGATGTGGAAGAAGGTGGTGACGAGAATCTTGATGTCGGTCCACAGACTCTGGTGTTCGAGGTAGTAGAGGTCGTAGTCGAGGCGTCGCAACATCTTCTCCATAGTGTCGGTATAGCCGTTGTGTAGGGTGGCGTATGATGTAACACCAGGACGTATGGCATACAATTCGGCATAGCGTGGATTGTGCTGCATAATTTGGTCGATATAGAACTTGCGTTCTGGTCGGTAGCCAATGAAAGCCATGTCGCCCTTGAACACGTTCCACAACTGTGGCAATTCGTCGAGATGATGGGCACGCATCCATTTGCCTGTCTTAGTAAGGCGCGGGTCGCATAAGGCTCCGTCGAGCAACAGTTGCGGACCGTCTTTTTCGGCATCGTGGGTCATGCTGCGAAACTTATAGATATAAAAAGGCTTGCCATGCAGCCCAATACGCTCCTGACGATAGATGACAGGTTCTCCGTCCTCAAGACGTATTGCCACATAGCATACGAGAAATAAAGGGGCGAAGACGACCAGAGCTATTGCTGAGGCTATAAAATCTATAAGTCTTTTCATTCTATTATATTCGGTTCTTATATTATAACGCAAAAAGAGAATTTTAATTGTATAAAGGTATCTTTAATTTTGGAATGGGGACAGGTTGAGACATGAGAACATGTTTTTGAAAAGACAGAAGAACAGAAGAACATGTTTTTTTTGAACAATCCTTACATCTGTAAGGGTTGAGTGTTTTTTTTATCATTATAATTTGCCATTGCGACAAAATTTCATTATTTTTGTCGCAAAATCTGCGACGTTATTCTACGCATATTGTCGCATCAAGCTAAAAACATTAGTATAAGTAGGTGTTCATAATTATTTATATAATAACAGCATCACCTACCATAGCATCTATAACCTCATATAACAGTTACGTAGGAGCCGCTACGCGCCTTTATATCTGAGATTATATCTACCATACTATTTAATACTCTTAAATATAAAAATAATTAAGAACACCTACTTATGTATATACACGAAAGAGATAATTGGACGGCATTCAGATGGGACGCTTCTGAACTTACAGCACTGCTCGAAGAAGTGAGCCGTAAGCAAGGATTGCTATATGGTAGACTTGCATCACTTGGTTTCGACAGCAAGCTAAAGGCTATGGCAGAGAATCTGACCTACGACATTGTATATTCATCGGAGATAGAGGGAATACGACTGAATGTTGACGAGGTGCGATCTTCTATAGCCAGAAAACTTGGCATTGAGAATGTCAAGCAGACCGCACCATCTCATTATGTAGACTCTGTTGTAGCAGTTATGCTTGATGCAGTAAACAATTATGATCAGCTATTGACAAAAGAGAAAATATGTGCTTGGCAAGCCTCGTTCTTCCCTACTGGCTTTAGCGAGGGCTCACAAATTGAAGTAGGCAGATATCGTACAAATGAGGAGCATATAGTCTCTGGAATGTTTGGCAGAGAGAGAGTACATTACATAGCACCATCACCTGAACGTGTGGAGAAAGAAATGGCGACTTTTATTGAATGGTTTAATACTGAAGAAAACGTCAGTTCTGTAATCCGCTCGGCTATAGCCCATTTTTGGTTTGTAAGTATCCACCCTTTTGAGGATGGTAACGGACGTCTTGCACGAATACTATCCGACATGCTCTTGGCACGTGCCGACAAGAGCGAATTTCGTTTCTATAATATTTCGTCACAAATTAACAATGACAAGAACCACTATTACGACATATTGGAGAAAATGCAGCACGGCGATGGCGACATCACAGAATGGATATCTTGGTATGCCCACACTCTATCCATTGCGCTTGATAAAGCTGAAACCATAGTAACTACGATTCTAAACAAAAGTTTCTTCTGGCAAAAGGCGTCTTCTGTTGCATTAAGCCAAAGACAAACAGATGTCCTCAATCTCTTCCTCGATGGTTACGAGGCCAAAATAACATCCAAGACTTGGGCTTCGTTGGCAAAATGCTCTAAAGATACTGCCCTAAGAGACATTCAAGACCTCGTTGAAAAGGATATCCTACGTGAGGATTTTCCTGGAGCTAAGCGTCCAAGCTACTCTATTATCTACGACCCTGAAGATATAACTGCATTCTTCTCGGACATCGATATAAAAGAAAGCAACAATGCCACGTATCTTACAGCTCTGTACAAAGGCAAACAGAGAGTGCATGAAAGAATTTTACCATTAGATGCAGAACGATTCAAGAAAGGCGACTTGCCACTTGAGAATCTTCTTGGCAAGTATTGCTCATACATAAGAACAAGTTTTTTTGAAAAGACATGAGAACATGTTTTTTTTTGAAAAGACAGAAGAACATAAGAACATGTTTTTTTGAAAGACAGAATAGTAGCGGAGGTCTCCGGCCTCCGCAGCAATCAATTGTACAACCTCTATTATTAGTAATGAGCTTGTTGTTTGGCGACGCTAAACAAAGACATGAGAACAGAAGAACATGTTAGCACATCAGTTTAATCAGATAATCCGCATCCATTTATTATTGAATATAGATTATTCTGATTTTACTGAAATACTGTCTCAAAGCGAAGCATCAGTTTAATCAGAAAAATCCGTATTCATTTATTATTGAATACAGATTCTGCTGATTTTACTGAAGTACTGTCTCAAAGCGAAGCATCAGTTTAATCAGAATAATCTGTATTCATTTATTATTGAATACAGATTCTGCTGATTTTACTGAAATACTGTCTCAAAGCGAAGCATCAGTTTAATCAGAATAATCCGTATTCATTTATTATTGAATACAGATTCTGCTGATTTTACTGAAATACTGTCTCAAAGCGAAGCATCAGTTTAATCAGAATAATCCGTATTCATTTATTATTGAAT
>ERZ1026884.261-NODE-261-length-37927-cov-11.424826_pt1 | contig 37927 bp, 23 predicted proteins | sample MGYA00380172_ERZ1026884 | MGnify/ENA primary metagenome ERZ1026884 (study PRJEB33269, sample SAMEA4719808) | human gut metagenome | biome: human-associated habitat; feature: organic feature; material: feces | place: Cameroon | collected 2013-10 ... | reverse complement strand
GATGAACGGAGGATGAACGGAGGATGAACGGAGGATGAACGGAGGATGAACGGAGCTCGAACGGAGAACGATACGGAAAATATACCATCGGAATTGTTGGGCAAACTGCGATGCTATTTCATTGTTGATGATTTTTCAGAAGTTAATAATAGTCAATTTTGAAGACTTTTTTTTTAGATAACATCCTCTATCATACACTGCAAAAACATTCGGCATATAAAGAATTTACTGCCGAATGCCGAACATTTTCAGACGTGTTATTTGAAAACTATATCATTGCAACCACATGAGAATAAGGCAAAATCTGACACTAAAAAATAAAAACAAAATTAAACTCCTAAAGCCGAAAGTTATGCCGAACGCAGGACAATGAACATAAGATTACAAGTTGATAATTATTATATTTTTTTTCATAATACTTTTATTTCGTTCTTGAGCCCATAATGAGGGGTTAGGCAGTATTTTGCTTCAAGCTAAATAAATCACACAATGCATTCGAATTTAAAAAGCAAAATGTGGGATTGCTGAAAAACTTATTTCTTATCTCTTATATCGGCGTTTACACTCGTTAACTCAGAATTAAGAAATATTTCAAATGACAAAATAACACTTAAATATTTGATTATCAACTATTTAAGGTGTCATTTGTCATTTATCATTTTCGCTTTAACCCTAAGTTTTCAGTATTTGGCATGATTTTATGCAGAAATTTTAGTTTGCGTGTTGTCGTTTCCTCAGTTGGTTGCGCTTATGAAAACAGCTATTCGCCTAGACCCAATTGCACACCTACGGCGTGCGTAGTTTGGTTTTATTGCATGCCTGGCTACCTTATATCACCCCTAATGGAGTGAGGTTGGCGCGTGAAAATTCTTGATAAACCTATCAAAAACCGTGCGGAAAAATATTATGGATTTTGAACACCCTAGGTAAAGGGGTAAGTACCGTACAACGAGTGAAATGTAGGCTTAACTTGTGGTGAGTATTTTTCATCAAGTTGCTAAATAAACGTAAACATTACTACGTTTATGCGGAATTGTTAAGTATTATAATTACCTTTGCATTCAAATTCGCATCTGAATATGGCAAATAAAGAATTAAACAGGCTAAAAGTAGTTCTTGCTGAAAAAAAGAAAACGAACAAATGGCTCGGTGAACAACTGGGAAAGGACAAAACAACCATATCAAAATGGTGTACCAATACTTGTCAACCAGATTTGGGTAATCTTATGAAGATAGCCAAACTGCTTGAAGTAGAAGTGACTTACCTTCTCAGGGAAGACAATATAGACTGATAAAATGACAACAGACAACAAAGACAACAAACTCTCAATAGGGAACGGTGATTATGCAGAAATACTGCGACACGCTGTCGCAGTAATTGAGCATGCACGGACGGAGATTGCCCGACATGTCAATGGCTATGTCTCTACGGCCTATTGGGAGATTGGTCAAATGCTTCATGAGCGCAAGATTGAAAGTGGGTATGGTGATAGTGTAGTAAGAAGGTTGTCTGCAGACCTGAAAGAACGCTATCCAAAGATGGGTGTTTCGTCACGTCAACTTTGGAACATGAAGAAATTTTATGAGCGTTACGCTGGGCATGATGAGAAAGTGCTACGGAGCGTAGCACTTTTGCCGTGGTCGCATAATCTGCTGCTGTTGAGCAAGGGACTGAACGATGAAGCTACACTCTATTATGCGCAGGAAACCGTTGCCAAAGGTTGGAATCGCGACTTGTTGCTCAATGCCATTAAACTCAATATGTATGAGACACAGGCATTGGCACGAGTAGACAACAATTTCGACCGCACTCTTCCTGCCGAACAAGCGCAGTATGCCAACGAGGTGTTTAGCAGCAGCTACAATCTTGGTTTCTTAGGAGTAACTAGTCCCATTTTGGAGCTTGAACTTGAAGACCGCCTTGTAAAAGCGATTACCCGTTTCCTTATGGAACTTGGTAATGGCTTCACTTTCATTGACAACCAGCATGTGTTGAAATACAATGGTAAAGAAAGTAAGGTAGATATGCTGTTTTTCCATCGTGGACTACGCTGCCTTGTTGCTGTTGACTTGAAGATAGGTGCTTTCAAACCAGAGTATGCAGGTAAGATGAACTATTATCTGTCTCTGCTTGACCGCCTTGAACGTGGCGCAGACGAGAACCGTTCCATAGGAATCATACTTTGTGCGGAGAAAGACCGTGTAGAGGTGGAACTCGCACTTGAAGATATGGGAAAACCTATCGGAGTGGCGGATTATCAACTGATAGTACCGAAAGAGAAATTACAGAAAGTCCTTGCTGATGAGATAAAGGCGTTTAGTGAGGAAAGAGAAAACGATACGAAGAAATAATAAAGAGATTTGTATATATGCCCAAAAAAACTCACCGAAGCGTTCCGCTGTTCTCTTGAAAATTTTGGAACATTCGATTACATTGACAAACAGGATGATGATGCTGTAAGACACGTTATCATACTTCCTCTCTACGCACTATCTCTGTTGAGAAGCCATTCTTAGCAGAGAAACAATTAGGACGATTATATAAAATTAGAGCCTTGACAAAAAATCAAGGCTCTTCATTTGCCTCACGAGCTTGAAGTTATCTCGCCCTTTCGGAGGTTTTAGCGATGTAAAGATATAAGGGTGGTTCTAAAAATTCTGATATTATAATTCTAAAATTCTGATAGTTGCTTTGCACCCTCTCGCATGTGTCTTTTTTCTTGAGAACATGGGCTGCGGCTCAGCAATTCAAACAAGTTTGATTGCATTCGCCTTGCACCATGTTTGTCAGTTCGCTCAGTCACATAGCCCGCTATGCTCCTTCGTTCACTAACAAAAATACACACACGATAGGGCACAAATCAACTTATCAGAATTATTAGAACCACCCATAAATAATACAAAAGATTTATATTGGGAACACACATAAACAAGGCGCTATAATATTAGAACGGATAACCAATGGCGAAGTGCAAACCTAAGCCATCTTTAAAGCGTTCTATGTTATAGAAACCCGATTTAGAGGTTCGATAGGGGGCATGTAGGGCTATGCCTACATCAAAACGCAACACTAAGAAGTCTAAGTCGTAACGAATGCCTGCACCTGTGCCAAGCGCTATGTTTTTAAGCGTAGAGAATGTGACTTGCGCACCAGGACGCATGGCATCTTTTTTTAAAGTCCATACATTGCCAGCATCCAAGAAGACGGCACCATGAAGGTCGCCAAATAACTTTTTGCGATATTCTATGTTGCCTTCTAATTTAAGGTCGCCCGTTTGATCCATATATGAATATTTGGAATTTGCAGGACGATAGGCACCAGGACCAATGGTGCGCACGGTAAAGGCACGCACACTATTGGCACCACCCACATAGAATTGGTCGGCGTAGGGAGCTGAGGTGCTGTTGCCATAACTATAAATGACACCACCAAACACACGTGCAGCTAAATAGCTGGTGGGGGTGAGACGGTATTTTTTGTGCAATTCGGCTGTAACCTTGATGAATTGTGCAAAAGGATTTCCAAGCAATTCTTTGTCGCGACGATTAAAACCTTTACCACCGATAGCATAGATAGACGAAGTGAGGTTACCTGCCTCTTTTATGCTAAACTGCATCCACCAAGGGTTGGTTCGCCACGAACGACTTTGATAGGTGAATGTGTATGACAACGAAGGTATGAACTGGTTACGCATGGAAACGTAAAGTGCAGGATTCGCGTTCATAATAGAGTCGAAAGTGGCGGTCGTGTGGTTAAGACGGTCAAAGTCAAGACTGAAAAACGTGAGATCGTGTTGTGACGTTTCGCGTCTGTACCAATGATATTTACCACTAAGTCCAAATGTTACCATGTTAAAGAACTTGGAACGGTTTTTCCAGTCGGCATCTAAAGCAAACTGTGTGGAAGCCTGATAACCATGGGCACGACGTCGGGTTACACCAGGGCAAATAAAACGTGGGAACTTAAATGCCAACTGCGTACCCAATTCGTAAGAATTGAGCAATGAGTTGCGTCCGCCAGCGTTCTTACCTGTTTGCCATTCGTAAGAGCCAAAAATTTTAAACGAAACTTTCTCGGCACCGCGAAAGGCATTACGTTTTGCCAATTCGTAAGAGATACCAGGACCTACCTGTTGGTTACTTTTCATAGTGGCGTTCATTTCGAATGTTGAGTCGTAAAGTTTATCCATTACGGCAGAAATCACCACATCGAGCGTATCGCAAGAAGCCGAGGTGTCGCGTGGCACATAGTTAATATCCATTTGACTCAATACGCCTAACTGACCAAGTTTTGACATGGTTTGTTTTTGTGCTGCAAGACGATAGAGGTCGCCATGAGGATGTACCATCGCACGTCGCCACACATTAGAACGCAGTGCCATTTTCTCTCCGCCAAAGGTATATGTGAAATTGCGTCGCACAATTTGCGTGTCGAGTGGTTCGCCCTCGTAGTTACGTAGATTGATGTAAAAATGTCCGATAGTCCAACGGTGTTTGGCTTTTTCAGTCATGTTGTCGGCAGGCAACACTTGCAACTGCACATAGTTTTTACGCTGAAGGGTATCGGCACGAAATGTAGTCATATTGGCTGCATAATAGTAAAAACCATGTTCACGCAGTTTTTCTTCAATACGTAATTGTTCGTTCGACAGATTCACTACGCTAAAAGCATCACCTTTTTTGAGCAGACGCCCTTTGTCGAAGTAACTAATTACACTAAACATATCCTCAGGATAGTCTTTATAGACAATAGAGTCGAGTCTGTAAAGCTGTCCTGCTCGCACATTATAAGACACCTGTGCCTTTTTCTTATTCTTTTTGTGAGTAAGCACATTGTAGTCTACCTTGCCATGAAAATAGCCATAGTTGTGCAACGTATTTGTAGCCACCTTGGCACGCATTTCGGGACTTACCTGACTAATCAATACGGGGTCTGTGCCGAAGGTTTTGAATATCCATTTACCTACTGCACCTTTTGCATCGTAGAGTCCATTATGCACCCAAAGTCCGACTTTCCAGGGCCAAGTTATCGACGATGAACCAAAGATGGCATTGTTAGGTGGATAAGCCAATACGGCATCCACTTCTTCCTTGGCTGTGGCAAAGTCTGCTTCGTTCTTTTTTTGTGCTTCACGTTGTGCTTTTTTCTCTTCTTTGGTCAGTTCTTTGGGGTTTGCACCCAAAAGCGAGTCAGCATTTAACGTGGTTTTTCCCTCTATCACTTGGTTAATTTTGGTCAGCGCATCAGCTACAGCCGTAATTACGCCCGTAGAGTCATTCCCCTTCTTACGCTTGGCAGCAGGGTTATCGGTATATGTTATGTCTTTTATACCTGTGTAGAGTTGCTCATCATCGGGAATGGCACGTGTTGTAGAACACGCTGTGAGCAATGTGGCACTGGCAAGGATTGAAAGCAATATATAATAAATGCGCATGATGCAATGGTTGGTTTTGGCAGGGTGGTTTTAAAATAGAACCACCCTATTCATTGTCTTATCGTGTTTTGCTTGTGCTTTTTTTCTTTTTGAAAATAAACAGTTCGCCTAAGCGGTCGGTTTTGCGTCGTAACATAAGACCGACACCTGTTTTGGTGAGTTGGCCTTCGAGCGGGTCTTGTGTATCACGGTCATAGAATACCTTTACATAGCATGTGGCGCCTTGGTCTAAGCGATATTCTACCGACACATTGTTGATGAAACTTTCGGCTGAATTTTGGGCATCAGAACCTGTTGAGACCTTACCACCGATAATCACGCTAATGCGATTGCCCCAAAAACGCTTGGCAAATTGGAAGGAGTAGTCGGTAGTAGAGGTACCCATGTCTGACGTACCACTTTCTACACCCAGGTTTATGTCGATGGTTTTGAGCGCCGAACCTGCAATGTTTTGAATTTCGCTCTGCAAGAAAGCGTTGAGGGCATTGTTTGCTTGGAAACCTGAACCCGAAAGCATGGTTTCGTCGGTCATATACATGCCCGTAGCCATCATGGTTACGGCAGTTTTACCACGTTGTTCGGTAGACATGGTGGCTAACTGATTTTGGATATTCAAATCCTCGGGTGCTTCGATGGTAAACTCTAACCCCATGTCATTGAGTGGTTTGGTGATTTTCACGCCCACATCGAATGCCACCGAACGTTGTCGGTCGTTTTCTGTAACCACTGCCTTGGTACGCTCTTTGGCTGCAATATTAAGCGTGGGGTTCATTACGTCGCCCGTAAACTCAACATAAGACCCTTGCACAAGTTGGAAGGTCTTGAGCGGAATAATGGGCAACTGATATTTCATTTCGCCACTGTTGGTAGTAAAGCGTCCTGTCATACGCATATCGCCTTGTGGGGTCATACGTAGCGTAAGGTTACCACCACCTTCGAGTTTCACATAGCTCTGACCATCTTCGCTAAGATTGCAATGGAAGATGGCTGCATCGCTAATAGAAATGCCGAGTGTGATATCGACGCCCGTAGTAGTTATAGGCTTTTTATCTTCGACCGCTGTTGAATCGCTAAAGTCGGTGAATTGCACCAAGTCGTGCAAACGATCGTCTACCGAAAGGGGAGAATCTTTAAGCACATAGGTCACATCAGTACGGTCGAGTACCTCAAGTTTTCCTTTGATAGCAAGGTCATCAATAGTGCCTTTTAGGGTACCATTATAGTTGGCATACACCTTACCAAAGACCATAGACTTTGCCTTTTTGCGCGTGTTGATTAGCTCAAAGTTGTTTGCCTTCATCGTGAAGTCTAAACGCATGCGCTCAAAGTTTGACATATCGAAAGTACCATTCAGCACGAGCGGATTTTTGCTCGTAGAATAGAGGTTATAATTGTCGAAAAGGATGCGGCTATTCTCTATTTTCAAGGCACGTTCATCGGTCAAGAAGTCGAAGCCGTACACGTCGGAATAAATGTGTGTGCTGTCTAGGTCGAGCGAGCCATTTATTTCGGGTTTATTGACCGAACCACGCAGAGTGAGTTCACCCCCTGCAATACCTTTAAGTGCTACATCGGTTCCACTCATAAAACCGTTAAGTAATTGCAGCGGAAAATCGTGTAATTGGGCATCGCCCTCAAATACCCCTCCATCGCGGTCGAAGTAGGTACCATTGCAAGCCAATACTTCTTCGCCATTCGAACTAATAAAGGCTGAAGCATGGTGCTTACCACCTGTCTTAGGCAGATATAAGGCATCAATGCCTACGTTGCCTAATGGGGTGTCTTCATATTTAAAGCCATCGGCTTGCAACGAAGCCATTGCCGAGAACTGCTTTGTGCCTTGATCTTCTGTTACGTGGATATCGCCACTCAACATACCACCTAATTGAGGCATAAAAGGAATTACGGTAGAGAGTTCGGTAAGGTTTACTTGGTTCACACTTACGGTTAAATCGTTCACCGAATCTTTTGGCTCACCATAAAGTTTTAAACCTGTGCCATCATCAGCCAATAGGTTTAAGTCTGCCCGCACAAGGTTGTTTTTGTCAATAAACACATAGTTATTGTCGTTTACCGTGAACTTGCGATATGCCAACACGGGATTGTGCGGATAGAGGTTTATGTTGATGCCATCGTCCTGCAATGAAGCTTGCAGTCCTAGGTTCACGCCACAACGTCCTGTGCGGTCGAAATAACTCAACTCTACGCCTGCACCTGCCTTCAACAGGTACGATTTCATGCGAACTTCAAGCGGATTGGGGTTCTTGCGATTATTCTTTATCAATCCTGCCATTTGCACGCCCGTAGAGTCTTGGAAGATGTGCATGTCGACCGTATCGAGCAATAAAGCACCCACACGAATTGCTCCCATGCGTGCATCGCCCTTCATGCCCACAGTGGGATTGGCTTGTAAGTCGATGTACGCTGAGTTAAAGGTGTAGCCCTTCATGTGTGCCAAGTTATAAAGCGGATTGTTCTGCCCTGCACGCAACTTTAGATTGATGTAGGGCAAAATGGTTTTGAGCTTTTCTTGGTCGAGGTTGTATGTTTTGAGTTCTTTACCTAATTCCGTAGCAAAGCGAGTTAGGTCTTTGGTGAGATATGGCACATCGCCCTTGGCACCCAGGTTAAGATAGAGGTCGCCTGCCGAAACCATGGCTGTGGTGGTGTCGCGGTTTGTGCCAAAGTCTAAGTAAATGTCTTTGGCTTGTGCGCCCATACGCGGTGTGGTAAAGTAGTTGTCGCGTATGCTGCCATTGAGACTATATGCTGTGAATTTTTTGTTTGTATTAAAATGCAAATCTATGTTTGTAGCCAAACTCAGCGTATCGGTTATCAGTCCTAATCGCAACAAGTCGATGTGGGGCACGGAGAGTTTTAGCTGCGCATCATAATCTTTTGCTGTAATCAATGCCTCAAGGTCACCATTCACTTGCAACAAGGGGTTATTCATGTCGATGTGTGCATGAGCATGTCCACCCTGTAAATTTGCACCCAACTTTAATCCACTCAAGTCGTAATGGTCGTAGTGCAAAGCATCGGCACGCACATCAGCCCGAAGCGTGGCACGGGGAGAGAGAACGTCGAAATTATGTCCTGTGGCTTGGATATTGCCCGAGAAAGGACCCACAGGTACACCACGCACAATTTGGGCTATGGGGAAATGGTTGGCACGGGCTTTCAGTTGATAAGCCTCGCTGCGTGTGTTTACCTGTGCCTTTGCCACTAACGAACCTCTGCCACAAGTTGCATTTATGTTAGCTGCATAATTATTGCCATTGAATGTTACATTGCCACGTGCTCCTATTCCATTGGGCACAGATACAGACTGCTGCACAGACTTTGGCAACAGTTGACGCACTGCTGCTAGATTTTGTGTGCGCAGATTAAAGTTGAGGCGTCCGTTACGCCAGTCGTGGAGTGCGTAGTTTACGTGTCCGTTTGAGCTAATGTTGGCAACTCCAGGCAAGTTGACATTGAGTTTGCCAATGCGCAAATGGTCAATGTTTCCACTTACCTCACCTTTTATGCTAAGGGGACGATGGGGTAATACGCGCAAATATTTTTTATCTACATAACCCACACTAAGGTTTGCTATGTCATCGTATTCTATTTCAGCATCGAGCAAAGCACGACAATGTCCGCCCTTATTGGCACTGAATGAACAAAAGTCGAAAGCTACATCAGCATCTATGCGTGAGGCTGTGGTGCGCAGTTTTAGTCTGGGCACACGCAGTTGGGTAGAATCCATATAGATACTACCTAACAGTTGGGTAACATGCAGTCCACATTTTTCTTTTAACGTAAGTCCACGTATACCTGCACGTAACACCCCATCGGCATTATAACTAAGTGTATCGATGCCTGCTGAGAGATGGGTCAATGCGATGTGGTTTACATCTATGCCACGCACAGGACGCTCATAAGGCAAGTCATAATTGGCTGCCGAACGCTGTAGGTCGAAACGCTGTACGGCATAATAATTTCTGCCTATATCAATGCAACCACCTCGCAATGCTGCTTTGCCTATATTGGCAAAAATACGCATGGAGTCACCTGGCATTTGTAGATGTATTTTAGAATTTTCAATGTCGGCTTTCTCTACGCCAATATTCCATTGGGCATGACTTTCGGTAGTATCTTTCTGTGCCGTGTCACTCAGTAGCACATTGACATCGGCATTACGCAGTTTTACATGGTTTACGTTTATTATTTCTTTTCCCCAATCTACCCCATGTGCTGAGGCGGTTAGTTCGTCGGCAACGCCCACTATACGTGTATCAGATATATAGCTTTTTGTGTCGAGTTTCAGCCCATACACTTCTACCCCATCAATGTCAGCACGACCTTCAAAGAGGGGGAGTAGTTTTACGTTGAGTCTTACATGATTTGCATTGATCAACGTATCGCCTTTTTCCACAGCAGTCATGTGGTGTACCGCTAAATCGAGCGGAAAAGCCAATCGCACTTTGTCGATGGTTATATGCATATCCATCTTCTCAGACAAATAAGCTGCCACACGATGCACTGCAAAGTTTTGTATGGGCGGTATGTAGAGCATAATGGCAAGCACCAAGAAAAGCACGATGGGGGTAGCCACCGCAATGCCAAGCCATTTTGCTATTTTTTTTAGAGTTTTCATTTGCTTCATGTTGCAAATATAGGGGATATTGTGGGAATAAGCAAAAATAAGGATTACATATCCACTGTAGACATACATATATCAAAAGAACTGCCAAACTTGTGTTGTAGTACTTTATAAGTATAGATGAATTTAAGGATGCAGAATCAATCGAAATTCTTAAGGTTGACAAGTTACTAATAAGTAAAGACATTCTAAGAGAAATTTCAAAGATTGTTTAGTGATATTTCTTGGTGTAAAGCCCATATAATATCATCTCTTTCTTTTAATTTAAGAACAATTCCATTGCAATCTATTCTTACATATTGAGGTAAACCTACTTTTTTCCCTATCAAAGAATATTTTATCAAATGAAAGTATCTCCATCCTTTACGCTCTCCAGCATAACGGATTGTATCGTACCCGAGTTCTTTTGCTTTTGATAAGGCGATTTGGTTGTAATCAATCTTGTTCATAACATTCTGTTTTGCTGCAAAATTATTAAAAATAAGCATTCTTTGTAGCATTGCAAGGAGTGCTTTGTGCGTTTTACATCTCAACTTCCCAAAAGTAAAACATCGTTTCAAAATTTAAAATCAGAATTTTTAGAACCACCCATAAACAACTATTGCACAATGCAAGTAGTTAAATCTGCACTGAAACTGAAAACTTAACGACTCTACATTATGCAATAGTGTGTAATGTTTAACCCTTGTTTTTCTTCTTTTCTTTATATTCCACTGGGGTCATATTAAAATATTCTTTGAAGCAACGTGTGAGGTAACTGGGGGTAGCAAAACCTACTTCGTATGCAATTTGCGAAACATTTAGTTCGGTGCGTGTAAGTAATTCCGCTGCCTTCTTTAAACGCTCCACACGTAAGAGTTCTACGGGGGTGGTGCCTGTTAAATTTTTTACCTTACGATATAGTTGGGTGCGATCCATACCCATAAGACCTGCCAACTTCTCGACTGTGAAATCAAATTCATGCATTTTATTGCCAATACATTGCAGCAACTGTTGCATAAAGTCTTTGTCTATACTCTCGATATTGGGGGTTGCGAACATAGACTTGTTGTCGAAATATTCGCGCAGACGCTGACGGTTGGCAATAAGATTTTTGAGTTGCACACAGAATACCTCAGGACTAAAAGGCTTTGACACATAAGAGTCTGCACCACACTCTAACCCCTTGATGCGTTGTTCTTCGAGCGAACAAGCTGTGAGTAGCATCACAGGGATTTGTGCGGTATGTGCATCGCTCTTCAATTTTTTACATACTTCCCAACCATCCATTTCGGGCATCATGACATCGCATATCACGGCATCGGGCACTATACGTAAAGCTTTTTGCAAGCCCTCTTGTCCATTGGCAGCACAGGTTACGGTGTATTTGTCTTTAAGCAGCAGGGTAAGATAGCTGCGAATGTCTTCATTATCGTCAATAATAAGCACTTCGGGCAACTTCTGAGGTTCTGCAACCTCGTTACCTATTTGCGACAATGCGGGCATAGATGCGATTGATAGGGATTCATCGGTTTCTTCGCTGTCGGAGGGCTGAATATTGGTCTTGGGTTGTGTACAAGGAATGGTAACGATGACTTGGGTTCCCTTGCCCAACTTGCTTTCTGCATGTATGGTTCCACCATGCAACTCCACAAAAATCTTCACAATGGCAAGTCCTATACCTGAACCATCATTGCTCACATCGGCTTGATAGAATTGTTCAAAGATATGAGACAATTTCTCGGCTGCAATGCCTTTACCCGAATCTTTAAATTCCAAGACTAATTGGTTATTATGGTCTGCCGAAACCTCAATGTGCGCATTAACCTCAATATTACCACCTTCGGGCGTATATTTAAAGGCATTCGAAAGAATGTTATAGACCACACTCTCCATTTTGGCACGGTCTACTGTGCAACGAAGCAAGTCGACGTTGTTTGGCTGCACAAAATTGATTTTATAGCGAATCAACTTTTGGTTAGCTATCACACGAAACGAATCGCACCATCCCATAAGTGCTTGGTCTATGCGCACCAAAGTGGTGTTAAGACGGAGTTTACCCTCTTCGAACTTTCTAAAATCGAGCATCTGCCCTACCATACGAATTAGAGTACGGGTGTTGGTTCGCACCATATAGAGCAGGTGGTATTGCTCGGGGGTAAGATTGGGCGCATTGCACAATTGTTCTATAGGGGCAGAGATGAGCGTTAGGGGAGTACGTAGGTCGTGCGACACCCCTGTAAAGAAGCTCAACTTTTGACGTGTACTTTCTTCAAGTTCCTCGGTCTTTTTTTCAAGGTCCTGGGTGACTGCAACCAACTGATTGTGTTGTTGTTCGAGCCTTCGTTTTTGAAGGTCGAGCATTTTGTTGCGGTGCATACTCACGTAGTATGCCTTAATGCCTATAACCAATGTAACACCAATAAGAAGGATAATAATGACACTGGTAATGAGAAGCATTTGTTGCATAGAATTTTCAGAGAGCGATTTGTCAATCGCGGTATCCATCTGCACAATGCGACGATCTTTTTCTGCCATCTGATTGATTTGCATACGAAACACACGCATGGTCGATGCATCGATTATGGCAGGAGTGAGTTCGGTGATGCGCTTATAGGGGGTGTTTTGCAAAATTTGCAAAGCTGTTTGAATGACTTTATCGCCACCTGTGGGATATACGAAAGTAGCAAAAAGTTGCCCTTGCTCCACATTATACAATCCTCCATCAGACACATTCAAACCGTCTATCCCAACCACCTTAATGTGATGAAGATTACGTTTCTCTGCCAAGTCATTCACGCGCACACCTGTACGATCATTGGAGGCTATAATAATATCAGGCACAATGCCTGCATTAAACAGAGAGTCGAGTTGGGTTTCAAGGTGTAATCCCTCCCACCCTATGTAGCATTGAGCTATTATATTTACGTTAGGGTAATTTTTAAGCACATCGTGCAAACCTTTATGGCGTTGTTGTGTCACACGGCTTTTGGCATCGCCCATAAGCTCAACGATTGTTCCTTGGTCATTGAGTGTATGTGCTACATACGAACCTATGTCACGTCCTAAATCATAGTTATCAAAGCTTATTAAGGCTGTATAGTTTTTTATGGGCATACTCTGCCCAAGCACAACAACTGGAATGCCACGCTCTATAACTGATTTTATTTGAGAATTTATAGCAGAATCGCACGGTGCAACAACTAACAAATCAATACCCTTATTGACCAAACTGTCGATTTGCGCTTTTTGAAGCTGTGGATTCATATGACACGAACGAATGTCGAGTTCTACTTTTCGTTTACTAAACGAAGCCTCACGCAACATTTCCGCGTCCATTTGTTGGCACCAAGCATCGTTTGATGTTTGTGCCACACCTATGTGATAGGAATTACTATTATCAGAGTTGCAAGCCACAGTCATCACGACCATCACCGCATAAAATAGGTAAAGTATAATTTTTTTCATAAGGCGGTATAGAAAGAGTTGCTGTGGCAAAGTTACATTATATTTGGTGTAAATACGAGATTATGCGGATAAAAGTTTATGGAGACGTGGAGGGAAAGGGGGGCGTTAGGTTGCATTTCAAGATCCATAATTTTGTTCTGCATGATATTTGATAGATTTTTCACGCGCCAGCCTCACCCGGTTAGGTAGGGTGTTCAAAATTCATAATTTTATTCTGCATGGTTTTATCGAATTTTGATGTCGATAAGAGGCATGATAAATGGGTTACCCCGTTAGGTAGAGGGTTCCAAATCCGAGACATATTCTGCATGAGTTTATCGGATTTTATCGTCGTCGATAGATGACATATTTACACCCACAATAGTTTGTTTGAGTTTTGCCATTGTCGTAAGAATTTAGATAATAGTAAGATTAACCACCCTTATTCCACCGTTCCTCATTCGTTCATCCTCCGTTCATCCTCCGTTCATCCTCCGTTCATCCTCCGTTCGATTCCGTATTGTTTCCGTATTGTTTCCGTATTGTTTCCGCTTCCCCAATAGGAGAACAATAGGAGAACGATAGGAGAACGATAGGAGAACGATAGGAGAACGATAGGAGAACGATACGGGATTGATACGGGATTGATACGGGATTGATACGGAAACGATAAGGATGTTTATTGTCGATAAAGGCATATTATAATGGATTACCCCGTTAGGGGTGACCCATTAAAATAATACACGAATTGAGGCGTTTTCTGTGTTTGTTATTGTTGAATATCAATTATTTACGAAATCATTTTTTATCAAAACCGTGCAGAAAAAAAATCATGGATTTTGAACTCCCTACCCGTTAGGGGTGAGGATGGCGCAAGAAACATTGATTAATTCCTATTCAATTAGTCAAAAACAGAAATTTCTCAGTGAGCCGATAAATTACCTCGGTATTTCTTAAAGTCGGAAAGAGGCGACATTTGGCTCATGGGTTGCATAATTAAAACTAAAACCGAGATAAATCTAATGACTTATCTCGGTGTTGTCGGAAAGAGGCGACATTTGGTTCATGGGTTGCCTAAATACAAAAAACACCGAGATAAATTACCTCGGTATTTTAAAGTCGGAAAGAGGCGACTCGAACGCCCGACCCCTACGTCCCGAACGTAGTGCGCTACCAACTGCGCTACTTTCCGATTGCGGTGCAAAATTACGAACATTTTATGAAAAGTCCAAATTTATTGCACCAAAAACTTGTTTTTATGCATGAATAAGCATAAATCTTATTTCTTAGCAATTACATCTACCACTATCTTTGAGTGGTTAGGATCGTTGGTGATAAGAAGCACGCGGCGACGTCCCTTGAAATAAGACGTGGTGGCATTCACCGTAATCTTTAACTTTTCAGCTTCGCCCGGATCAACGCGACGCTTGCTAAGACTCACGCTAATACCAGGGTTATACACCTGCAAGGCACTAATAACCAAAGGTGTTTTACCTGTGTTCTTAATAAGGAGTTGACCAGAAATTTTCTTTTTCTTACCCAAAGAGCCCAAGTCAATGTGTGTACTATCAATTTGAGCCACAGGAGCCAATGACTGTTGCAAAGGCGTATCGTAGAAATCGGGTAACAACGTTGCCGAAACATTTATTTCAGTTTCCTTGCTTACACGGTCTCCCATGAAACGACTTAGATAGATGCTGGTTTGTGTCAATCCCATGTTATGAAGCTCGCCACTATTCAGCGTGAGCAATACACGTCCAACACGTCCAGGACGAATTACCTCGGGGTCGGCATGTGCTGTGAGATATTTAGGCAAATGCATTAATTCAGGACGATATGAGTGCTTACTACTATTCAAAATAGAAAGTACAAAAGTGGGAGAGTCGCCACGGTTCACATCGTCGAACTCCACATCGTCCGTACTCAGATAATAGTCGCCCACCTTATAGGGATATTCAGTAGTTGGTTCGTTGCTTGTCATTGAAACCACACCTACCAACTTAAGGTATTGGGGTTCTGCCTGCAAATTGGTGTAAACTGCCAATCCTTTGTTAAAATGCCCCAACATCTCAGCATCATAAGTAGCTTTAATTTCTCCTGAGCCGCCAGGACCAATAGGTTTGGTTGTCCATTCTGCATTTGTACAACCACAGTCAGTACGCACATTTGTAATCACAAGGTCTTGCGTACCCTTGTTTGTAATCTTAAAAGTTGCGGTGCGTGGCATATGCCATAACACGGTGCCAAGTTCTTGTGTTGTTTTATCAAATTGTAACTGAGGCTGTGCCTGTGCTGCAAAAACACTTGCCAAAACAAAGGTCAACAGCGCGATTATATGTTTCATGTGGTGTTCTTTATAAAAATAATGGTGCAAAGGTAAGAAAAAAATGCGATATGACGTTCTGTATCAAGATAAGTTGCTATCTTCGCATATCATAGTTCATAATTTTTTAGATTAAATGAAATTTATCTCTTGGAATGTTAACGGACTGCGTGCATGCGATGGAAAAGGATTCAGAGAGGCTTTTGCCCAATTGAATGCGGATTTCTTTTGTTTGCAAGAGACCAAAATGCAGCCTCATCAATTAGATATTGAATTCGACGGTTATAAATCGTATTGGAATTCGGCAGAAAAAAAAGGATATTCGGGCACTGCTATTTTTAGCAAGCACGAACCTTTAGCCGTTACATACGGTTTAGGCATTGACGAACACGACCACGAAGGACGTGTCATTACACTCGAAATGCCTAATTTTTATTTGGTAACCGTATATACGCCCAATTCTCAAGATGGTTTGCGTAGACTTGACTATCGCATGACGTGGGACGATGCCTTCCGCAACTACCTCAAACAGTTGGATGAGAAAAAACCTGTGGTGGTTTGTGGAGACTTAAATGTGGCACATCAAGAAATAGACTTGAAGAATCCCAAAACCAATCGCAAGAATGCTGGATTTACAGACGAAGAGCGAAACAAGTTCAGCGAATTACTTGCAGAGGGATTTACTGATACCTTCCGCTTTTTCAATCCCACACTCGAGGGCATCTATTCATGGTGGTCATACCGCTTCCGTGCTCGCGAGAAAAATGCAGGTTGGCGCATTGACTATTTCTTAACATCGAATCGTTTACAAAATAATTTAACCGACGCCAAAATTCATACTGAAATCTTTGGTTCGGACCATTGTCCTGTGGAGGTTGACATCGATTTTGAAAAATAAAAATGTAGCATTTAGAGTTGTTTTTACGTCAAACGTAAAACTTCTTTATTTGCAATAACATTTAAACACATAAACAGATGAAACAGTTCTTTAAGTACGTATTGGCCACCATTGTGGGCATACTTTGTGTCGGTGCCGTAATCAGCTTTTTCGGCATCATCATGATGGGCGTTATGATAGCCGCCGATAGCGCTAAACCCTCATTAAAAGAAGGTACCATATTGCGCATCTCGCTCAATGGAAGCATCAATGAACGCGCGGTGGACAATCCTTTTGCCGATCTTCTTAATAGTAATGTGGCAAAAACACAAGGTCTCGACGACATTCTTAAAGCCATCAAAGTGGCAAAGACCAATAAAGACATCAGCGGCATCTATCTTGAAGGTGGCGCCATGTCTGCCGACTATGCCACTGCACAAGAACTGCGCCGTGCATTGCTCGACTTTAAACAAAGCAAAAAGTTCATTCTTGCTTATGGCGATAACTACGAGCAAGGTGCCTATTACGTAGCTTCTGTAGCCGACAAACTGCTCATTAACCCAAGTGGTATGATAGCTTGGCACGGCATTGCCTCACAACCCATTTTCTTCACAGACTTGCTCAAAAAAGTTGGTGTTAAAATGCAGGTATTCAAGGTAGGTACCTACAAGAGTGCGGTTGAACCCTTTATTCTCACGGGTATGAGTGATGCCAACCGCGAACAAGTAAGCGCCTTTGTGGGCGATATTTGGAGAAACGTGTGCAACGATGTAGCTGCCTCACGCAAAATCAGCATTGATAGCCTCAATGCCTATGCCGACAACTATACCACTTTTGCTGAGCCTCAACAATACGTAACGAATCATTTGGCAGACTCTTTGGCTTACGCCGACGGGGTTCGTGCAAAATTGCGCACGCTCAGCAAGCAAGATAAGGTGAACTTTATCTCACCCACAGAACTCGCCAAACTCGATGAAAGCAATCGTGCGGATGGCACGATTGCCGTATATTATGCACAAGGCGACATTGTGGACCAAGTGGCATCGAACAGCATAACCGATAATGCACAATACATTGTAGGTTCTAAGGTGGTACAAGACCTTGACCAACTTGCTAACGACGACGATGTAAAGGCTGTGGTTCTGCGCATCAACTCGGGTGGTGGTAGTGCCTATGCCTCTGAACAAATGTGGCGTGCAGTGCAACTGCTTAAACAGAAAAAGCCCGTAGTGGTTTCTATGAGTGGCATGGCAGCATCGGGTGGTTATTATATGTCGTGCGGTGCCGACTACATTGTGGCTGAGCCCACGACTCTTACAGGTAGTATTGGCATCTTTGGCATGATTCCCGACATGAGTGGTTTGATGACTGAAAAACTCGGTCTACATTTCGATGTAGTTAAAACCAACAAGTCGTCTGATTTCGGTGCTATGGGTCGTCCCTTCAATGCCGATGAAGCCAATGCCATGCAACAATACGTGAACCGTGGTTACAAACAATTTATTAGTCGCGTAGCAGCAGGTCGTCACATGACTCCCGAACAAGTAGACCGCATTGGTCAAGGACGTGTATGGACTGGTAATCAAGCACTTGCTATCAAGTTGGTCGACAAACTCGGTACACTCGATGATGCCATTGCTATTGCCTCACAACGTGCTAAACTGCAGTCATACAATGTGATGCCCTACCCTGCTAAAGTTTCATGGATTGACCAATTTATGCAAGCTACCATCAAACGCGATTACATGGAAGAGAAAATGCAAGTAGCCCTTGGCGAATACTATGCACCGCTCCGTTTCGTTAGCTCGCTCAATGGTGCAAACGCTCAAAGCTGGATGCAGGCTCGCGTATTCTACGTGCCCAATCTAAAATAAGTTTCAGAACCTTCTGACCAAGGTCAGACCCGATTCTGATAATAAAAAAAACGAAGCTAAATTTCAATCTGTGAAATTCCCTATAGCCCTCATAAAGCACATATCCGTTCTCATCACCATGCCCCTTTCACTCTTATGGGGGTTGGTGGTGAGCATACGGTCTATGCTCTTTGCTTGTGGCATATATAAGCAAACTTCGTTCAACTTACCCGTGATTTGCGTAGGCAATTTAGCCGTAGGCGGAACAGGCAAGACTCCCCACGTAGAGTATTTGCTTAAAATGCTTCATGCCCAAGGCTACAGAGTCGCCATGTTGTCGCGTGGTTATGGACGTAAGACAAAGGGTTATCTATTGGCAAATGCACAAACCACGGCACGCGAGATGGGCGATGAACCCCATCAAGTGCTTCATAACTGTCCCTTTGCCACTGTTGCAGTAGCAGAAAAACGTGTCATTGGCATACAACGTCTTTTAAAAGATTGCCCCGAAATAGACGTTATCGTGCTCGACGATGCCTATCAACATCGCTACGTAAAGGCTGGGTTCAACCTCTTACTCACTGACTCTCATTGCCTCTACACGCACGACCACTTGTTGCCATGGGGACGACTACGCGAACCAGCAAAGGCTGCTCAAAGGGCACAAGCAGTGATTGTTACTAAATGTGATGGCGACAACCGCCCTACCCTAAAAGTTGCCCCACACCAACAACTCTTTTACAGCGAAATAGCCTATGCTCCCTTGCAGCCTTTAAACGCTGCGACATCCCCTCAAGCAAAAACCACCACGACGTACTTTAACTTATTAGAAAATCGCCCTAAGATTTTGCTTATAGCAGCTATTGCCAATCCACAACCCTTAGTGGCACATTTGCGTACTCAAGGAGCCGAAGTTGTGTTGGCTGAGTTCCGTGATCATCACGACTTTAATGCAGCCGATGCCCAACGCATCAGTCTGTTGTGGGAAACACATGCTTGCACCATGGCTATAACCACTCAAAAAGATCAGGAGCGACTCATTGCCATTCAACAATTATTGCCTCCTTCGCTCAACGAAAACATTTATGTGCAGCCCATAACCGTAAACATATCGGCTGCAAACAACGATAAAAATACGTTCAACCAAACCATCTTACATTATGTTAGAACAAATCAAAGAAACCGCAGCGTGGATTAAAGAACACACGCAAATGCGCCCCTGCACGGCCATCGTACTGGGCACAGGTCTCGGACACTTGGCAGAAGAGATAGACATCATAGACGAATTTCCCTATCAAGACATTCCCAATTTCCCCATAAGTACCGTTGAAGGTCATAGCGGTAAACTTATTTTTGGACGTTTAGGTGGAAAAGATGTCATGGCACTTCAAGGCCGTTTCCACTTTTACGAAGGCTACAGCATGAAGCAAGTAACCTTCCCCGTACGCGTAATGTACGAAATGGGCATCAAGAATCTCTTTGTGAGCAATGCTGCAGGTGGTATGAATCCCAATTTCAAAATTGGTGACCTTATGCTCATCACCGACCACATCAACTTCATGCCCGAGCACCCTCTGCATGGTCCTAATTTCCCCACAGGTCCGCGTTTCCCCGATATGCACGAAGCCTATAGCCATGAATATCTTGACATGGCACGCGCCATAGCCAAAGAAAAAGGCATACGCACTGTCGAAGGTGTATATCTTGCCACACAAGGCCCCACCTTCGAAACTCCCGCAGAATACAAGATGTACCACATCTTAGGAGCCGATGCGGTGGGCATGTCTACTGTTCCCGAAGTGATTGTGGCACGTCATTGTGGCATACGCTGCTTTGGCATCAGCATCATCACCGACTTGGGTGTTGAAGGACAGGTAGTAGAAGTTAGCCACGAAGAAGTGCAGAAGGCAGCCAATGCCGTTCAACCTTTAATGGCTGAAATCTTCCGCGAAATGGTACGAAGAATTGACTAATTTTCATGCTATAAAATTACAAAAAATAGTAACAAGTAATAGCCACGCATATTTTTGTACGAGTCTATTATCTGTTACTATTTTTTATACATTTATGCCATCTAAGTTTTACAAGATTTTTTCCTAAAAGGCATCCCAAAATCTGAATAAAAATAGCCCGAAGAAATTCCGATACCATTCCGATATCATACCGAAGCCACAAAAAGCTTATATTGTCAAAATTTAGTTTGCATAAAAAGCTATACCCATCACGCTATTCTTACCTTGTATAAAGTGTCCCCAAACCAAAAAATATTTGGCGCAAGTCTTCTAATGAAAACTTGCGCCAAATATTATTTGAAAAGTCCCAATTAGGAACTTTAGCAAGGAAGTTTACTTCATCTCCTTCACTAAGTAAATTTGTGTAGGAAGGTGGTCGGAATATCCGTTAAGCCATACGCCACCCGCATGTGTACGAAGGGGACTGCCCTTATACTTGCCATCTTGCTGGAAGAGGTAGTCGCGCATAAAGATAGCGTGCTGATAATACTTAAGGGTTGAACGGTCTTTGCCCACAAGGTTACCACTCATCACAATTTGGTCGAAGAGGTTCCACTTGCCATTGTAGAGCAAAGTACCCTGTCCTACCTTATAAAGGGTATTGTACCAAGGGTTGTACATGTCCTCGGCACCCTTCACGTCCTTAATCTCGCTCTTGCAACCAAGCTGCACGGTCATGCTCTTATTTCCGGGATCGTCGTTCATATCACCCATAATGATTACCTTTGCGTTTGGTTCGCTCTTCATGAGTGCATCTTTTAATTGACGCACTTGCCAACCTGCACGCTGACGTACTTCGTCGCCTGCTGCACGCGAAGGCCAGTGATTCACAATGAAGAACATCTTTTCGCCTGCCAATTTTCCTTCCATTACAAGGAAACCACGGGTGATGTGGGTGGTGTCACCTTGCAAACCTTTAATGGCTTGCACCTTACCATTATTGTCTACCTTAAAACCAACCATAGGGTCGTCAATATTACCTGATGGACCGTAGTTATATTCTACGCAGAAATAACGTTCCATGTCGAAGAAACGAGGATTATAGAAAAATCCACACTCTACACCACGACGATCGTAACTGGGCACATTCACATATTTGTAGCCACGCTTGGCAAGACTGGGTTGTTTAAGCAAATCGACGAGTACATTGCTGTTTTCAATTTCTGAAACACCAATCACGGCTGCACCCATCGGCAATTTGTCAGTACAAAGTTCGCTCAACACACGACTCATGTTGTGCAATTTTGCTTCATACTTCATTTTGCCCCACTTCATGGTACCATTGGGCAAGAACTCATAATCATTTTTACCTGCGTCATGCAAGGTGTCGAAAAGGTTTTCGAGATTGTAGAAGGCTACACCATAAAGGGCATAGCGTTTTTGCTGCACTGCCTCGTTGCGAGTAGTGAACGAGGTGAGCGTAGTAAGCGCTAAAATAAACAGCGCAAACGATAGAATTGATTTTCGCATAATGTGTTTGGATTGATTTGCGTGCAAATTTCAAAAAAAAAAACGACATTTCCCAATAAAAAACAGTCGAGTATGCAAAATTCATAGTTTTGTAAAACAAACCTTTATTTTTTTATATACCTTTGCAGCGAAATAATAAGAAAACACAAGAGTTTTAAACCTTTGCACCTTTTATGACCATAAATCGGCAAGGGATAAAACTCGTTTCAAACCAATTAACTACATGACAAAAGGTGTAAAACTTACAGCAGCTGCCTTGCTCATGGCGACTGGTGCTTGGGCACAAGCCCCTGCCGACAGCTTGAGCCTTGACAACTCGGACTTTACATTTACCGAGTCGCAGCTTGATGACGATAATGATGCCTCGCAAGCGGTTTCTACTATCGTTGGTGCCAAAAGTGACCCTTATAACTCGGAGGTTGGCTATCTGTTTAGCCCTATGCGCTTCCGTGTGCGCGGTTACGACAACATGTATAACAACTATTACATCAATGGGTTGCAGCTCAACGACCTTGAACTTGGTCGTTTTGGCTACAGCATGATTGGTGGTATGAACGATGCTACACGTAACCAAGAGGGTGTAAATGCTTATGACTTCAACCGCTTTGGTGTAGCTGGCATCGGTGGTGCCACAAGTGTAAACGCACGTGCCAGTCAGTTTGCTGCAGGCAACAAACTTACCCTTTCTGGTTGTAACCGCAACTATGTGGCTCGCGGTATGTTTACACATGCTACTGGCTTGTTGCCCTCTGGATGGGCTTTTGCTGGTTTAGTGGGCTATCGTTGGGCAAACGAGGGTGTAATTGAAGGTACATTCTATAACTCACTCTCTTACTTCCTTTCGGCTGAAAAGCGTTTTGGTAGCAACCATGCACTTTCACTCGTAACCTTTGGTTCACCCACTGAACGTGGCCAACAGGGTGCTTCGACCGAAGAGGCATATTGGCTTGCCAACTCGCACTATTACAACCCAAACTGGGGTTACCAAAATGGCGAAAAACGTAACTCTCGCGTAGTAAATGACTTTGAACCTACAGCCATCCTTACTTGGGACTGGAAGATGAACGACAAGAAGAAATTGACTACTGCTGCAGGCTTTAAGTATTCTATGTATAGCTCAACCGCATTGGGTTGGAATGGCAATGCCTACGACCCACGCCCTGACTATTACAAAAACTTGCCTAGTTCTATCTTCAACGTGTATGAAAGCGACATGAACAATCCTACCTTCTTGAATAGCCCCGAAGGTGCTTGGGCTCTTGAAGGTTGGAACAAGCTTTATGACCATTGGACATCAAGCAAAGCCAATCGTCAGGTAGATTGGGATCGCATGTATGCCGTAAACCGTTCTGCTGCTGCACAAGGCGACGAAACGCTTTACTACCAAGAACGTCGCCACAACAACCAAATGGTTGCGACATTTAACACCATCTTCAACCACGAGGTGAACAAGCATAACAAGTATGCCCTCGGTTTGCAATACAACTACACTAAGGGTATGCACTACAAAACACTTGCCGACATGCTTGGTGGTACATCATTCACCGACTACGACAAGTTTGCTGCCAACGAGTATGGTCGTAACAGCCAGGAGGCACAAAACGACTTGAACAATCCTAACCGCAAGATAAATGTAGACGACAAGTTTGGCTACAACTATAACATCTTGGTGAACAAGGCACGTGCATACGCCCTTTACCAGTATAATGGTGGTCATTGGCAATATAATGCCCAGGGCTTTGCTGAGGGTACGACAATGCAACGCGAAGGTTTGATGAGAAATGGTCGTGCTGCCAATAACTCATTTGGCAAGAGTGGCACGGCTAAGTTCCTTGGCGGTGGTGGACGTATGGGCTTGAGCTATCGTCCTAATGGTGCACACACTTTGGCACTTAACATTGGTGCTGAAAGCAATGCCCCCTTGGCTCGTAACTCATTCGTTGCTCCGCGTATGCAGAACGACTTTGTAAACAATTTGACCAACGAGGATATCTACCACGCAGACCTCTCTTATACTTTCCGTTTTGGCAACTTCTCGGGTAAGGTAAGTGGTTACTACGCACGCTTTAACAACGGCGTAGAGCAAACTGCTTTCTATAACGACGATGAGTCACGCTTTACTTACCTCACCATGACCAATGTAGAGCGCGAGCACTATGGCGTGGAAGCCGCCTTCAACTACCAAATCACTTCGAACTTCTCAGTGAAGTTGGTGGGTACTTATGGCGAAGCTAAGTATGTAAACAACCCCGATGCACAGGTTGCTTACGAAGGTTCGAACGCTGCTACACTTCAACAGCTTAACTCATGGACTAACCCTGTTACAAACAAGACTGAAACTACACCTATCTTTGTGCTTGCTAACGGCATGCGCGAAAGTGGTTCGCCCATGGGCGTAGTGAGTCTCGGCTTTAACTATAACGTGAATGGTTGGTTCCTCAGTGCGAACTTGAACTACTACGATCGCGTATACATCGATTTCTCTGAATACCGCCGTCTTTCTAAGTCTGAGTCTGTAAAAAGCTGTATTCCTGAAATCGATGTCAATGGTAACTACACTTGGAATGCCACAAAGGATGAACTCGACGCTAAGGGTGGTATCTTCTACGACGCACAGGGTAACATCATCGACACCTATAGTGCAAAGCAAGAGAAAGCCAAGGGGGGCTTTATGCTCGATGCCTCTATCGGTAAATACATCCGTTTAAAGAAGGGTAAGAGCTTGAGCATTAACCTCTCAGTTCAGAACATCACCAATAACCGCAACCTCAAGACTGGTGGTTATGAACAGAACCGTTCGGACAACTACAACACAGGTAACACCAAGGCTTATAGCTTCTCTAAGAACTCGAAGTACTACTATGCCAACGCCATTAACGGCTTCTTAAATATTGGCTTTAAGTTCTGATAAAAATTACACTACAATGAAATTTAAATATTTATCAATCATAGCTGTTGCGGCATTCAGTTTGTTCAGCACCACTTCGTGTATGGACGATTTCGATGCACCCAACACCGACAACTACATTGTGACAAGCCCCACCGACATTGGCGAGGTAAACTCTACAATTTATGATGTCAAGCAAAAATATTGTGCCGACAATAGCACTGCCGACTATTCGCGCAACTCGTCGAACTGGTATAGCAAGGTAAACGAGGATGTAATTATTGAAGGCGTGGTTTGTGCCAACGACATCAGTGGTAACCTTTACCAAACATTGCTCATCCGCAATATCGATGACACAAAGGCTGCTACAGACCCTGCACATGACCAGTGCATCATCTTGGCTGTAAAGAGCACTGCGCTCTATCCCTACTTCGCCTTAGGTCAGCGCATCAAAATCAATCTTAAGGGACTTTATGCGGGTGCATATAGCAAGACTCCGCGCATTGGTACGCCTTACAAAACATCGTCGAACAACATCAACTTGGGCCCGATGTTTTTTGAAGACCTTAAGAGCAACGTGCAACTCATAGGCAAACCTGACCTCAACGCCCCTGAGCTTACACCTGTAGACAAGACTGACGAAGAAGGCAAGGCATGGTTACGTGCTTCAGCCAATAAGAACTTCGAGAACTGCCCTATGTTAGCAACTGTGCGTGGCGATATTAAGGAGGCTTCTGAAGAAAACCGTGATAAGTTCGACAAAGGTTCTGATGCTACCTTCAAGGATGTGTATGGCAAAACCGAAACGCTCTCGGCTAACGGCAAAAAGATTTTTGGTCCCTACGAACTTCACGATGCAGGCTATGGTGTAGAACGTAACCTTGCCCTTGGCAATGGTTCTACCGTAGCTATCCGCACCTCAACTAAAAACCGTGTTTCGTTCATCGAACTGCCCGAGAATACCCGTTCATACACCGGTATCTTGAGCTACTACACAAACTGGCAGCTTCAGATGCGCGACACAACCGATATTTCAGCTAACTAATAAAACATTAAGAGATGGTTCTCGCACACAAAATTGCATACAGAACCATCTCCCACAAAAACAATCTTATGAAAAAGTATATTTTATGCCTTGCAGCTGCCACCCTCACATTGGGCTTTACAGCTTGCGACGATGTTCCTGCTCCTTACGAGGTGAACAAGAATCCTGGCACAGGAGGTGACCAAGGTGGTAATGAAAACACAGGTGCTGAAAAGACCATTTTCTCTGCCAACTTTGATACAGACGCCGAAGGCTTTGAATTTAAGAATGTAACACTTTCAGGTAGCCTCACCTACGTTTGGAAGCAAGATTCTTATAATGGTAAAAGTTACCTCAAAGCTTCTGCATTTGCTAGCAGCAAGAGCAATGCCAGCGAGGCTTGGGCTGTATCGCCTGCCATCAATTTGAAAGACAGCAAAAAGGCATCTTTGACTTTCCGTCACGCAATTAACAAGATAGCTCCGGGCGTACCTTCTGAAATGTGCACAGTATGGGCATCAACCGACTATACAGGTGACGTAAAAACCGCTACATGGACACAAATCAACGTACCTAACTATCCCGAAGGCACTTCATGGACTTTCATCGATGCGGGTACAATGGATATCTCTGCTTTCTGTGGCAAAGAAAAGGTGTACATCGCATTTAAGTATGCAAGCACTGACGAGGCTTCAGGTACATGGGAAGTTGACGAATTCTGCGTTAAGGGTGACGGCACTGCTATGGAAAATGGTGGCACTACAACGCCTGATAAACCTGAAACTCCGGGTACTCCTGATAAACCCGACACTCCCGACACACCCGTAACTCCTCCCACTGGTGACAATCTCCTTTTGAATGGTGGTTTCGAAACTTGGGCTGATGGTGTTTGCGAAGGTTGGAAGTCTACAACATCTGCTAGCAGCGCAAAACTTACACAAAGCACTGATGCTCACTCTGGCAGCTACTCAGTTTGCGTAGCATGCGATGAAAAGAGCAACAAGCGCTTGGGTTCTAAGGAGTATACCCTCAAGGCTGGCACCTATACTTTGAGCATGTATGTTAAGGGTGAAGGTCAAGTTAAACTCGGTTACGCTGTTGTAGGAGAAGATGGCAAGATTGCTGGTGGCGACTCATACAACTATAGTGGTTACATCACAACTGATGCCAATTGGAAACTTGTTACTTACGAATTCACACTCGACAAAGAAACCACTGTAAACTTTGTCGTAATGAACCCCAAAACAAGTTCATACGCTAAGGCTTCAGACAAGTTGATTGACGACTTCTCACTCGTTACCTCAAATGGCGGTATTGCTGCTGCCATTCACCGTGTAAAGTAATTGCATAAGTCGACCAACTTTATTATCATACAACAAGTGCTTGGGCGCAACATAGCTTGCACCCAAGCATCTTGTTTTTTTCTTTTTTATCCACACTATGAATATCTATTTTAATCGACTTAAGGCATACATCTCAAAAAGTCTCTTGTTCTTAGCAGTAGTAGCAGCAGCTACCTTCACTTTCACATCTTGTAGTGAAGAAGAACACCCTTGGGACAACCTTAACCCTTCTGGTGGCAATACAGGTGGTAGCACCGGTGGCAGCACAAGCAACTCTGCGAATACGCAAATCACCTCGCGCATGGAAACACCGCGCGTACTCAACGATGGCACGACCCTACTCATTTCGCACGATGTGAGCATCAATGGAAAAAAGGTAAACAACTATATGTTAGAGTATGACATTACCAAATATCACTCACGTTGGGTAGCCTTCCGTTTCGATGGTGATACACGCAAACAATATACAGGTCGTTCAGACGAGCCCTTTACAGACGACCCAAGTCTTAGCAGCACCTACCACATTGGTAGCCGTGGATTTGGAAGCGGTTATGACCGTGGACACCTTTGTGCATCTGATGACCGTGTATATAACACCACAGCCAACGAACAGACTTTTTACATGACGAATATGTCACCACAAAAGTCTTCGTTCAACCAAGGCTATTGGGTAACACTTGAGGGCTTAGTGCAACAGTGCGGTCGCAATGCCTCATTTGCCGACACTCTATATGTAGTTAAAGGTGGCACCATCAAGAACGACCAAATTATGAACTACATTACACGCAGTAATGGCAAAAAAGTAGCAGTACCTAAATACTACTACATGGCATTGCTCAAAGTAAAGAACAATGCATATAGCTCTATTGGTTTTTGGATGGAGCACAAGGAGTATGGCTACGACTACAAGAATAAAGCACCTTTGAGCGAAATCGCCAAACATGCAGTTACAATCAATAAACTCGAAGAACTTACAGGCATGGACTTCTTCCCCAACTTGCCCGATGCAGCCGAAGAAAAAATCGAGTCACGATGCAATCCTAGTGAATGGGGTGCAAAATAATATAGCTCCTAAAAGCGTATAAAGAAATAAGATTTAAATACTCCTCCGAGTATATTCAAAAAAAGGTTCATTAGTCAAGTCAGACTAATGAACCTTTTTTCATCACATTTATCGCGCTACATTAAGCAGCGTTTTCAACTCGTTGCAATAAATGTTGTTCTTGTTTTTAGAAAACGAAAAACGTTGACGCTCAAAATTTTTGGTATCGTAAAGATAAATGGTATACCCCTCAATACGATAAGCAAAGTTGCCCTCGTGAATAAATGTAGGCTCAAGCGACTTAATGAAATCCGCAGTATCCTCGTCCTTCGCCACCGCCTTACCTTTGTAACTGAGCACACAACGGTTGGCAGTTACAAACGATACTGTGAGCCACAACTGCACCTTCTTAGCGTATGTGGCAGCATCCTCCTCGTCGCTCAGTTTTACCTGTCCACTGAACTTTTTGCCCTTCACAGCCCCCAAAATCACAGGACACTGTGCATTGGCAATAGAGAGACTATCGTCTGAGAATTGCAAGCGACGTGCAGCAAGTTTGGCATCTTCTACCTTCAATTCCTTTTCGCGCTTAATAGCTTGTTCTTCTGTCAAGCTGTCTTTCTCAACAGCCAACACCAACTCTTCTCTCATCAACTCTAATAGACGAGCATGACGATGGGTGAACGATTCACCATTTATCCATTTTTCGTCAACACCTTCGCTTGTAAATACACCATTGTTATACTTGAAGTTAGGATGGTCTGTACCTCTTCTAGCTAAGTCTTGCAAGGTGTTACGCTTCAGAGTGCCCACATACGAGTCGCCATTCTTAAAGTCAATTTTAAAGAGGTCGGCATTGTCTTTGCTAATGTGCGTGCCGTCGGCATAGGTCATAGCCCCTGTCCAATCGTTATTAGCAAGACGCACAACGTCGCCATCAACAAATTTTATTTCGTCTTTGCAAAATGTAGCCCCATCGTAAAAAACGAAGCGACCCTCTTCGGTACAATTCACCAACACCTCGTTCATCGTGAAGTCGGCAAAAAAGCCCTTCATTTTTTCGGGTGAATAGCCCAACAAGTCGAGGTTACGTGGCAAAGGCATATTAGGCACAATCGCTTGAAAGCCTATGCTCTGTGCCGCATTTGGTCCAAAACCAATAGCCCAATCTTCCGACTGTTTAGTAGCCGACACGTTAATAACGAGATCGGTAATAGAGATGTTACGAATTTTACGATATTTATATTCAATATCATCGTGAAAGAGATCACCTTTTCCCAGGTGGAACACAATTTCCATGGCCTTACCTTTCTCACCTCTTGGTTCGAAAGACATATCACCCTCAAACTCCAACGCATTAAAGTCAGTAGCATTGAAATTCGCGTTCTTAATTGTTTTATCGTTGAAGGTGCCCGTAACCGAAATAAAAGCCGTACTCTTGTCCTTTAACCGCGTCACCACCAAGGTTCCTTGTCCATGGGGCACATCGTTCTCAGTTTCACCCTCATAGTAAATGTATTTTCCATACTTCACCTTATCGTTCTTAGCTTCTGCTTGCAAGCTAAAGCCCCATAAGGCGACTGTTAGAAAGAGTAACAAAAATTTCTTCATAGGAAACTCCTTACTTTTTTCTAGAATACAGAGTGAACCACAAATCCACCACTTGCGGTTCACTCCTCTTCTATACGTTTTCTTTATAGCTCCCCTCCCCCTAACCTTATCGGGATGGGAAGAAGCGCTATACATAGCAATAGTAATTCTTTGGGTTTAAATATTATTTATGTAGCATTAAAAACCCATAGTGCGCCACGTGTCAGCAATATTCTCAGTAGCGTGCGCACTGGGTGTTTGGGGCTTCTGAAGTTTCAGTGTAACAGCCTTACGGCTCACGTTGCGCTGAATGCTGTCAGCCAAGTCACCAAATGAAACCATACCGCCTGTTTCGCGAATTTCTTTAATCAGATAATAAGTAAACAAGCCGTGACCCTGTTCTTGGAATCCCTGTGCTGTTTCGTTGCCCTGTGCAGCCGAGAATACTACAACATTACCTTCGCCAAGAGTACCCTCTTCGGCAGCAATTTCAGTACCACGCATACCCTCGTTGACACTCTCGTTATCGCGGTTAATACCACTGAAGCAAGCATCGAGGAATACAGAAGTCTGCTCAAAAGCCAAGTCACCAATACGACCATAGAAGTCGTTAAGCGAAATACCATTTTGAGGTTTAGTACCACGCACGTCTGTAGGCAACATGTAAGCCTTATTGCGGTCCTTTGTGTCGGGCACACCATGTCCTGCGTAATACACAATAAGTTTCTTGTTCTCGCGGTTGCTAATATTCTCAAGCCACTGGAACTCCTCTTCGTTAATCATAGCCTTTGTACCATCCTCTACAAGGTGAATGTTCTCAGAGGGGATGCCGAGCGTTTTTTCGCAATACTCCTTAAACACACGAGCATCGTGAATCGCATAAGGAACGCCAGGCACAAAGCGGTAGTTTTGGTTACCAATAACAAGTGCATAAGTGTCGTTGTTAATGGTGTAAGATGTAGGAATAAGCGAGTCGATTTCAGAGGTCATGTAGTCGTAGTCAACAAGCACGTTGGCAGAAGCATTACCACCGATGTATTTGTCGATAGCACTTTTTGCGAAACCATAAGTGTGGCAGTTACCCATGTTGATGTAGGCAGGCAGACGACGAATTTCGCCATCGTAGAGAGTGTGACGAATTTTACCACCAATCTTTATCTCGTTGGCAAAAACATACTGACCGATTGTAGCAGTAGGACTCACCTCGATGGTTTTAATTTCGGGGCAGTTTACATAAGCTTGGTCTTGCACCGTACACTGATCAGGAATCTTCACCGAAGGCAGCGAGATACAGTTGGCAAAAGCCACTGTTTCAATCTTCTTCACTGTGGTGGGCAAAGAGATTGTGCGGAGGCGAGAGCAGTTGAGGAAAGCACCCCAACCAATTTCTTTAATGCTGGCACCCTCGAAGGTAACTTCTGTAATATCACGGCAGTTTGCAAAAGCACACGAACCAATACGATTGATGCCACGACCAACGATTACACTCTTTACAGGATATTTTTTCTTAACCCAAGGAGAAACCTCTTTCAGGTCAAAGTCAGGAATACTTGCATAGAGTCCTGTTTTATCGATTTCGATGTTGGTAAGTGTCAGCGTTTTACCATCGAAAGTCCATTTAATTTTATCATTCAAAGCACCCTCACGCGTACCCGATGTGTATTGTGCCATCATATTGGCAGCACAAACAAAGGCCATCATGGCCATAAGAATATATTTTTTCATAATCTTATCTTGCTGATTTTTTTAGTTTTATACGAAGACATAGAATCTTACCATTTGCCCTATTTATTAGGTGCGGATTGTAAGATAAATTCTACTATACTCGTTGGTAAACTTAGTCTTTTTCTTACCGAAGTCGTCGGTATTGAAGTTTTTGTACTTAAATGAGCCTGTGCTGTGCTCATAGCCAATACCCACACGTTTCCAAAAGATGTTGAAGCCGAAGGTTGAAGTCATTCCGTGTCCCCACTGCAACTTCAAGTTATTCTTCATCGTATTGTAGTCCTCATATTTTTGAGTACTACTTTGAGGGGGATTTTGGTTCGCATCGAAATCCTTTTTGTTTACAGTATACAAGAACGAGGCACTGTAACCAATATGGTAGTAAGCCTGAATCTTTAAGTAGTCGAGTTGTTTAATACCTAAAGGTACAAAAGGAGCAACAGTTACCGAAGGACCAAGTGTCATTCCGTAGTTAGCTTCGTACTTTTCGAGCTTCCAAGGGAATTTATAGTATTCTTCTTCTGGATTGTTGGGGTCCGTAAATTTATCCGTATTACTGTTATAAAGGTACTTTCCGTTAGCAGGATCTTCTACCTTTGGGTCAGCCGCCTTTATGTGATTCACGTTAAGGTTCAACCACGAATAGTCAAGCGCAATGTTAATCATCTTCGCAATAGGCTTTTTGTGAAGACGATAGTTTGTACCCGACTGGAGTGTAACACCCCAATCGCTCTTGAACTCTCCGATAGTGTTGCTTTCATCCTTACACTTCATTTTCGATTCAGTCCAACTGATGTTAAAGAATGAGCGTCTTTTCCACACATTTTCGTAGTGTCTACCCATCACTTTGTTCGAGAGCACTTCTTGCTGCATTTTTACGATATCGTTGACAGATGCAACTCCCGTAGTGTCCTCCTCTAAGTCGAGGTTAGGAATCGAGTTGATATCCTGCGCTTGTGCATTACATGCAAATGCCAGCGATGCAGCGATAATAAAAGCCTTAAATTTCATATACTATAGGATTTTAGTTATTATTTTTTGCTTTGTCATTGACAATCGTGATCCATTGTGTTTGGTCAACCACCATGTCTTTGTCGTTCTTTCTTGCCTTGCGCAACCATTTTTCAAAGTCAGCAATGCTAAGCGAATTCGCGTGCTTATAGTCACCCACATTGTCATTGCACTTTGTAAAGGCATTGGGCGAGAAGATGAGCACCACTTTGTCCATTTCAATAGGCTTACTTGTCACCATTCTGTAAGGCGAAGCATAAGGGTCTACCGCTTTGTCAAAAAGCACATATTCCTTACCTGCTGCCACGGGGAAGTAGCCCGAAGTGTTCGACCGATAGGGCAACCAGCAACTCGCCTCTTTGTTCGTAGAGTCGAGCACATAAATAGCCAAGTATCCCGGAATGGGCGACTTAAACTTAATAAAAACACGGTCACGGTTATTAAACTTATTGCTTTGGTAGCTATCAGTAGTACCTCCGCAAAGAATTTTCCAATCAAAGTCAACCGCCTGCTGAACGATTTCGCGTGCCTCGCCCCACACCTCTGCGGTAAAGGTAAGTACATTACCCTCATACTTCACTGAGATTTCAGGCGCTTGCGTGTCGCCAAGCCATTCGGCAGCAGCGTTCACATCAATTTCCTCCACGAACTGAGAGATTGCCTCGCCATTGATATTGGCATCCACCATATTGGTTCTTGCCGAAATATTCTCGTTGAACTTTTCTTTAATCGCCTCGTTTTGCGCTCTAAGAATACATCTCTGCTTCATTTCAGCAAAGGTGAAAGCCTCATTATCGCCCACCGTATAAGAGTATATGCCATGCACCTTCTCTACACGTTGAGCTGTTGCCGTTAAAGCACAGAGCAAGAGCAAACAAGTTGTTATGATTTTTTGCATAGGTTGTGTCAATTAATTAATAGGAATCAGTTTCACCCCATTATCGCCCAAACCAGGCATTGGCATACCCACAGGCGCATTTATAAAGGTAGGGTCGCACACCGTGTAGTCTTTTCCGTTGAGCGAGTAAAAGACTCCCGATGATTCTTGTGTAAAGTGTACGGCACAAGCCAAATGTCCGGGGTAGTATACCAACACACATTCCAAACCAAGAAGGTCGCGTACAAGTCGTGTGAGCAAAATGGCACGGTCTTCGCAATCGCAGAAGGGATAATAGAGAGTTTCTTCAGCAAAGAATGCACGATCGTAGCCCCAAACTTCATCGTCGTAAGCATAGGCAAAGCCTGTCTGCACAAAGTTTAGCAAACGGCTCACTGCCTCATACTCAGACAGACCTTCAAGTTTCTGCTTCAGCGCAGGATAAATTTGTTCTTTCACATTCTCGTTCATGGGTGTTTCTGCATACACAACCCAACGGCTGAATTGGTCGGGTTTGAACGAGGTAGGATACACATTGTAGAAGTCGATAAGACTGCGGTTCACAGCCACCTTCACACTCACGTCAGGATACTTCTTCGACGTAACCACACGCTCGTCTTCTTCAACGAGGTCTAAACGCATAGGACTGTTAATGTGTAACGACAGCACCTTTTCGTTCGGGAACTTAGCCGTACAGATAATCAAGTCCTTGTTCACCTCTTCTAAGGGATAGAATCTTTCGCCTGCTATGGTGTAAGATGCTTTTCCAAAAATCACGTAGTCGCAAGCCACGAGCAGATAAAGTTGCTTATCCTCGTCGTAGGCATAGCGCACTTTATAGCCCGACTGACAGTAGAGATAGCCTAACAGCACGATAGACTCGTTGGTGTCAGCACCACAGAATTGTTCTGCCACCTCCTTCAGCATGAGCAAATAAGCCCAATCGCACAAGTTGTGTTGCTTGCGCAATGCCAAACAGTCGTAAAGCAAGTTGTCATACTCTTGTCCGCTGAGATGCAACAATACATCTGCAATGCGGTCAGGAGTAATTTCGCCAAGATTCAATCGTTTGGTTTCGTCCAAACGCACTGTATATTCATTGCCGTAGAAGATAAAGGGCATTGAGCAGTATTCTCTATCCTGAATACTCTGTGGCACCTGCTTCACCTCCTCAATGGGCTGCGGTTGCATGGGTTTAGCAGGCAAGGTGTCGCGTTCCACCACATCGGCTTTTTTCTTTTTGCGTCCAAAGAACAAGAATCTCGAAGTAGACACCGTGTCGTCATACACCACAGGTTGCACCTTGGGTTCAACAGGTTTTTCAACAGGAGGTTCCACCCCAATCTTCGCCCAAGCCTTACGTACAAAGTCCGTATATTTTCGGTTACACTCTTGTCGATAGCTCAAGAATTTTGCTTGCGTGTTTCTTTTAAATTGGTTGAAACGCGCCGTCATGGGGTCTTCCTTCTTTTTCGGTTCCACCTGCAAAGAGTCCACCTGTCTTGTCACAGTGGCAAAGTCCGAATAACGTTCTTTCGAAGTCAAGCCCTTATTAGTGAGTTGCTTTTTCACGTAAGCCACATATTTCACTGAGAGTTCGCTCACGCTATTTCCCTCAGAAGCCGACAGTTGTGCAATGCTGCCATGTCCTGGCTTTTTAATAATGATACGCTTACGACTTTTTTCATCGAGCAATTCCACCTTTCCACCATACGGCACACTGATGCTTGTTTGGGCAGAAACGGGCGTATTCATTACCAAAGGTTTCATAGCCCCTTTGGCATTATACGTTACTTTTCCCACCACATGATATACAAGCAACGATTGTCCTTGCATCTGCACAGAAAGCAAGAACAATAGGGTTAATATGAAGTATTTTGCCCTTATCATATATTTATTTTTTTTAATACACTATATTTGTCTTTCATCGATTCGGCATAGTCTTTTATCGCGGCATACATACTGCGCGATGTGCCAAGGAAGGCAATCACCGACAAAGCCCAAGCCAAGTTAAAGCTGATGCAGAAGAGTGAGAAGACAAAGAAACTAATGCCCAAGAACACCGAGGTAAACAAGAAGGTAAGGATGCTCAGCACATAAGACGAACCTATCACATACCTCACAAACATGTTCTTAGAGTTACTGGTTCTTTTTAGGTAAGATGCTTGCATCACCTGCACCATGAAAATCAAGAGCAACGAGATGATACAGAACGGAACAATGGGCACATCCTTAATTTCTTTTTGGGTAATCAGCGTTTGTATGCTATAAGCCAAAAGCTCTACGCCTGCAATTTTTCCCACGGGTGCCCAGTGCATGTCAGAATCTTCATACATTGCGCCAAACAGCACAATTTGTCCGTTAATAAGTTCGGGATGCGCCTTCACTTCCTCGGGCTGTAGCACATGGAAGGCTGTACGTCTGAAGTTGATGTTAATATCCTCCGTACGCCCTCTTGTCATATCCTTTCCTGTATATTCATTGGCAATTTGTGCCACGAGCGAGGGATAGCGCTTGCCATTATACTTTTCAGAGAGAGGCAGTTTACGCTTCATGCTATCATACAAACTGCGTGGCATGTTGCTGGTACCTTCTTTAATATCTACAAATTCTTGAAAGAAAGAATGAATAGCCTTGGTATATCCCACACTGTCGTTTGCCCAATCGAGCATTTTTTCAGAAAAGACAATGTTCTTGTAGGTTTCTGCCACTTTAATAATTGAGTCGTTACCTTCAAAGTCTTCTCCCTCGTTATCGAACACACAGTCTAACCCCACAACTTTAGGATTAGCCTTTTCAATGTCGATAAGCACCTGTGCAATGTCTCCTCTTTTTGTCACCTTCGTCAGGTCTACAATCGTAATAAACCTGCAGGTGTCTGCATCGCCCTGAATTTCGTAATATACGTCAGTAAAAGAGAAGTCCGAAATTGCTCTTTTAATAGGGTCAAGTGGCTTTGCCATCACGGTTATAAGAGCAAAGAAGCCCATAATGGCGACAGCGAGTAGTGTCACCATTATGTGCTGTACGAGAGTCGAACTTTTTTTAGTCTTAGGTTCAACTTCTTCTTTCTTTGGTTGGGCGTTTTTTTTATCTCTCATATCTTCAGAAATAGCCCTCTTCACGGGGTCGAGGGGCTTCGCCAACACAGCGACAAAAGCAAAGACAGCCATTAGGATAAGCCCAAAGGTGGTCATCACCACACGCTTTACAATCGACGCTTGTTTTTTTTGAGTATCTTTTGGGATGTTGCCTTCTTCCACGCCTTATTAGTTACCGAGCATTTCCAAAACCTTCTGTTTCATTTCTTCGCTGTCGAAGATATTCAAGAGCAAACTCTTAGCTTGCGCGCCACTATAGCTCACTGCTACGCGCTCTTCTGTTTTACCATTCATCTCGCGAATAATGTCGAATACCACTTCGGTACGTCCCAAACTCTGTTGCAACATAGTCTGGCTTGAGTCAACCATTTTGGCGATTGTTTCAACCTCGCCCGACGACAATTCAATATTGGTGTCAGTTTCTTCAGTAAGCGCAGCCACCTCCAACTTAATTTGGCTTGCCACATCCACACGTGCACGTGTCAAAGCTTGCTTACGTGCCAAAGCAGCACTGCTGCTCGATGCAGAAGAGCGTCCAATGATATACTTAGGAAAGTTTCCCTCGTAGGTATGCTCAAGGATGTAGAGTTCAGTAAGTTGTTTCTCGAGCGAGAGTGTACCCGGTGCTGATTTCCATCCTTGTTTTTTTAGCAGCTTAGCCTGTTTCTTGGCATCTTTTGTCGCCTTTTGTTCTATGAGTGACTTAGCCAACTTTGCTTCTTGACGGCGAGCCTTCACCACTTGTTCGGGTGTAGGAGTTGAAGGGTCTACGTTTTTTTCTGACTGTGCAAAAGAGGTAGCACTGCCAAGCAGCGCTATGAGCGTCATAATAACAACTTTTTTCATAGGTCGGATGTTTAAAAGTGTTGAGTATAATTTTTTCTTTGAATTTCAGTTTTCTTAAATCTCTAATTTTTTTGTACAAAAATGGACTTTGTGTGTCACGCAGATACCGTTGTTTAAAGGCATCTCGTCATTTTTTTCTCATCATGTAAATCCATTATTTATACATTATGTGGCAAAGTTAGTAATAATTTTAACAACTTAAAAAGAAATGTATGACAAAAACGAAAAAAATCACCCCCGAAAGGAGTAACATTCATTTTTATTTAGCAAAGAATCATTATTATTAATGAAATGTGCGCTTTTTAACGTAAACTAATAGCTTACTTTCATTTCCCCAAAAGAAGGATTTTTGAATCATCCTCCCCAAATTCAACATTTGTGTTTTCAATGAAATAATTTTTAATATTTCTTTCTTCATCATTTTGAACTGCATCGTC
>ERZ1026884.257-NODE-257-length-38313-cov-10.395551_pt1 | contig 38313 bp, 26 predicted proteins | sample MGYA00380172_ERZ1026884 | MGnify/ENA primary metagenome ERZ1026884 (study PRJEB33269, sample SAMEA4719808) | human gut metagenome | biome: human-associated habitat; feature: organic feature; material: feces | place: Cameroon | collected 2013-10 ... | reverse complement strand
GGGGGAAGCAAGACGTTACGTAGCTAACGATTTCCTTAACTTAATAGCATTACCCTAGAGGGGAAGGCTAAGTGTACTCCGCGGCGCTTCTATATTTTATGCGCCGCACCACAACCCTGAACCCTGAACCTTGAACCCATTGAACCAATACAACAACAAACCTGTAACCCCATTTATTTTAGGAGTATCAAATGAACCGTGTAACTATCGATCCCGTATGGCTGATGCATATCCAAAAGCCTGCCCGCTACATTGGCGGAGAGTGGAATAGCGTGGTGAAGAACCACTATGAGATCCCGGTGAAAGTGGCGCTGGCATTCCCTGATGTCTACGAAGTCGCCATGAGCCATCTGGGACTCAAAATCATTTACAGTGTCCTGAACGCCAGAGATGATGCGCTGGCAGAGCGTGTGTATGCGCCTTGGGTGGACATGGAAGCGATGATGAGAGAGAAGCACATCCCGCTTTTTTCTCTGGAAAATAAATGCCCGGTCAAAGACTTCGATGTACTGGGCTTCACCATGCCGTATGAAATGTGCTACACGAATATCCTAAACATGATCGACATGGCAGGCATTCCTGTCTGGGCGAAGGACCGCACGGAGGAGGATCCTCTCGTCGTCGCCGGCGGCCCCTGCGTGTACAATGCAGAGCCGGTCGCTGATTTCTTCGACGTCTTCTTCATCGGAGAGTCCGAAGAAGCCATCGGAGAGATGGTGGATATCGTGAAAGCTTGGAAAGCTGAAGGGAAGCCCGGCGGCCGCAAAGAGGCGATCCGCCGTCTCGCTAAGATCGATGGCTGCTATGCGCCGTCCCTCTATGAGGCCTCCTACTATGAGAATGGCGTCTTCCGCAGCATCCGTCCCATTGACGACGCGGCCCAGTTTCCTGTGAAGAAGCGCGTCATCCGCGATGTCGACCATGTCCACATCGATGACAAGCCGATTCTCCCGCATATCGAGATCGTCCACGATCGTGCTGTGCTGGAAATGTTCCGCGGCTGCAGCCGCGGCTGCCGTTTCTGCCAGGCGGGGATGATTTACCGCCCTGTGCGCGAGAAGAGCGAAGCGCGTTTGCAGGAAATCGCAGATACTCTCATCAAGAATACGGGCTATAATGAAATTTCCCTCATGTCCCTCTCTTCGGCGGACTACTCCTGCCTGCCCGAGCTCGTCGACCACCTCTTGGAGAATTTCAAAGACAAGCGCGTGAGCGTCAGCCTCCCGTCGCTGCGTGTCGACAGCTTCTCCATCGATATCGCGAAGAAAATCCAGCAGGTCAGAAAGAGCGGCCTCACGCTGGCACCGGAAGCCGGCACGCAGCGCATGCGCGATGTCATCAATAAGGGCGTCACCGAAGAAGACATCATGGGCGCCTGTGCGAATGCGTTCAAAAATGGCTGGAAAAAGGTGAAGCTCTACTTCATGATGGGGCTTCCGACCGAAACCGATGAAGACCTGAAGGGCATCGCCGATCTGGCGAACCGCATCCACGAGCTCTATCACGAGATCAAGGGGCGCTATGACCTGCGTATCACCGTCAGCGTCTCGAGCTTCGTGCCGAAGCCCTTCACCCCCTTCCAGTGGATGCCGCAGTGCAGCGTAGAGGAAATCGAGCGTAAACAGCAGTACCTGAAGAGCCTTTTCACAAACCGTCATATCAAGTACGCCTATCATGATGCGAAGACGGGCTATATCGAAGCCGTCCTCGCCCGCGGCGACCGCAAGCTCTCTTCTGCGATCTACACCGCATGGAAGAAAGGCTGCACCTATGACAGCTGGACGGAATTTTTCCACTTCGACGTCTGGATGGACAGCTTCCGTGAATGCGGCATCGATCCCGATGAATACGCAGCGCGCATCCGCGATTTCTACGAATGCGAACCGTGGGATCACATCGACAGCGGCGTCACGAAGGACTACCTCCTGAAAGAATGGCGTATGGCCGAGAAGGGGATCCTCACCCACGACTGCCGCCATCAGGCCTGCAATGGCTGCGGCGTCTGCCCGATCCTCGATGTGAACCTCCTCGATCATAAGGTGGAAAGCGATCAGCCCAAGCGCGTCTTCACGTATCGCCAGCCGAAGGCGGGGGAGTAGGGACTAGGGATTAGTAGCTGGTAGCTAGTGACTAGGGATTAGGAATTAGGAATTTTCCCCCTTACCATTTCTCCATACTATCGGTTTATGAAATCGACACGAAAGCGAGGTCCATCGGGCCTCGCTTTTTGCGTGTTATATTTTTCTCTATCTGTTTTGGGCAAACAAAAACCGTCATGACCATTTCGATCATGACGGTTTTCTTTTGGGATCGGGTATAGCGGAGTAGCGGGAAATGTGAGGCAAACTTCCTAATCCCTAGCCACTAATCCCTAGCTACTAGTCACCAGTCACCAAGCCTCAGAACATATTCAGGATGCCTTTGAAGCCATAGTAATTGGTCGGCAGGAAAGCATCTACATACTTGGATACACCGACAGGCTCCGGCGCGGTGAGGAAGAGAAGGAAGAGGCCGAGGACGGTGAAGCCGATCGCGATGAGGCTTGCCTTGCCCTTGCCGGACATTTCATAGTAGCCGAAGAGACGCAGGCCGAGTGCGCCGAAGAAGGTGATGCACATGCCGGAGAGGGAGAAGACACCGAAGAGGATATTTGCCATCAGGAAGCCGACATAGAAGACCGGCAGGAAAATGAAAGGCAGATTGTATGCGATGCGGGTCGGGTTCACGCTGCGGCGCATATCATCCATCCAGTCCGCCATATCGAAGCCGAAGAGGCCGAGCGGGATGAAGGAGAGCAGGATGACTGTATCCCAGATGCCGGAAAGTCTGTCTCGGTCCTGTCCGAGCCACCATACGAAGCCGCAGAGGAAAAGACCGACAGCGCCGCCAAGAGCATAGTACCAGGCAGCGGGAATGAATTTGACCGCGATCATGGAGATCGTGGTCAGGAGAGAACCGATCACGATGTACTTGGTGAGTTCCCCCTTCGAAAGCTGTCTGTCTTCCGGGATCTCTGCCTTGATCTGCGCAAGGATCTCCACCATGAAGAGCAGGAGGAAGATCGCCAGCGCTGCGAATGGATACAGGAAGAGAGAGATCACGATCAGAAGGACAGGGACAAAGACACGCATCCCTTTGAAGACCTGCAGCTTCTTGAAATTCAGCTTGCGCTTCTGGGTGTAAATGGTGAGGCGCATAAAGACCAGGTACGTCAGCATGATGCCCACCGTTTCCATCGGTTCACTCCCCATGTAGAGCAGCGCACAGAAAACGAGCATTGCCATATTCGCTCCGGTAAAGCGGCAGATCAGCGTACTGAAAATGCCAATGTTCAAAAAGGCCACTACGGCGTCAACAAAATTCAAAACATCCATCTCCTTAATAAAAAATAGAATTATCTTTTCTAGTATATATGGTACGCGGGTTTTACGCAAGGGAGGTTGGGGGATTCGTGACTGGGGACTCGTGACTAGGGATTAGGTCATTCTCTCGCGTTTCCCTAGAACCCTATCCGGCTCGTTAAGCTCGCCATCTTCCCCACGCGGGGAAGGCTATAGTGCAGAGAAGCGGGGAAGCGGTATTTTCGTATACCGCGCTTTTGCATGGCCGCTGAGCAGCCCCTTGAAGAAGGGGCGCGCCGAAGGCGGAGGATAGATCTGTCCCGCAGGGGCAGCCTCTACGGGAAGAGATGAAAGGGAATGTGAGGTGAGCGGCGATCGGGTGCTCTCGTAAATCGCAGGCTTGAGACGGTTGTTCTCTCACGTTTTCATCCCGCTGGAACCCTATCCGGCTCGCTATGCTCGCCACCTTCCCCACGCGGGGAAGGCTATGGTTCGGGGGATAGTGTGTATTCTACCTCCTTCCCTTGGAAGGAGGTGCCCCGAAGGGGCGGAGGTTGGCTCCGCAGCGGTATGAAAGGGAATGTGAGAGAGTCCGTTTTCCCGTATCGTCATCCCGAGCGGAGCCGAGGGATCTTTTTCGGCTACGGGTTTCTTTTTTCCTGTGTGAATCTGTCTGTATGAAACACCGTAGTGTCCAGTTCATATGGAGCATGGCGTTTCCCGTTATCCGTTGTTCTCACATCCTTGGCTTGACCGCGAACGGAAAAGATTTCTCGTTTTCGCTCGAAATGACGATATGGGGAAAGCGGTATTCTCCTTTCTCATCCCTAGTCCCTAGTCCCTAGCCACTAGTCACCAGTCCCTAGTCACCAGCCGCTAGCCACGCATCCCTCTTGCATCATCTGTTATAATAGAAACGTAGAAATATATCTCTTCAGGGCGGGGCGGAATTCCCCACCGGTGGTAAAGATCTTCTGAGCCCACGAGCTGCAGATGTCCTGCAGTAGATCTGGTGAGAACCCAGAGCCGACGGTTAGAGTCCGGATGAAAGAAGAGTGGTAGACTTTTTGGCTGTCCACCTCCCTGAAGGAAAGGAAGGTGGATTTTTTGCGTATCGATGAAGACAGAAAATTCATGAGCCGTGCGCTGGAGCTAGCGGTGCGCGGCATGGGACATACCCGTCCGAATCCGATGGTTGGGGCGGTGCTTGTGAAAGACGGCCGCATCATCGGCGAGGGCTGGCATGAAGTATATGGCGGGCCGCATGCGGAAGTGAACTGCTTCGCTCACGCGACAGAAGATCCGAAGGGGGCGACGCTCTATGTGACGCTCGAGCCCTGTTCGCACTATGGGAAGACGCCGCCGTGCGCTGACCTCGTGGTGGAAAAAGGGGTCGACCGCGTGGTCGTCGCGATGGAGGATCCGAATCCTCTCGTCGCCGGCAAGGGGATCCGCAAGCTGAAAGAAGCGGGGATCTTCGTGACGGTTGGTATCATGGAAGAGGAAGCGAAGAAGCTGAATGAAGTCTTTCTGAAATACATCACGCAGCACAAGCCCTTCGTCCTCTACAAGGCTGCGATGTCTCTGGATGGCAAGACGGCTTGCCACACGGGGGACTCCCAGTGGATTTCCTGTGAAGACTCGCGGGAAGAAGTACATGTCCTGCGCGGCTGCTACAAGGGCATCATGGTCGGCGCGGGGACGATCCTTGCGGACAACCCGCAGCTCACCGCCCGCACAGAGGGGATGATCGACCCCGTGCGTATCATCGTGGATGGGCATCTTTCGGTGCCGCTCAAAGCGAAGGTATTTCAGGAAGAGGGAGAGAATATCATCCTCACCACGACGGCCTCGGATGAGGGAAAGCGCAAAGCGCTCTCGGATATGGGCGTCGATATCATTATGACGGACGGCGAAGAGAAAGGCAGTGTCGATCTCGAGGCCGCCATGACGGGGCTCGCTCTGAAAGGCATCGACAGCATCCTCTTAGAGGGCGGCGCGACGCTCGCTGCGTCTGCCTTTGATGCCGGTATCGTCGACAAGGTACGCATCTATACCGCGCCGATGATCATTGGCGGCGTCTCTGCGCCCGGGCTCATCGGCGGCGAGGGCGCACCGACCATCCCGAAGGCCATCCGTCTCCGTGTCATCCAGACGCAGATGACGGGGAAGGATCTCGTCATCGAAGCGTATGTAGAAAAAGAAGCCAAAGAAGAAAAGGCAGAGTCCACGCGCCCGACGGACGTCGACCTGCTGAAGAGAGAGGAAGAGCCATGTTCACAGGGATCGTAGAGGAAATCGGGACGCTTCGCAGGATGAAACCCACAGCATCTTCCTGCACGCTCACCATTTCTTGTGAAAAAGTCCTCGAGGGGACGAAGCTCGGAGACAGCATCGCGGTGAACGGTACCTGCCTCACCGTGACGCGGATGGATACGCACTCTTTCGACTGCGACGTCACGCCGGAGACGCTTTCCCGCACGTCGTTTTCCATGGTGCGTGTCGGCTCGCCCCTGAATCTCGAGCGTGCGCTCCGTCTCTCGGATCGCTTGGGTGGTCACATCGTGCTCGGCCATGTCGATACCACGGGACGCCTGATCTCCTTCATCAAGGACGGAAACGCGGTGAATATCACGATTTCCATCGAAAAGAAATGGATGAAATACATCATAGAAAAAGGCTCTGTCGCTATCGACGGCGTGAGCCTCACGGTCGCAAGGCGCGAAGCAGACCGCTTCACGATCTCCCTCATCCCACATACGGGGGAGAAGACCATCCTTCTCGGGAAGCACCCGGGAGACCCGGTGAATGTCGAGTGCGACTACTTGGGGAAATATGTGGAGCAGCTCATGAAAAAGGACACGGAAGAAGGTCTCACCATGGGTATGCTTGAGACACTTTCTGGAGGAAACTATGGAATTTAAATTTGACCCGATTGAAGATATTTTAGAAGAGATCAGGCAGGGACACATCGTCATCATGCAGGACGCCGAGTCCCGCGAAAACGAAGGCGACTACATCTGCGCCGCAGAATTTGCTACGCCGGAGAATGTGAATCGCATGGCGTCCGAAGCGAAGGGCGTCATCTGCATGCCGATGTCCGAGGAGATCGCAGAATCCCTGTACCTCGGACCGATGATCCGTCACAATACGGACAATCACCAGACTGCCTTCTTAGAGTCCATCGACTACAAGGACTCCGGCACCGGCGTCTCTGCCGCTGCCCGCTCCATGACAGCCTTGGAAGCCATCAAAGACGGCGCAAAGCCGGAAGACTTCCGCCGCCCGGGGCATCTTTTCCCGCTGAAAGCTCGCCGCTGGGGCGTCCTCGAACGGCAGGGTCATACCGAAGCAACCGTCGACCTCGCCCGCCTTGCGGGGCTCAAGCCCGCCGGCCTGTGCTGCGAGATCATGAATGAAGACGGCACCATGGCCCGCCGCGAAGACCTTTTCCGCCTTGCGAAGGAAAAGGGCCTCAAGATCGGCAACATTCAGGAGCTCATCGAATACAGGAAAAAGCATGAGATCTTCGTCGAACGCATCACCGCCGCCAAACTTCCTACCAAGTACGGCGACTTTGAGATTTACGGCTTCGTGAACCGCATGAATGGCGAGCACCACGTCGCTCTCACCATGGGCAAGGTCGATGACGGATCTCCCGTCCTCTGCCGCATCCACTCCGAATGCCTCACCGGCGACTGCTTCGGATCGCTCCGCTGCGACTGCGGACAGCAGCTCTCCGCAGCCATGCGCCAGATCGCCAAGGAAGGCCGCGGCGTCCTCGTCTACCTGCGTCAGGAAGGCCGCGGCATCGGCCTCATCAATAAGATCCGCGCCTATGCCCTGCAGGACGAAGGCTATGACACTGTCGAAGCGAATCTCAAACTCGGCTTCGCTGCCGACCTTCGCGAGTACATGACCGGTGCGCAGATCCTTAGAAATCTCGGCGCGACCCATATCCGCCTCCTGACCAACAACCCGCAGAAGATCGACGACGTCAGCGAGTACGGCATCACCATCACCGAGCGCGTCCCCATCGAGATCGCGCCCACCAGAGAAGACGAATTCTACCTCAAGACCAAGCAGGAAAAAATGGGCCACATGCTGAAACTCGACCAGGACATCGTAGAACCGAAGGTATGAAAGGGTTCGGGGTTCAGGTTGATGGGTTCAGGGGTGGACTCAGGGGCGTGCTGCCCCCTTGATTGTTTGCGAAAGAGGTTCAGCAGGTTCTATAGGTTCAAGAGGTTCAACGGGGGGTGGTGCGGCGCATAAAAATCAAAAGCGCCGCGGAGGTTTGAAACTAGCCATTTTCTCGTATCGCAAACCTAATCCCTAGCCACTCATCCCTAGCTACCAGTCACTGGTGACTGAAATGCCAGTTTCGGGGATTTCAGTTTACAAAAATCGGCGCATCGGCCATATATTCGCGGCGCAGCCGCCACCACAACCCTGAACCCTGAACCCTGAACCTTGAACCCCGAACCCCGAACCCTGAACCCTGAACCTTGAACCCTAGACTTTACCACTTACAAAGTATGTTACATATACCCAAAGGAGATTCCCTCATGAACATCATTTCCGGACTTTTCAATGAAAGCGATATCCGCGTCGGTATCATCGCCTCCCGTTTCAATGAAGTCATCGTTTCCAAACTCATCGACGGCGCAGCCGATGGTCTTGCCCGTCATGGCGTCGACATGGACAAAGTTGACCTCGCGTGGGTGCCGGGCGCCTTCGAGATCCCGCTCGCGGCGAAGAAAATGGCAGAAAGCGGCAAATATGATGCCGTCATCTGCCTTGGCGCTGTCATCCGCGGCGAGACCGATCACTATGAACACGTAGCGACCGAAGTCACGAAAGGCGTCGCTATGGCTTCCCTCTCCAGCGGTATCCCCGTCCTCTACGGTGTCCTCACCACCGATACCATCGAGCAGGCCATCAACCGCGCCGGCCTCAAGTCCGGCAACAAAGGCTTCGAATGTGCGATGGATGCACTCGAAATGGCGAGCCTTTTCAAAAAGCTGGAAAAATAAAAATCATAGAAAAGCAGCCTGTCGGTTTTCATCGGCAGACTGCTTTTCTATTGCCTGCTTCCCTAATACAGATACAAAATAAGAGGAGAGAATGCTTCTTTTCTGCTTGTATATTGCGGAATTTCTCTTCGCTTTTTCTCTGTTTTTTGTTACAATACAGGTAGAAAGGCGGTGATGCCATGGGACGATTCAAACAATGGGAAGAGCTGACCATCCAGGATAATTTTCTTTTCCAGAAAGTCATGCAGAATCAGCGGATCTGCAAATACCTGATCGAGAAGATTTTGGGCATCCGGATCGAAAAGATCACATTTCCAGAAGGCGAAAAATCCATAGACAACCGCTACGACAGCAAAAGCATCCGTCTGGATGTCTATGTGCACGATGAAAACGGCCATGTCTATGACATCGAGATGCAATGTACGAATGGCTAGCTGCTGCGCCTGAGAATACGAGCATAGCCGCGATGATGTCTATGACATCGAGATGCAATGTACGAATGGCAGCGAAGGGGAATTCCCCAAGCGGACCCGCTACTATCAAGGCATGATCGATATGGACGAGCTGAAAAAAGGGCAGTACTATACAGAGCTGAAAGAGTCCTTCATCATCTTCATCTGTACCTTCGACCCCTTCGGCGAAAATCTCCCCATGTATACCTTCCGCCATCGCTGCATCGAAAAGGAAGGTCTGGAGCTGGGGGATCTTTCGACAAAGATCTTCCTGAACGCGAAAGGCGAAAGTGATACCCTTGACCCGGATATAGCAGCCTTCCTGCGCTATGTGGACGGGAAAGCAGCAGAGGGTGCATTGACGAAAGAAATCAACGAAGAAGTGATCCGGATCAAAGAACATAAAGAAATGAGGCGAGAATATATGACACTTTTGATGGAACTCCAAAAATATAAAACCGAAGGCATGCAGGAAGGGATCGAAATCGGCATGAAGCAAGGCATGGAGAAAAAAGGTAGAACAGTGATCATGAATCTGCTCAAACTGAACATGCCGATCGACAACATTGCTGCCGCGACAGAAAGTCCGATCCCGTATGTGAAAGAAATCGCGCGAGAAGCAGGATACTCCGTCTGAGAAGAAGCCACGAATGAGTGAGAGCAAAAAGTCAATAGAAAAATCCCCATGAGCTTGCGGCATGTGTCATGCCATAGCCCATGGGGATTTTTCTTACAAAGACATAAAAAAATATCCGGAAAAGGCTTCCCACCTGTGCCCGATGCAGGCGGAGCTCGGAATCGGTGACGGTCGTCCATGAGCACCGAAGTGCGGGAGGGCCTTTGCTATCGTCGGAACCCGGCCTCGCAGAGGACAGGGAAGTGGAAAAGCCATGCTTCCGGATATTCATTTTTCTTACTTGTCAGCCTAAAATGGGTATCGGCAGCAGGCTGTACGCTTCCGCTGACCCATCCGATGATGCACGGTGCATATGGCAGATCTGCCCCTTCCGGTGCGGCCCTCCCTTTGATCTCGTAGCGCTTGGAGAATTCTGAAGATCGGAGAAACCGTCCATCCGGGGAACATGTTCAAATATGTCCATGCTTCATGACTATATGGTACTATGTTCTAGAGAAAAATGCAAGAGGGAAAAGGCAAATGACGCAATATATAGTCTATTTCATGGATCATACGAATAGCGAAGATACCATTTTCGCGGTAAATACAGAGATTCAGATGATGTATACTGCCCGGTGGGTGGAGAAGATCGGATGATCTGTTTTTCATCTAGGGCGAGAGATTTTTATGATACTATATAGAAAAGCTCTTACATATCTATTGGCTTCTCAGAAAGGAAAAGGCAATGACCCCTATGACTGAAATTGAAAAATTAAAAGATGGCGTGTACGAGAAAGTCATGTCGCGGCGCTTTGCTGAAGTGCTGAAAGAGGCACTGGCTAAGGATCAGGTGCGTGCAGAAGAGGAAGATGTGGATGCTGAGGAAGCCGTGGGCTATCTCTCTTCGTATTTGCAGCGGGTGATACGACTCTGCCTGAAGGACATCGCGGACAGGGATGAGGAGGACAGCGTCGACCACCAGCTGGCATTCACGAATGAACTCATTGCCTCCCTTTCAAAGAAGACAGAAGAGCTTGGAGGCGGTCAGGAAGTGGCGAATGCACCATTTCTGCTGAGATCCTTAGAACACAAGAAAAACACACTCCTGCCTCGCCGGTGGGAGCGGCCGGCGACATCACTCACGCGATCATTCCTTTTCACCAATTCTAAGAAGGATGTCTCGATGGTACACGAGCTCACAAAGGAGATCGAATCCTCTGATCGCATTGATTTTCTGATCTCCTTCATCCGTTTCTCCGGCCTTCAGCTGCTTCTCCCCGCACTGCGCCTTTTCACAGCCCGTGGCGGACACCTGCGCATCGTGACGACGACATACATGGGAGCGACGGATCCGAAGGCGATCGAGGTACTTGCGTCTCTGCCCCATACAGAAGTACGCATTTCTTATGATGTGAAAGAAACCAGACTGCACGCCAAATCATACATGTTCTATCGGGGAAGCGGCTACTCGACGGCCTACATTGGTTCATCAAATCTTTCCCACGCTGCCATCGCAGAAGGGATGGAGTGGAATATGAAAGTGACGGCACAGGACCAGCCGCACATCATCGATAAAATGAGCGCGACCTTCGAGACCTATTGGCACTCCGAGGATTTCACCTCCTACGAGCCCCAAAAAGATGAGGAAAAACTCCGTCGCGCTATCGATAGGGAACGCGGGCGGAGCAGCGGGACAGATGCCTCCTCCTATGCTTTTGACATCCAGCCGTACCCCTACCAGCAGGCGATACTAGATGCACTTGATACAGAGCGCCGCGGCAAAGATCGCTGGTACAATCTTGTCGTCGCCGCTACAGGCACAGGAAAGACAGCGATCTCCGCCTTCGACTATCGCAGATTTGCCGCCTCGAGAAAAGAAGGGACGCACCTCCTCTTCATCGCTCATAGGGAAGAGATCCTGAAACAAAGCCTCTCCTGCTTCCGTCAGGTCATGAAAGATCCCGATTTTGGTGCGCTTGCGGTCGGAGGACATCGGGCAAATCACGTGGAACACCTCTTCATGTCCATTCAGACACTGAACAGCCAGCGTTTCTTTGAAAAAATGGATCCCTACTACTATGACATGATCATCGTCGATGAATTCCATCATGCAGCGGCAAGATCCTATCAGCACCTTCTCACACACTTTCATCCGAAGATCCTCCTCGGCCTCACAGCTACGCCAGAGCGTATGGATGGGGGAGACATCCTCTCCTATTTCGGCGGACACATCGCCGCAGAAATACGCCTGCCCGATGCCATCGAGCGGCGACTTCTATGCCCTTTTCACTACTTCGGCGTCACAGATCCGGTGAGCCTTGCGGAGATCAAGTGGACAGGCGGAGAGTACGACGCGAGCGAGCTCGAACGTCTCTACACCGCAGAAGGCGCACTGGCCAGCCAGCGCGCCCGCGCCATCGGAGACGCCCTCCTTCGCTACACCGCAGACATTCGCGATGTGAAAGCACTCGGCTTCTGTGTCTCGAAGAAGCACGCGCATTTCATGGCAGACTACTTCAATCAGCACGGCATACCTGCCCTTGCACTCGATGCAGATACACCGGCAGTAGAAAGAAATGCAGCGCGGGAACGCCTCGCAGAAGGGGAGCTTCGCATCCTCTTCGTCGTCGACCTCTTCAATGAAGGCGTCGACATCCCGTCCGTGAATACTGTACTCTTCCTAAGACCGACGAACAGCATGACCGTCTTCCTCCAGCAGCTCGGGCGCGGCCTGCGCCTTTCGAAAGGGAAAGACTGCCTCACCGTCCTCGACTTCGTCGCACAGGCAAGCCGCAAGTACGACTTCTCCCGCCGCTTCGCATCGCTCCTCGGCAAGCATCACGTCATCATCAAGAAAGAGATCCAAGAAGGATTTCCTCACGTACCGAAAGGCTGCGCCATTCAGCTCGAAGAGCAGGCACAGAAATGGGTACTCGAAAACATCGCCAGCCGCCTTCGGAAAAATGAATACTACATCGAGATGGTGAAAGAACTCTACGCTGCCACCGGCAGCCGGCCGACCCTCTCCGATTTCTTCCGCGTGACCCAGGTAGAGCCCGCCGTCTTCTACAATGGCACGCGCACCTATACGCGACTCCTCATGGACGCCGAGATCCTTCCCGCGCTCCCTGTGACCGACCTCGAAGAAGCCCTCCGCAGATCCATGAGCCGCACCCTCACCATAGATTCGCCGCGATGGATCTCCTTCCTGCGGCGTGCCTATGAAAACCTGCCGATAAACCCCACTCCCATGGAAAAGAAATACCTGCGCATGTGGGCGATCACCCTCTTTCCCGATGGGCAGAAGGACAGCCCGAAAGACCCCGCCCTCGCCATCACCCGTTTTGCGAAAGAAACAGCACTCAAGGAAGAGATCAGCGAACTGCTCGACTTCCTTTATGACCGCATCGATATCATTCCCCAAAAGGCAGAGCTTCCCTATCCCTGCGCCCTCGAAGTCTACGATAGCTACACGCGCGACCAGCTCTTCGCAGCCCTCGGCTTCGCCAAGCCCGCCAGCATTCGCGAAGGCGTGAAATACCTCGACCATACGAACAGTGACACTGTCACACAGCCGACAGACGTCTTCCTCGTGACACTCAATAAATCGCAGAAAGAATTCTCCGATACCACCCTCTACGAAGATTACTCCATCGACCGCCACCTCTTCCACTGGCAGAGCCAGTCCACCACCACGCCCGAGTCCAAGACAGGACAGCGCTATCTTTCCCAAAGAGAAACCGGCGGCATCGTCCTCCTCTTCGTCCGAAGCGCTAAGCAGGACGCCTGCCGCAATGCCATGGCCTACACCTTCCTCGGCACTGCAAAGATCGTCTCCCACGAAGGCTCCCAGCCCATCAGCATTATCTATCGCCTCGATCATCCCATTCCCGCGAAATATATCACAAAGACTGATAGCAGCGGCGTGCTGTGATAAAAAAGGATACGGTGCTTTTTCTCTGCCTTAACACTTGCTTTAGAAATGTATGACTGAAAAAATAATGATTTCATTGAGGAAAGTCTGACACGATGAATGTTTTTGACGTCTCTCTGTGTTATAATGAAACTGATTAGAGCTATTTATCTCTATGGGAGGCGAAAGAAATGAAAAAATTCACGCAGTGGAAACGGCGGAGTTCTCGTTTCTTTGGCATGCGTCCTAAAGCTGAATTGACAACCTACGAAGGTAGGGGGGGGTAACAAAGTAACCTCCTCTGCTTTAGAGAGCCCATTTACTGATGTGAAAGCGTCGGGAAATGGGCTTTTGACGTGCAAAGAAGAAAAGCATGAGGAGGAGAGCGTTATGGCCCGTCAGCTTCCTTGGGACCGGTATGAAGTGGCACTGCTTTTGGATGCGTATTTACGGATACAGGAAGAACCACAGAAGGAAAAAGATATTCTTGCCGATCTTTCGAAAAATCTGCGGAAAAGAGCCATTCATCTGGGATATACGATCGATGCGGGATTCCGAAACGAAAATGGCATGAGCCTGCAATACCAAAGAATGAAGATTCTGATGACCAATAGCGCGTATGGGTTTGATGGCCCTATTTCCCGGTGTTTCCATGAAGTTGTGGATATCTATAAAAAAGACCGGGACTGGTATCAGATGATCCTGAATAAAGCGAGGAAAGAGGCAGGACTTGAGGTCCAAGAGAAGAAGAAAAAAGCGCCGATTATTGTGGTGGATGGCGTCCGTGTGGATGCAGGAGCTTCTGATAAAAATGCGGAACCGGTCAAGAAGCCACCGCCTGTGCCTGTCATCAAGCATGAGCTAGTCATTCATGAGGTGCCTACCAGCACAAACTCTTCGGAGCTCTCTATCGTGGATCGGCTTCATCTCGCTCCTGCGCTCCAACGAAAACTGGAAGAAGAAGGGATACATACCATCAAAGCGCTCCAGCACTTCCTGGCAGACCATAAAGAAAACTATATGATTGATTTCAAAGACTGGCAGGATGCGAATGATAAGCTGCAGGCGTATCTGAAAGAGGCTTCATCGTGCTCTTCTGCTTCTGCGCTAATAGAAAAATCTCCTTTTGAGCAGAAAAAAGCTGAGCCAGATGAAAGCACGACCAGGTCTATGCGCCTGCTCTCTGAAGAAGACTTTAGCCGAATCCCTCCCTATGCGCAGAAATGGAATATATATTGTCTGGATTTGCCGTTTGAATTGAATGGCAGATTATACACGGTGAGTGTTCATACAGTCAAAGAGTTATACGACTATTTTGCGGTTCATACGATCAATGATGTTTTTTCTCAAGATGACTGGGCACTACTTCATCTGAAATTGCTTGCGTACCGGAAACGATTTGTGAAGGAGCAGAGTCCCGTAGTAAAAGCACAGCCGAAAACAGAAGAGAAGAAAGTGGAGCCTTTGGTCACTGCCGAGCCATCGCAAGCCTATGGGAGAAATGCTGAAGAGGATAAACCCACTCAGCTGACTTGTGATTTGGCGGAAAAAAGAGACTACAAGGGATATCAGCCGCTGTCATTCTGTTACTTTGGGGATGAGACCCAAGTGAGTGGCTGGCGTGATATGTACGTGAAGTGTTGTAAAACGCTGTATGAGGATTATCCGAAAATATTCAAAAGGCTGGCGGCGGCATCTCGCAAACAGCCTGGTCCTAGTTATGTAGGAAATTCATTCGAAGCCAACTATATGCATGACGGAGTGTCGATAGGCGATACATGGCATGTAGAAACGAAAATCACGCCGAAGCAGATGATGGGGATTCTCCGCGCCATCGTAAAGAATAGCGATGTGGACTATGAAAACCTCACCTTTACTTTCCTTGTCCCAAAAGATGCGATAGAGCCGGGAAAGGCAGAACCTACAGTTCCCGCCATACGTGAGCCTAATGATGCACGGACGGCAGAGATGCCAAAGGATACGCCAGACATAAAAGCGGAAGAGCCATCGGCCAGCGAAGTAGACAGGCTTGCTCAAGTGCTTCGAGAAAAATTCCCTGATGGTCTCCGTCAGCAAAATCTTGCCATGAAGCAATATAAGGCACGCTACGAGGAGATGTTTGGCGAAGCACTCTTGGTGCAGAATGCCATGTTGATGGAGAAGCTGCGAGACATCGGAGAGGTGAGAGTGGATGGTCGCATCTATGCGAAGGCGAGTGGCGCAGAGCAGGGGATCTTGGAAGGCATCGCCAAAGACTTGATGAGGCTTTTGGATGAGAGTGCCTCGAGCCTATACTGGCCTTGCATTTACGAGCATTATAGAAACGAATTTTCAGGGCTCAGTATCTTTACCGAGGATGTCATGCGCTCGGAGCTTATGCCCTTGTTTTCTTCCGACTATGTATGCGGCGAAGTCATTTCCAAGCGCTCGGAGACACAGAGCCGCGGCGAGGAGATCCGGCAACTGGTGACAGGGTCCCCCGTGGCGATTTCCCTAACAAGCATACAAGAAAAGATCTGGTACTGGCCTCAGAATATGGTCAAGAAATTTCTGGATGGAGTTCCGGGTATCATCAAGGCCAAAGACCTGTATTTCTATGGGCCCAATGTTACTTTGAGTGATACAGAAAAGCAACGGCTCCGCGATGCTCTTCTGGAGGATATAGCGCAGAAACAATTTATCACAAATGTTCGGCTGCGTGAAATCCTGGAAGAAAGTTGCCCGGGCGTTGCGATGGATATGAGCAGTCTGGATGACGCATTGCTTCGGAAAGTACTAGCCATGCTGTATCCCGCAGATTTCATCGAAAGGGCAAAGGGGCTTTTTCCCGCGGGACATATGAAAAGCGGAAGAGAGCAGATCCAGGAATACTGCCACGCCCATACCAAACTTTCAACGTCGGATATCAAATGGTTCGCCAAACAGTGCGGGATCCTCGGAAATATCTGCAACTACGTGATGGATGAAATGGTACGTGTATCGCCAGAGGAATGGATCCGAAGAGACCATGTCCATTTCCAAGGGAAAGAGGCACATATCATCCAAAAGATCGGTCAGCAAATGGGGGAAAAAACTTGCATGCCTTTGGAAGAATTTACCCTTTTCCTGTCATTCCCGGATATTGGCATTCCGTGGAATTCCTACGTGCTGGAAAGCTTTCTGTACAAGAATGACGCGATACTTTGTCCGTTCTCACTGGTACAGGCCAATGGCGGTGTCAGTGACAGTGGCGTATACGGCGCGGTGGTCAAGAAAGGCTATGCCATCGATTCCTACGATGATGTACTGATCGAGCTGCTTTCCCACTCGCCTGATTGGCAGACTGAGCAGGAGGCTTTGGACTTTATCGTAGCACATAAACTGCAGGTACTGCGAAAGATGAAGCAGATCGGAATCATCGTAAAGCAGGCGAAGCGCAAACGGGCACAGCTGGTCATGGCGAATAGCCGACCATAATTCATACTTCTTAGAGGAAACAATATGTACAAATACACATGGGATGAAGAGACTGGAGGCCTATTGCTCCTTCCGGAGCCGTCGAAATTCAGCAAAGAGCCTCGTCCCGTTTACTATAAAGAACTGGATATTCTGGGCTTTGACAAGTACTGGAATTACCCGAAAGATGACCATGCGCCGCTCCTTTGGGCGGAAGCGAACAACTATATATACAAAGGCCGCACGATCGCGAAGGTGACCGGCGGAGCGCTCTATACGCCGCCCGGTCTCGTGGTGCTGGACAAAGATCCGGAACCCGGCGGCAAGCCGCTCGAATTCGTCGATGTGCCGCATATGTGTGAGAAGAATAGGGCAATCATGGAAGCGCTGGTGCAGGAGACCGTGCAGCAGGTGTACCAGACGTATGAATCATACAAGTCCCGCATCGATGTTTTTTATGTGGCTTTCAGTGGCGGCAAGGATAGTGTGGTGGCACTGGATATGGTGCAGCGTGCTCTTCCGCATGAGGCGTTTAAGGTGGTGTTTGGGGATACAGGGATGGAGTTTCCTGATACTTATGAGACTGTGGCGCGTGTGAAAGCATGGTGCAGGGATAGCCACATCGAATTTTTAGAAGCTCGTTCATGGTTGAATCCTTTGGATTCATGGCGTATGTTTGGACCGCCAGCCTCTGTCACAAGGTGGTGTTGCAGTGTCCACAAAACAGCGCCTCAGATCATACTGCTGAGAAAACTCTTAAAGAAACGGGATTTCAAGGGAATGGCATTTGTCGGTGTTCGCGGGGATGAAAGCTTGGCAAGAAGCAAGTATGAGTACATCACTTTGGGTGGTAAACATAAAGGGCAATATAGCTGTAATACGATTTTGCACTGGAGTTCTGCCGAAGTTTTTTTACATATATTGAAAGAACATTTGGTACTGAATCCCGCGTATAAATTGGGAAATCGACGGGCAGGATGCTTGATTTGCCCTAGATCATCAGAACGAAGCGAGTTCATGAATCACCATTGCTACCCGGAGCAGGCTGAACCATTTGTGAATATCATAAGAGAGGTATATAAGAACGCTTTTACGAGTAAAGATGCCATGGAAGAATTTATACGAAATGGCGGCTGGAAAGCGCGAAAAAACGGGCGCGATTTGACACTCAAAGTCGGCTACTCGGAAAGTGTGACAAAAGAGGGGGATACTCTCATAGAAGTAAACCATCCACGAACGGATTGGAAAGTATGGATCAATACGATCGGCGTTTTATCTAGCAACCATTCACCTTATGTGATTCAGCATCATGGGAAAATGCTTACTTTTGAGGTGGAAGAAGCGGATCAGCGAATTCTGGTTAAAGTGCAGAAAAGCGTTGCCAAAGAAGGCGGCGACTTTGTGAAATACCTAAAGAATGTATTCAGGAAAGCAGCCAGCTGCGTGGGATGTCAGGAGTGTCAAGCGGATTGTCCTTATGGCTGTTTGAGTTTTGAGAATGGGCAAGTAAAGGTTAGTGAGAACTGTAGACACTGCTCGCAGTGCCATAAAGTAGATAAAGGCTGCCTGATTTATAAGTCGCTAGAACAGCCTAAAGGAGGAATTGTTATGGGCGGAAAGACAATGAGCTTAAACAGCTATTCTCATCATGCACCGAAGATGGATTGGATGGAACAGTATTTCAAGTACAAAAATACCTTTTCGGAGAATCATTCTCTGGGGTCTCAAATGTACAGCTTTTTCAGACGTTTCCTGCGTGACGCTTCGCTTTTGGATGAAACTGGATTCTCCAAGACGGCTGAGTTGATCGATCGGATGGGATTGGATTCGGAAGCTTCATGGGGCATTATTTACATTAACCTTTGCTATGCACCGCAGCTTCATTGGTATGTCACACATACTGGCTTCAATGAAGAATACAACAAAGCCTATCTTGGACAAATGATGATAGAAAGTGGTGCAAAAGAAAACTGGGTCAATGACATTTTCTCCTCACTTACAAGGATGTCTGAATTGCCGTTAGGTGATATTGGCTTAGGTCATGCAACCCGCGAAAAAAATAGGGTCGTCTCACTCACAAGAAATGCATGGCTTGCCCCAGACAGCCTTACTATCCTCTATTCTCTCTACAAATTTGCAGAAGCCTGCGGCGGGTACTACCAATTTTCTCTCTCTACGCTCCTCGATGACTCCATCGAGAGAGACGGCGTCTCTCCGACGCGTATCTTCGGGCTGGGTGAGGATGAGATGAAGCGTATCCTGAATGGCCTCTCCAGCAATTATCCCGACTTTATTTCCGCTTCCTTCACGCTCGATCTTGACAACATCACGCTTCGCAGTGAGAAAACAGCAGATGACGTATTACAGCTTTTCTAAGGGGAATCCATCATGACAGACACGTATGAGAAATATTTCAATATCGATCCGACATACTATGCCGCTGTCACGGCAGAGCTGATCAAAGAAGGGAAAGTCAGCTGGAAGAAATTCTATCCCCATGCGACCTTTGTGAAGCTGCTGGAGACCACGCGCCGCGTCCTTTCTGGCGGAGCGCATCGCTCGATCTGGGTGGAAGGGGCCTATGGTACAGGGAAATCACATGCCGCCCTCACCGTCAAGTCCATTTTGGAAGCTTCTGACCAGGAAGTGAGAGACTATTTCGATGATTTCGGTCTGTCTTCCGATCTCCGGGATAAGTTTATTTCTCTCAAAAACAGCGGGACCATCTTGACAGTGCATCGCATCGGCTCAGCGAGCATTCACACGGAGATGGATCTCGTCATGGCGGTGCAGCAGAGCATCATGGCAGCGCTAAAGGAAAAAGGACTCACCAATCATGGCGCACTCTCTATGAAAGATGCCTTTTTGAAATGGGCAGAAGATGCAGCCAATAAAGCGTTCTTTGATGCGAAAATTCATGATATCAAGTACATCATCGATTTCAGCCAGATGAGTGCGGATGAAGTCATCGAAAAACTGAAAAATGGAGATGCTGAAGAGACGGAAGACCTGATGGCGAAGGTGCTGCAGGTCCTGAAGGACAATGGATTTGCGGGACTTTTGACGAATGCGAACCAGATGTCTGCCTGGATCAAAGACATTATCGCTTCGAATCATTTGTCTTCCATCCTCTTTATCTGGGATGAATTTTCAGAATACTTTATTAGCCATCCGGTGGGGTTGACAGATTTCCAGACGCTGGCGGAAATCAGTGAGTCGCAGCCGTTCTATTTCATGGTCGTGGCGCATCAAAGTAGGAACTTGTTCGCCGATGCCAATGTGGCGAAAAAGATTCTGGATCGTTTCGAATCGCCTGTGAAGATCGAACTGCCGGAAAACATGGCATTCAAGCTGATGGCGCAGGCCATGCGTGTGACATCCGATTCCGCCCTGAAAGCGGAATGGGCTTCAGATAAAGCAGATCTGAATCTGGAACTCGGCGCAGTGCGGCATCATATCATCGAAAGCTCGCAGCGCAGCAACCGCGCCGGGCAAAAAATGAATCTGACGGATGAAGAATTACAGGCCATCACGCCGATGCACCCCTATGCTGCTCTTTTACTGAAACATATTGCGACGCTTTTCAATTCAAACCAGCGTAGCATGTTTGACTTCATTATCAGTAATGATATGACGGATGCGAAGGGGTTCAAATGGTTTATTCATAACTTTGGTTCTACCACGGAGCCGAACCTTCTGACCATCGATCTTCTGTGGGATTTCTTCTGTGGGCAGCAGAAGGCGGGACTGAATGATGATGTACGAGGCATTCTCGATACATACAATACGATGCAGCTGGATAAGCTGGTAGACAATGAAAAGAAGGTCGTGAAGACCATTCTTCTCTTTCAGGCGATTTCTCTTCATATCGTGGATAATCCTCTGCTGGTGCCCAATGATGAAAATCTGGATATGGCATTCTCAGGGACGGAATGGCTTCCTGGGCAGGCTGTGAATATCGCGAAGGGGTTGGTGGAGAAGGGACTCATTTTCCAAAAACCGACTGGCAGCGGCAAGTTGGAATACTGCGTAGCCAATGCAGGCAGCGGTACAAGTATGGAGAAATATCGTGAGAAGGCAGAAAAAGAGACGAAGACATCGGCTCTCATCACAAATGGAAAATTGCTGGAAACCATTGCGATCCCTGTCTCGATTCGTGGACGCTTCCTTTTGAATGACAACGGAACGGGCGATGAATCGTTCAGTCGTATCGCCACTCGTCTGCAGAATCACCGTGCGTCCAATCGCTTCAAGACCATGGCAACCTTTGCGATAGACTCCATTGAAATGCTCAAAATCGAGCAGAAGATCCGGGAACGGACAAAAATCATGGATGACAGCTGGGTGATCATCGAGACGCTGACGCCGATGGGAACCGATCTCAAGAAGCAGTACATCGATAATCTGGCATTCAGTTTCTACAATGCACAGAAAAATAAGGCGCAGGCGGAGCACTATGAAAAACAGGCGATGGCTGTTTTGTCGGATTGGAGCAATAAGATCATCCAGGGCGCTTTCATGGTGTACACGAAGGCTGCTCCGAATGGCGAACGCATGGCGAATCTGGAAGCCTTGCAGCATTTCCTCACTGAGCTGGATCATGAAGTGTATTTCTACGGTGTCGAGCAGTATGATCTGACGGATACGATGTACAGCCAGTATGCACTGGCGCAAGGTGCACTTTGCGGGATCCATGAAAAGCTGTCAGGGGCATACAAGAGTAGCAATAAAAAGAGCTTCGAAGTGGCATTGAAAGGGGCATGGGAGGTGCCGGACTATTGGAAGAGACCGGAGCTCACCAGCCTTCCGATCGTTCAGATCAAGAAAAAGGTGGAGGATCTGATCGAGAAAGGGTTTGCCAGCAAAGCAGGCCGCGTCTCTGTTTCGGGTATCTGGAATGAATTGGAGCAGCCTCCTTTCGGTTTCATGCCATGCAGTGCGGCTGCGCTGGTGATGGGCTTCGTGCTGAAGGAATACGCGAATATTGAATATTTCTGGAGCAATGGATCCCTGACAAAACCAATGTCGCCGGATACGATGAAGACGATGATCGCCGAGGCGATGACTGCAGGAAATGATCGCAAGAAGAAAGAACAGTACATCGTCACAATGACGCCGGAAGTGAAAAAGTTCCTCCAGGTGACGGCGGCTTCCTTCCATATCTCGGAAGACAGATGCAATAGTGTAGAAGATGCAGCGACGTCCATCCGCATCAGGATGAAGCAGTTCGAATTTCCGCTGTGGACTGTGAAGTCGCTCCTTTCCAAAGAAGCGCTCCTCTCGGGGAAAGAGCTACTTTCAGATCTGCTGGATGGATACAGCACGATCGCCAATGGCTCGCAGGAAGAAGCCAGCAAAGCAGCGGAAGCCATCGGAAAGGCAGCTCTCGATCACCCATCGGTGGCGGATGACTTGCAGCTTCTTTGCCAGTCTGATAAGACGCGGCAGGGGATGTTCGCCTACGTGGCATCGTATCAGGATGGACTTCTGCCAAGATTGGCACAGGAGATCGCAGACGGCGGCAAGTACCTCATGCGTATCAAGTCTGGATTCGATGCGGGTGAAGCAAATTGGGTATGGCGGAAAGAGACGGCAGATAAAGTCATCTCGAATGTGATCCTGGAATACCAGATCGTCGCGGAAAGCAGCCGATGCATCGGCCGGTATCACTCGTATAGTGAGGCTGTGGCGGGCTGGGGGACCAAAGCCCAGCAGATCAAGCTGCCGTATGAGATCGTACGGCCGATGGTGGGATCGCTCGGTGATTTCTTGAAAGCACTGAAACAGCTCCTTGATACACGCACCATTCAGGATAAAGCGGCATTCTATCAGCTGCTTTGTCAGGAGGGCAATGCATTTATCGATTTCTACCATTCGCAGCAGCGCTATTTCATGGATGCCGTCTCCAGCTTTACGGAAGGTATGGATGAAGACAGCAAGAAGAAACTGTATCTGGAATTGCCTGCCGGACAGCTTGGTGCGGACTCGACCCGCTACTACAATCTGGTGCAGGAACGCGTCGGGCGGTATCAGCAGGATAAGGAAAAGAAGGAACTGCAAGAAGAATGGCGCCAGATGACAGGCTCTACGGATCCGAAAGATTGGTCTTATAAAAATAGAACGCCGATTCTCTGCCTCTTTACTAATGAAGAACGTGGCAGCGCTGAGCGTCTCCTGCCCGTCATTGGAGATCCGAATGCTTCTCTGGAACTTGTGCAGAAAGCAGCGGAATATTTGAAATCGCTCAGGAATTCTGACTTCTCACGCCGTATGAATGATACTTCGTATCTGGATGACTGTTTCATGAAGTATATTGTGGAGCAGGAAAGCATCCTGCTTAAGGATCCTTCCGAAATCAGGCAAAAGCTTTTTGAATATGACTGCAATGTTTACGGCTGGTGGAACAATCCAAACATCAGAAGCCGCTTGAAGAAGATGTTCAAGAAAGAATATGAACTCCACGGGAAAGCAGAAGCGGAGCAGATTTTTGAGCATATGTCCGCTGATCAACTGCGTGAATATCTGCGGGATAAACTGATGGACCCTGATTTTGGCCGGGAGATTCTGAAAGGCCAGAGGTGAGGTGAATCTCATGGAATGCAATACTATGGATCAATGCTTCGATCGGATAGAAGCCTATTGTCAAAAGGAGATCACTGGACATCCTTTGCTGGTGAATACTGAGAATGCCCATGATTTCCAGCGCCTTGTCAAGCGTATGCAGTTGGATGGGAATAAAACCTGCGTTTTTGTGCATGACTATTGCGGGAAGGGCTTGCCTCAAATCGATGCCCTTTTTCGGGATGTAAAAAAGAAAGGCTGTTTTGTCGTGATCGGGCTTTCTTCCTATGTCATGCTGCTCGGTAAGAAGAGGGCGGAAGAACTGATGGCGAGGCTGCAGGAGCTTTCTGTGGCGGGGCATGTCATTGTCTTGCTCTCGCATATGAAGGAGATCCGTCTGTCTAGGATGCAGCAGGACCAGCATTTATCATATCGAGTGCTCTTGCTTGAGGGGGATCCCACACCGCTTCCATCGATTTATCTCGCATCACCGGAGGAAAACTCTTTTGGTCAATTGGTGCTGCCGAATATCCAGGCACTGCTTGAAAAGCTGGAGCAATATGATCCCGTCGGGGGAGAGACATCATTCGCTGTGCGAACCAGTCTCCACAAAGAAGTCTTTAGCGAATCCATGTATTCTATCCGAAGCTCGAAAGGGATATATAAAGAGCTCTTAAGAGCCTTTCCGGTACTGAAAGGGGATCTGGAGGAAAGATGGGGAACAAAGGAAGACTGGGAGAGGTTTGCACAGGAATGGAAAGAGTGTCTCTCCTGGGGTGCCTTAGCGGAAAAGCATTTCGGGATCGATGCCCATTTCTCTGCTATCTTGGAGCGGGAATATGAACAAGCAGATACATATGAGACCTGGCTGTACTGGCTCCTTCTCAAGGTACAAGGAGCATCGGAAGATGCCTACTTGTCGTATGCGCTGGGGAAGAGTCGGCATTGGCGGGATCTTTGGGAGCATATTTTCCTATCGCTTTCTTCGCTTTCCTTTCAAATGAGAGAATTTGAAAAGTATTGCGAGGGGCGGAAACGATTGCTACGATTGCTAGAAGGGCAAACCATTCCGGCGACTTGGGTGAGCGAATATCAGGATGCCATTGCACAAAAAGGGAGAGACGCCATCTGGTATCTCTTTGCCGGAACGGCCTGGGAGGAAAAAATGCTGTTCCAGTGCCTTGCTGACTATGACTATACGAAAGAAGAAGTCATGGGTGTGCTTAAGACGCATTTCCCGGATCTTTTCGCCTATATGAAATCGTTCACTTTTACCATGCATCAGAAAGTGCCGGAACGTCTGGTGCCTTTACTAACGAAATATTTTGACGACTACAAGTGGCAGAAGCTGATGAATCATCTGACTCCGGATTTCAAAGCTCAGGTGAATACACTGGCGGAGCATCGTGTCTACAACCAGTTTCCGATTCGCAGTCTGGCTTTAAGTCAGATGAAAAAAGAGAATACGATGATGTACTTCGTCGATGCGCTTGGCGTGGAGTATCTCTCCTATATCTCGGAAAAGTGTAAGACGTATGGTCTCTTGCTCTCTATTCAGGTGGTGCATGGGGAGCTCCCGTCCATTACATCACAGAATACAGAGTTCATGAATCCTGCTGTAACAAACATCAAAGATCTGGATGCGTTGAAGCATGAGAGCCAGACCTATAACTATGAGAAGCAAAAGATCCCGCTGCATCTTGTGGCAGAGCTGAAAGCGATCGATGGTGTGCTGCAAACCATCCGCGATGGACTTTTGACGAAGGAAATGAAGAGTGCCATTATCATTTCTGACCATGGTGCGACCCGTTTGGCTGTCTTGAATGACGAAGAGTATGGAGCAGAGTTCATTGTAGGAGAGTCCAAAGGGCAGCATAGCGGACGTTGCTGCCAGGTGGAAGAAGATCCTGGGATCCCGTTTGCTGCTTATGAAAATGGGTATGCCGTCCTTGCCAATTACATGCGCTTCAAAGGCAGCCGCAAGGCGGATGTGGAAGTGCATGGCGGAGCGACATTGGAAGAGACGCTCGTGCCGCTGCTGCAGATTTCCTTGAAGCCAAAGGATCCGATGGTGGAATTCCAGCCAGCACTGGTGCAGCTCAGAAAGAAAGAAGTGGGAGAGCTCCTCTTGGTCACGAATTTTGACATGGCGGATCCCTATATCATCGTGAACGGAAAGATCTATCGAGGAAAACTGGATACGCATCGAAGACGTGCCATCATTCCTCTCCCGGATATGAAGAGAACGCATGATTATATGGCGGATATTTATGATGGAGATACCTTACTGAAAGAGCAGGTAGCTTTCCATGTCAAGAAGGAGGTCGCCAAAGACAATCTGGGCGATATTTTCTAGGGAAATAGGGGTGAATCGTAATGATAGAGTGCACGCAGCCGGAAGAATTTGTGAATAAGCTCCGCGATGCTTTCGATGCGATGGCGGTTTATAAAGACTTGAAGAAGAATAATTTTATCTCTGCATTCAAATTGCCCTCTTTTATGCGGGACTGGGTGATCGGGCGCTTTCAGGACGATGATGGCGAGGTCGATGTGGGAGAGGTGACGGATTTCATTCATCGCTTTATACCGAAAAAAACGGACTGGCCGCACATGTTGAATGAGATCGTCCATCAGGGGGACTTGGTGACTTGTCTCACCAAAGTTTCCGTCTACATTGACATCAAAACAAGCGAGATCTCCTTCGAGCTTCCAGACTTTGGCTTACAGCACAAGGACACGCGCATTCCGGATGAGGTGTGGTCAAAGTGCAGCAAGGATCTGCTGAAAAGCGAAGAAAGCTGGGGCATCGTGAAGCTGGGGTATCAGCCGCCGGAGGGAAAGGAAAAAGGCAAGATTACGCTGGAAGGGTATCAGGATTTCTGTCCCTACGGCGTTGATTTGGACGAATTCTGCAGTGCCAGAGAAGATTTCACGCTGGAAGAATGGGTGGATATCATCTTGGGGGCGGTGGATTATAATGCGGCAGGGTATAAAGATTTCTCGCAAAAGCTCTGTGTGCTCCAGCGACTTCTTCCTTTTGTGGAAAAGAGAGTGAATCTCCTTGAGCTCGCTCCGGCGGGTACAGGGAAATCTTATCTCTTCGGGCAGGTCAGCCGTTATGGCTGGTTGGTATCTGGCAAGGTGACGAGAGCCAAGCTCATCTATGATCTGGGTAAGAAGAAAGATGGGATCGTGGCTCTGCGTGATTTCGTGGCACTGGATGAGATCCGCGAGGCAGAGTACATGCAGGATACGGAAATCCAGTCGGCGCTGCAGGCGATCATGGAAAATGGAAAGTATCGTGCACCGGATAATCATGAAGTGAATGTGGACGCAGGAATCATTTTCTTAGGGAATATTGCTTCGCAGGCGATGAATGAGTATACAAATATGTTCACCGAATTGCCGAAGCCATTCCGGCAGCCGCAGTTTCTGGACCGCATTCACGGTTTCATCAAAGGTTGGAATTTGCCGCGTATGACGGATGATATGAAAGTCTGTGGGTGGGCGCTAAATTCGGAATATTTTGCCATGATTATGCATCAGCTCCGCGATGAATCGTCCTATCGTTCGGTGGTAGATGAGCTGGTCGAGCTTCCGAAGGGGGCAGATACACGTGATACGGAAGCAGTGAAGCGTATGGCGACAGCATACTTGAAGCTCCTTTTCCCTCATGTGACGGAAGCAAGCGCGATCTCATCAAAGGATTTTCGTATGTATTGTTTGCGCCCTGCGATGGAAATGCGTGCCATCATGCGTATGCAGATGGGGTTTGCAGATCCGCAGTATCAAGGCAAGATGATTCCGGATTTCAAAGTGAAGGAGATGTAGTCTTGCGAAAAGGGAAAGAAGAGATCTGTATCGCATGCGGGAAGAAACCGCTTTCCAAAGATGAGGTAGGTATTAACAAAAAACTGCTTGGCTCCGATGTGGAGGCATTCTACTGCCTGGACTGTCTGGCAGACTACTTGGAAGTAGAGCCGCAGGATATTTTAGATAAGATCGAAGAATTCAAAGCTGAAGGCTGCAGGCTTTTCGAGTGAGAAGGTGTTTCTTATGATATATGCAGATAATGCTGCGACGTCTCCTTTAAGTCCCACGGCTTTTGAAAAGATGAAGCCGCTGATGCTGGAAGAATTCGGTAATGCTTCACAGTTATACTCATTTTCCAGAAATCCGCGGGCTCTTTTGCAAGAGGCCCGGGAAATCATTGCAGGGTGTATTCATGCTACACCGGAAGAAATATTTTTTACTTCTGGTGGGTCGGAAAGTGATAACTGGGCCATCAAAGGACTTTTAGAAAAAGATGACTACCGGCAGACGGTGACATCATCTTTTGAACATCATGCAATTTTGCATTCCTGTGAGACGATCGAAAGACTGGGGTTCCCGGTGTCCTATGTTTCACCAGATCACAGCGGACATGTGACTGTGGATGCTCTGGCAAGGGCACTTACCAAGAAAACGAAGCTGGTCTCCATTATGATGTCAAATAATGAGCTCGGAACCATCCAGCCCATCAAAGAGCTGTGCGAAATAGCACATGCCTATGGCGCCCTCTTTCATACAGATGCGGTGCAGTCGATGGGGCATATTCCCATTGACGTCCGGGAGCTTGGCGTCGACATGATGTCAGCCTCTTCCCATAAATTCAATGGGCCCAAAGGCATCGGATTTCTCTACATTCGAAAAGGAACGCGCATCCGCCCTTACATGGATGGTGGAGCGCAGGAACGTGGCTTGCGGGCTGGTACGGAGAATGTAGCGGCGATTGTCGGGATGGCGGCGGCATTGGAGGAAAATGTTCGTCATATGACTGCCAATCATCAGCACCTGATTTCTTTAGAGCAGATCATCTTGCAAGCGTTGGATGCATCGGGAATCGACTACCTGAGAAATGGTACAGCGCCGCAAGTCCCAGGGAATATGAGTCTTTCCTTCAAAGGTATGGAAGGGGAGATGCTGCTCCATCGCTTGGATCTGAAAGGGATTGAAGTGTCGACGGGCTCTGCGTGCAATAGTGAAAAGACGGAGGTCTCTTATGTACTGAAGTCGATCGGGCTGGATGAGGCCTATGCTTTGGGCACGATCCGTATATCTTTAGGAAGGTACAACACGACGGAGGAAGCGGAGGCGATCGCGCGGGCGCTGGTGCAGATCTGCAAAGAAAGAGTATAGGCTAAGACCCCTCTATGCCTTGGGCATAGGGGGATTTATTTCGCAGGCGTCACGTAGTCTCTTTTCGCGGCCCTTCGGGAGCGGCAGTCATTTTCATTTCCCTTTCCTTGCCCTGTATGGTAAAATATAACAGTCATACTGACATGAATAATAAAGAATAGAGAGGCGAAACTTATGGCTCATTGCAATGAAAATTATCTGAATCTTCAGGGTGCATACCTGTTCGCGGAAGTCCGCAAGAAGCAGGAGGCGTACAAAGCCGCGCATCCGGATGCGAATATCATTTCCCTTGGTATCGGTGATGTGACGCAGCCGCTGGCTCCGGTCGTGATCGAAGCGATGAAGAAGGCTGTCGAGGAAATGGGACATGTGGAGACGTTCCGCGGCTATGGTCCGGAGCAGGGCTATCTCTTCCTTCGTGAAGCGATCGCGAAGCATGATTTCCAGGATCGCGGATGCGATATTTCCCCAGACGAGATCTTTGTCAGCGACGGCGCAAAGTGCGATGTCGGCAATATGCAGGAGATCTTTGCAGAATCGGATATCGTCGCGATCACCGATCCGGTGTATCCGGTCTATGTGGACAGCAATGTCATGGCTGGCAGAAGTGGCAAATATGTCCGCGGGGCGTATGAACGCTTCGAATATCTGCCGTGCTATGAAGAATGCGGCTTCAAGGCAAATCTGCCGTCTCATGATCCGATGATCATCTATCTGTGCTCGCCGAATAACCCGACCGGCTCTGCGCTGACGAAGAAGGATCTGACGGTATGGGTACGCTATGCACAACAGACGGGCTCTGTCATTTTCTTTGATGCTGCGTATGAAGCATTCATCACGGAAGATGATGTGCCGCACAGCATTTATGAGATCGAAGGGGCGAAGGAAGTCGCTATCGAGTTCCGTTCGTACTCGAAGACGGCTGGCTTCACCGGTGTCCGCTGCGGGTACTGCGTCGTTCCGAAGGAGCTGATGCTGGAAACGAAGAAGGGTGAGAAGATCTCGGCAAACCAGCTGTGGGATCGCCGCCAGTGCACGAAGTTCAATGGCTGCTCTTATATCGTGCAGCGCGGCGCTGAAGCGATCTACACCGAAGAAGGCCAGAAGCAGATCCAGGAAACGCTGGATATCTATAGAAAGAATGCTGCGGTCATCTTGGCTGGTGCGAAGGAAGCGGGTCTTCCTGCCTGCGGCGGCGTGAACAGCCCATATGTATGGCTGACGGTGCCGGAAGGTATGACGAGCTGGGATTTCTTTGATTTCCTGCTGAATGAGGCGGAAATCATCTGCACGCCGGGCTCTGGCTTCGGTCCGTGCGGGGAAGGCTATGTCCGTCTGACGTCTTTCAATACGCCGGAGCTGACGAAGGAAGCGGTAGAACGCATGAAGAAGGCACTGGCTGCCAAATAAATTGAAAGGGGAGGGAAGATAGCGATCGGTTCATGCATTAAGAAATGAGAAGATCGCTTTTCCCGAATTGGGAATGAGGGGTGGCGCTTTCGCGTTCAGTCATCGGTCACTTCTGATCCCTGAACCTATATTTACAAGGAGTATCCATGAGTACGAATCTGCAGATCGGCATTGTCGGCCTTCCGAATGTAGGGAAGAGCACGCTGTTCAATGCCATCACAAAAGCCGGAGCAGAAGCGGCGAATTTTCCTTTCTGCACCATCGAGCCGAATGTAGGCGTCGTAGAGGTCCCGGATCATCGCATCTATGATCTGGCAAAGATGTTCCAGCCGAAGAAGACGACGCCGGCGTTCACTCGTTTCGTCGATATAGCCGGCCTCGTAGCGGGCGCGTCCAAGGGCGAGGGTCTGGGAAATCAGTTTCTCTCGCATATCCGTGAGACGGATGCCATCGCGCATGTCGTCCGCTGCTTCGAGGATGGAAATATCACGCACGTAGAAGGCTCTATCGATCCTGTCCGTGATATGGATATCATCAATACGGAGCTGTGTCTGGCGGATCTGGAGAGTGTCGACAAGAAGAAGATCAAGACGGCGAAGCTCGCGCAGGCAGGGATCAAGCAGGCGAAGCTCGATCTGCCGGTGCTCGAAAAGGTATTCGATGCGCTGCAGGAAGGGACGCCGGCAAGAGCCCTTGATCTCTCGGAAGATGATCTGGAGGTCTTGAAGGAGCTGAATCTCATCACGCTGAAGCCGGTCCTTTATGTGCTGAATGTCGCGGAAGATGACATCGCGGATCCGGAAGCGAATCCTTTCGTCCAAAAGGCAGCGGCGCAGGCAGAAAAGGAAGGCGCCAAGTGGGTGCCGATCTCTGCGGAGATCGAGCAGGAGGTCTCCGAGCTGGATGCCGAAGAGGCGAAGGCTTTCTTGGCCGATCTGGGCGAAGAGGAGCCTGGCCTGAATCGCCTGATCCGCAGTGCGTACTCTATGCTGGGACTCATCAATTTCTTCACCGTCGGACCGGATGAATGTCGTTCTTGGACGGTTCGTGAAGGGACGAAAGCACCGAAGGCCGCCGGCAAGATCCACAGCGATATCGAGAGAGGCTTCATCCGTGCGGAGATCGTCTCCTACAAAGATCTGATGGAATGCGGCTCGTATACGACGGTCCGTGAAAAAGGCCTCCTCCGTGTCGAAGGGAAGGACTATATCATCCAGGATGGGGATATCGCTTACTTCCGCTTCAATGTGTAGTTTTTGAAATCAGAGAGCGCAGCCCGCATGGGCTGCGCTTTTTTGTACCCTTTTTGAGGAAAACTGTATTCTTGTGTCGCCAGCCTTCCGCATCGCCTGCTTGAGACGCTTTTTCTCTCGTTGTCATACTGCAAGCACCCTATCCGTCTCGCTTTGCTCGCCACCTTTCCCAAGCGGGCAATGCTTTAGTGTGGGAAAAGCGGTATTCTCGTATTTCGGACTATACTGATTTCTCTCGCAGATTGCGTTTTTGCATGCCAGTAGAGTAGCCCCTTGAAGAAGGGGCGCGCCGAAGGCGGAGGATAGATCTGCCCCGCAGGGGCAGTCTTCTACGAGAAGGGATGAAAGGGGATGTGAGATAGCCCGTCCTCCCGTATCGTCATCGAAAGCAGAGCCGAGGGATCTAAACGTGATAGCGGCGTTCTGCATTGGTGAGGAAACGTAAAATTTTTTTTGCCGTATCGTTATCTCACAGTCTACGTTTTACCGGTGTGCAAGGAAGATTTCTCGCTTCGCTCGAAATGACGATACGGGGCAGCCTTCTACGAGAAGGGATGAAAGGGGATGTGAGATAGCCCGTCCTCTTGGATCGTCATCGAAAGCAGAGCCGAGGGATCTAAACGTGATAGCTACGTTCTGCATTGGTGAGGAAACGCAAAATTTTTTTGCCGTATCGTTATCTCACAATCTTCGCTTTACCGGTGTGCAAGGAAGATTTCTCGCTTCGCTCGAAATGACGATACGGGGGCAGCCTTCTACGAGAAGGGATGAAAGGGGATGTGAGATAGCCCGTCTTCCTGAATCGTCATCGAAAGCAGAGCCGAGGGATCTAAACGTGATAGCGGCGTTCTGCATTGGTGAGGAAACGCAAAATTTTTTTGCCGTATCGTTATCTCACAATCTTCGCTTTACCGGTGTGCAAGGAAGATTTCTCGCTTCGCTCGAAATGACGATACGGGGGGAATGATGGGATGCGGAGGAGCGGTATTCTCATTTCCCTACCCCCGCAGGCTAGCTGCAAACTACTTTCCTTTATTTTTACGCACTCTTCTTTCCTGTGATATAATGACATTATTAGGAGAGAATGTTTTTACGAAATGTAGAGTTTTCTGTGAATTCATGAGCCCCATAAGGAGGAAATATATGAAGAAGAAATGGATGATCGTTCTCCTCATTGTCATCGCAGTGGCAGCGGGCGGCGGTTATTTCTGGTATCAGAAGAGCCATGCTCCGCAGAAGGATAATTACACGGTGGGGGCGGTATCGCGCGCTGCCATCGGGCTTACTATCGATGCGACGGGGACGATCGAGCCGGTGAACAGTGTCGATCTCTCGGCGACGGCGTCCGGCACTTTGGAAAAGGTGTATGTGAAGCAGAATGAGAAGGTCACGAAGGGCGAGACGCTGGCGATGATCGAGTCGAAGGCGCTGACGTCCATGATGAAGCAGACGCAGAATACGCTCGCCAATAAGGAGTCCTACTATGAACGTTTGGCAGGCCTTTATGAGAAAGGCGCGATCCCGTACCAGGAGATGGATAATGCGCGCATGGACTATCTGAATGCACAGGCGGCGTATGACAAGGCGCAGGCGGATGTGAATGATACGGTCATTACTTCGCCGATGGATGGCGTGGTCATCGGAGAGCCGATGAAGGAAGGGGAGACGGTGTCTCAGGGGCTGTCTAGCCAGATGGTCATCGTGACGGTCGCCGATCTTTCTTCCATGCGTATCGAGCTTCTGGTCGATGAGACAGATATCGGTGAGGTGGCCGTGGGCCAGAAGGTGGAATTCACGGTCGATGCGTACCCGAACCGCACGTTCCACGGCGTGGTGTCGGATATTTCCAAGAAGCAGTACTCGGCGAGCGGCAGCACGAGCAGTTCTTCGAGCTCTGTCGTGTACTATACCGTCTATGTAGATATCAATAAGGACGAGCTGGAAGGGCTCTATCCGTCCATGACGGCGAGAGCGGTCATCAAGGGCCGCGAGAGCGTGGACGCGCTGACGGTGCCTGTGACGGCGATCCGCAGCGACTCAGAAGGCTCCTATGTCTACGTGAAAGAGGGGGCGGATGTGAAGAAGACCTATGTGACGACGGGTATTTCCACCGAGAAGGAGATCGAGGTGACGAGCGGTCTTTCCGAGGGGCAGGAGATCGTGGTCAGCGGGACTGTCTCGCAGGAGAAGACTTCGACTCCGACGAATAAGAACAATCGCCACGGCCCGGGAGGTCCGGTGTGATGGAGAAGAAAGAGAAATCGGATGAAGTCATCCGCCTGACGGATATTGGCAAGAGCTATTATATCGGGAAGCAGGAGGTGCCTGTCCTGACGAAGATCGATCTTACGATCTCCAAGGGGGAGTTCGTCTCTATCATGGGGCCTTCGGGCGCCGGAAAATCGACGCTGATGAATATTCTGGGCTGTCTCGATCGTCCGAGTCGCGGCTCTTACAAGCTCGATGGGGAAGAGGTCGCGAGGCTCGGGGACAGTGCGCTGGCTTATACCAGAAATCGCAAGATCGGTTTCGTCTTCCAGAGCTTCAATCTGCTGCCGAAGCTCTCGGCACTGGATAATGTCATCCTTCCCATGATCTATGGGAATGTCTTCAAAAAGGAGAGAAGAGAGCGCGCTCTTCGCATGCTGGACTCCGTGGGGCTGGGTGACCGTGCGTATCATATGCCGGCGGAAATGTCGGGCGGGCAGCGCCAGCGCGTCGCCATCGCCCGTGCGCTCATCAATGACCCTGCCATCATCATGGCGGATGAGCCGACGGGGAATCTGGACAGCCGGTCGACAAAGGAGGTTATGGAGATCTTTTCCTCTCTGTATCAAGAGGGGAAGACCATCATCCTCGTCACGCATGAGAATGATGTCGCGTCTTACGCGACCCGCCACGTGATCCTTTCTGATGGACACATTAGTAAAGATATACGAGGGCCTTTATCATGACGAATATTTATTTCGAAAGTGTCCTCATGGCATGGAGCTCGATCGTCAGCAATAAAATGCGCTCGCTGCTCACCATGCTGGGCATCATCATCGGGGTAGCGGCCGTCATTGCGCTCATGTCCATCGGCTATGGCGTGCAGGACTCGATCAAGAGCGATATTTCCCGTCTGGGATCGAATACCATCACTGTCACGCCGGGGACTGGCAGAAAGCCGGGGGTGAAGCAGGCGGCCGGCTCTATGCAGACCTTGACCTACAAGGACTATCTGGCGATCCGCAATCTGCCGAATATCACCTATTCCGCTCCGCTCGTGCAGGGGAGCTACCTTCTCGTCAATGGGAATAAGAACTGGAATACCCGTGTCTACGGCTGTACGCAGGACTATGCGGATCTTTCTGACCTCAAGGTGCAGGAGGGCCGTTTCTGGACGCAGAAGGAGTACAATGCCCGTGCCCGTGTCGCTGTCATCGGGAAAACGGTCGCGACAGGGCTCTTCGGAGAAGAGGATCCCATCGGGAAAAAAGTCCGTATCCATGGGAATCCATTCACAGTGATCGGGCTTTTGGAGGAAAAGGGTTACTCCTTCATGGATCAGGATGACCGCGTACTCTGTCCCTTCAGCACCGTGCAGGAACGTATGCTGCACATCACCTATGTGAATAACATCGTCATCTCGGCGGATAACAGCAGCGATCTTTCACAGATCGAGTCCGATGTGACGAACCTGCTCCGCACGCGCCACCGCGTCTCCGGGACGGATGATGATTTCTCCATTCAAAATTCGCAGGATCTCATCAAGACCATGGAGTCGACCACGCAGACACTGACCATCTTCCTTGGCAGTGTGGCGGCGATCTCCCTCCTTGTCGGCGGTATCGGAATCATGAATATCATGCTCGTCTCTGTCACGGAGCGCACGAAGGAGATCGGCATTCGCAAAGCGCTGGGCGCGACATACCAGATGATCATTGTCCAGTTCCTGATCGAGTCCATCACCGTCAGTCTTGCCGGCGGCTTCCTGGGGGTTGCTCTTGGCGTCGGCATCGCGCTCGTGACGCCGCAGCTGTCACATATCCCGACCGTCATCGCAGCGGGGCCCATCGTCGGCTCCTTCGTCTTCTCTGTCCTGATCGGCCTGATTTTCGGCCTCTATCCGGCACAGAAGGCGGCGAAGCTGAACCCGATCGATGCACTGCATTATGAATAAGGCAAACAAAAAAACCTGACTCATGTCAGGTTTTTTGTTTTGGGGGTTCAGGGTTCAGGATTAGCCTCGGGGACGTGCGGTCTCCCTTGTTTGTGGATGAAAGCCTCTCTTGAATGAGAAATTAGAAATGAGAAATGCGAAATGGTGGTGCGGCGCATAAAAATCAGAAGCGCCGCAGAGGTTTGGAACCAGCGGTTTTCTCGTATCGCAAACCTAATCCCTAATCCCTAGTCACTAGTCGCCAGTCCCTATTTTCTCACATGAGACAGGTTCACATACAGTTCTTTGGCCTCTGCATCGAGCCTGCGATTTTTCCTCACGTCAGAGAGGTGGTCATACTTGCTGACAGCATTGCCCTTCGCATCATACATCGCGATGAGAGCGTGATCCATGGAGTATTCTCTTTCACGCTTATCGGCATGGAGATTGATCTTGAATTCACGAATGCGGGTCGTGAGATTTCCATCCGCGAAGTCATAGTCGCTGGGGTTCTTTTTCAGGCTTTCCACGTAGAGGGTGAAGTCTACATTTTCGATGCTTCCCGGGAAATCCATGGTCTGCATGCCGGAGAGAGAATGCATGTCTGCGTAGAAGATCTCTTCATCATCTGCGTGAATGACGCGATAACGGTCGGGATGGGCGAGGAGTGTCGCGGAATCCATCGCCATCGCAGAAGTCGCAGTAAGCATAGTGAAAGCGGCAAGTGCCAGTGCAAATTTTTTCATGATATCCTCCTTAAAATTGACTTAGGTTCATTTCGATATGATTCGATTATACTATGGAAGAGACAGAAACGCAAGCCGAATTTTCCTAGGGAAACGCTGATTAAATCGTTGTCAGATTTTACTCTTGAATTTTTATACATAGCGAGGAATAACCTGACGCGAATAGCGAGCTATTTAAGGAAGGCTATGACGAAGCTATGTATAAAAATTCTTGTAGAATCTGACTCTGCGATTGAATCGGTGTTTCCCTAGGGGAAATACGGATCCTTTGGCTGCATCAGCATTTCCTAAGACTTGGACGCAAAAAACCGCTGCCGTGAAATTCACAGCAGCGGTTTTTCTATTTTTATTTCGACAGCGCGAGGGCTTTTTCGAAGGTCTTCTTGATGCTTTCAGACGGTTCCTTATCCATGAGACTTACGACGACGATCGCGATGACGGAGAAGAAGAAGCCGGGGACAAGCTCGTAGAGGTCAAACCAGGCAAACTGTTTCCAGATGAGGACGGTGAGGCCGCCGACGATGACACCGGCGTAGGCGCCTTTGAGCGTCATGCGTTTCCAGTAGAGGGAGAGGAGCACAGTCCCGCCGAAGCAGGCACCGAAGCCGGCCCATGCGTAGGAAACGATGGAGAAGATATAGCTGTTCGGATCCGAGCCGAGGTAGACGGCGATGCAGGAGACGAGAAGGACCGAGATACGGCTGACGCGGATCAGCGTTTTTTCCGAGGCATCCTTGCAGAGGAAGGCCTGGAAGAGGTCACGGGAGACCGCCGAGGATGTGACGAGCAGCTGGGAGGAGCTGGTACTCATGATGGCCGCGAGGATCGCAGACCAGATGATGCCTGTGATGAAAGGCGCCGAGAGCGACTCTGCCATCAGAACGAAGACGCGCTCTGCATTCGCATTCTCAAGCGGGGTCGTGAGGTATGCCTTGCCAATGACGCCCATGGCGATAGCGAAGGCGAGAGACAGGATAACCCATGTCATGGCGATGTGTGTCGATTTCTTCAGGTCTTTGGCATCCGAGATCGCCATGAATTTGACGAGGATATGCGGCTGTCCGAAATAGCCGAGCCCCCAGCCGAGGGAGGAGACCATCATGATGGCAAGAGCGCCCATGCCGGTGGAGTCCGGAAAGAAGGAGAAGAAGTCGGGCCCTTCTTTCGCCAGGATATCCATGGTCGGAGCGGGGCCGCCCAGTGCGATGGCCGCAGCGACCGGTACATAGAGGACGGTGAAGAACATCATCGTTCCCTGGATGAGGTCCGTCAGAGCGACGGCAGAGAAGCCGCCGAGAAAGGTGTAGAATACGACGACGAAGGCGCCGATCAGAAGGGACTCGAAGTAGGGCAGACCGAAGATGGTATTGAAAAGCTTGCCGGCTGCAACGAATCCGGAGGATGTGTAAATGATGAAGAAAAGAATGATGAAGAGGGCGCAGATGAGGCGCAGGCCATTCTTCTTTTCTTCGAAGCGGTTCGACAGATAGTCCGGGATGGTGAGCGAATTATTCGCGACCTCCGTGTAGTGACGAAGGCGTGTGGAGACGAGGACCCAGTTCGCCCATGTACCGATGATGAGGCCGATGCCTGTCCAGAAGGCAGAGAGCCCGTGCAGGTACGCATAGCCCGGTAGTCCCATCAGCATCCAGCCGCTCATATCCGAGGCTTCCGCACTCATGGATGTCAGCCATGGTCCCAGTTTGCGGTCCCCCAGGATGTAAGACGATAAATTTTTCTGCTGTCTCGAGTAATAGAGCCCGATGCACATCATGCCCGCCAGATAGAGGATGAAGGCCAGGGCGATCGGCCAGCTCCATTCTTCACTCATTTCCATATCATTTCCTCCCCTGTATAATCATTCCATTTTTTTGAAAATATCTTGAACATTATAACATAAAAAAGAAAGAAATACGATAGGAAAAGGAAATAGGAGACCAAGAGACTCATAGTCTTCCGGTCTATCAGTCTGCCAGTCTTTTAGTCCACGATCACCGGCGATGTATAGAAATCCATTTTTCCCTTCCTGTAGTTGCTTCCCTTCTGGCAGAAGGACTGCACATCGTCGGCGCGGATGTCCATCTCGAGCATGGCGGCGGCGTCCTTGGGGAGTGTTTTCATTGCTTTCGCCGTGCTGGTGATGATGGGGAGGGGAAGATCTCTGAGGAGGGCACTCTTTTCTCTCTTGAGTGCGAGGAGGCGGGCGTAGGAGGGATCGGGCGGTGCGAGGA
>ERZ1026884.243-NODE-243-length-39395-cov-4.747280_pt1 | contig 39395 bp, 50 predicted proteins | sample MGYA00380172_ERZ1026884 | MGnify/ENA primary metagenome ERZ1026884 (study PRJEB33269, sample SAMEA4719808) | human gut metagenome | biome: human-associated habitat; feature: organic feature; material: feces | place: Cameroon | collected 2013-10 ... | reverse complement strand
ACCCAGCAGCAAAAAGAACAGATTTTAAGACTCCGGGCAGCCGGCGTCAGCTTCGGGAAAATAGCTTCTGCGCTCGGCATATCCGTCAATACTGTCAAGTCCTACTGCAGGCGCAATCCTGCATCAGCAGAAACGATACCCGTCCCCCAAACTATCATTCATGCTGATCGCTGTCCGCAATGCAGCGCTCTGCTTCAGCAGTCTTCCGGACATAGGCAGAAGCGTTTCTGCTCCCCGAAGTGCCGCATTGCATGGTGGGCGGCACATCCTGAGAAGATGACCCGAAAGAAGCTGTACCCGGTAGAGTGTCAGCACTGCGGAGAAGTTTTCATGCAGTATGGAAGCCGCACGAGGAAGTTCTGTTCCCGGGACTGCTATCTTGCCCATCGCTACGGTCAGGGTGGTGATGTGCATGGCTGATGTTAAGGCACTCATGTGCTATCTGACCACCATGCGCATTGCTCGGCAATGGCTGAGTTCGGGTCTAATCACGGCAGAGGACTACGAGAGATTTGATACAATCACAGCCGCAAAGTTTGGTGTATCCGCCCGCAGTATCTGGCGCGATATTAACTTGATAAAACTACCGACTGACGGTAATATGTCGCCTGCAAAAGGAGGTATCTCAAGTGGAACGAACCATTCAGGTTGTTCAGCCAATGAAGCTGTCTGAACGAAAAGTTCTGCGCGTGGCAGCATATGCACGTGTTTCGTGTGATAAGGATGCGATGAAGCATTCACTCGCCGCCCAGATCAGCTACTACAACAAATACATCCAGCGTCATAGCGATTGGGCATTCGCCGGTATCTATGCCGATGAAGCCTACTCCGGCACCAAGGATGATCGTCCGCATTTTGTACAGATGATCAAGGATTGTACTGACGGCAAGATCGACAGAATTATCACCAAATCCATCAGCCGCTTCGCCCGTAACACGGTCACCCTGCTTACGGTCGTACGTGACCTCCGGCGCAGAGGTATCGGCATTTACTTCGACAAAGAGAACATTGATACACTCTCTGAAGCTGGTGAATTGATGATCACGCTCCTTGCATCTAAGGCACAGGAAGAAAGCCGTGCCACCAGCGAGAACTGCAAGTGGCGAATCAAGAAAATGTTTGAGGAAGGATACACCACACACTTTAATCTGGTCGGTTATCATGCGGTGGACGGTTTGGTCGAAGTGGTACCTGAGGAGGTGGAAACTGTCCGCCGCATTTTTCAGCTCTATCTGGAAGGATACGGGAAGCAAGCCATCGCCAATATCCTGTTTGAGGAAGGCGTACCGTCCTGCCTTGGCGGTGAATGGGCGGCATCGACGATCCAAAGCATGCTTCACAACGAGAAGTATGCCGGTGACCTGCTGCTTCAAAAAAACTACATAACCGACCACATAACCAAGGCAAGCAAAAGGAACCGGGGTGAACTGCCGCAGTACTTTATACCGGATGATCATGAACCGATCATCAGCAGGGAAATGTATGAGGCTGTTCAGAAAGAACATGAGCGGCGGCTCGTCAGGTATTCCGGTATCAGCGGCAAGACTTCGGAATTGTCATCATTGATAAAATGCGGTATCTGCAGGAAAAGCTACCAGCGCAAAAAGGCGGTAGCAAGAATGCTCTGGTGCTGCACAACCTATAACAGGCGCGGCAAGAAATACTGCGCATCCAACTCCATTCCGGAAACGGTCCTGCAGGATGCCTGCTGTCAGGCACTGGGCCTTGCCGCATACGATGCAGAAGAGGTCAGGAGCCGTATTGTGCAGATTGAGGCTATGCCGGAGAACATCCTCATTTTCTACCTTGCAGATGGAACATCACATGAGGTGAAGTGGTCTTTCCCTTCCCGCGCTGAGAGCTGGACAGAAGAAATGCGGCAGAAAGCTGCGGAACAGACGAGGAGACAACATGCAAAGACAAGTGACTAAGCGACAGGTACAAGTCATCCAGCCTACCATCAGAACGGGATTCATAAATGCAGCGCTTGCCCCGGTTGTCAAGCAGAGAGTAGCCGCCTACGCCCGTGTTTCTACCGAGCATGAAGAACAGCAGAGCAGTTATGAAGCTCAGGTGGACTACTATACCCGGAAGATCACAGAGCGTTCCGATTGGACATTTGTTGAGGTCTATACGGATAAGGGAATCTCGGGCACTAACACGAAAAAACGCGAAGGCTTCAATCGTATGATCAAGGATGCGCTCGATGGCAACATCGATCTGATTCTTACGAAGTCCGTATCCCGATTTGCCAGAAATACGGTCGACACTCTAATCACCATCCGAAAGCTGAAAGATCGCGGCGTTGCGGTATATTTCGAGGAGCAGAACATCAATACGCTGGATGGCAAAGGCGAATTGCTGATCACCATTATGTCCAGCATAGCCCAGGAAGAAAGCCGCTCCATTTCGGACAATGTAACCTGGGGCCAGCGCAAGCGTTTTGCGGATGGCAAGGTCAGCGTCGGCTACAAGCAGTTCCTTGGTTTTGAGAAAGGTGAGGATGGGCTGCCCAAGGTGGTCGAAGAAGAGGCCAAGATTGTTCGCTATATTTACCGTTCCTTCATGATGGGCAAAACAGGCTCTCACATTGCCAAGGCACTGACAGAGGCGGGTATTCCCACTCCGGGCGGGAAAAAGCAATGGCAAGCCTCGACCATTATGAGCATCCTGCAGAACGAGAAATACAAAGGCGCCGCCCTTCTCCAAAAATCCTTCACAGTCGACTTCTTGGAAAAACGAATGAAGGTCAATGAGGGCGAGGTTCCGCAGTATTACATTGAGCATAGTCACGAAACAATCATTGATCCGCTCGAACACGACCGCGTTCAGCTGGAAATCGGACGGCGTAAGGCGCTTGACCGCCATTACAGTTCGGCACACCTGTTTTCCTCCAGAGTCATCTGCGGCGAATGCGGAGGCTTTTTCGGGCGAAAGGTCTGGCATTCAACGGATACCTATAAATGCTACATCTGGCAATGCAATGAGAAATACCGTCAGCGGCAGAGATGCAGGACGCCGCACTTCCAGGAAGAAGAACTGAAGCGACGGTTCGTTGACGCCTACAATCAGCGAGCGGAAATAAAGGAAGAAACCCTTGCAGCCTGTCATCTTGGGATCAAAGCCATCTGTGACCTTACCGATCTCGATGAGCAGATAAGAATGGTCACAGACGAAATCAGCGTTCTGGTCGAAATGTCCAGACAGTTGATAGAAGAAAACTCCCGGGCTGTGCATGATCAGGATGAATACCAGCGCAGGCACTCGACTCTCGTTGAAAAATACACCGATGCAGATGCTCATCTGAAGGCGCTGCAGGCAGAACGAAGCCGCCGCATTGACATGAGAAAGTCGATAGAGTGGTTTATGGAGAGCTTCAGCCGGCAGGATGGACTGCTGACGGAATTCGATGGCAGTATGTTTTTCTCGGTATGCGATGTCATGACAGTATACAGCGACAGCAAGGTTGTGGTTCGTTTCCGCGACGGCGCTGAGATTGAAACATTCCCTGACTCTGCAAAGAAGTGATCATAAGCCTTATGTGGTACGGGTATTTTTCCGTAATAAAGAAGCTGAAACCATGCAGCAGAAAATCGGACGGATACTGAGGTATGAACTTGTGAACTCACCATGCGAAACGAACCGAGCATGACGGCCCGGCTCGTTGACACATTATTTGGAATCAGAATTATTTTCGATTTCGGCATTAACAGCCTGTTGTTTCGTATCCATCCATATGGCATAGCCGCGTGAGATTGCCGAAAAGAGCATCGCAAAGCATTCAACATAGAACAGACGGATGGGAACGAGCCAGACGGAAACAACAACGCACAGCACGATACACATTGTCACAATGCGCGAACGCTTTTCCAATGTACGCCGCCGGGCTGACAGGTAACGCTTATTTGGATGCAGATATAATGGAAAAAACAATAATATTGCCGTTGAAGCTGATAGCGCAGTAACAGCAGCAATGAAAGGTACAACTGTGTTTACCAGTAATAAGCCAAGGAGCATCCCGACAGCCATTGTCAAGAAGCAGTGTATGTGTGTTGAAGCATGATAGCCACCCCCATTACTTTGGCAAAGGTAGAATATACTAATCATCACGATTGCTTCAAATGGGCATCCGAGAACCGTTCCGATTAGCACTAAACCGAGGGTACTAAACACTGTATACAACCACAACTCACACCCGTATTCGTACATGGCACGTTCTTGTTCATCCGAACAATCGGGTATCAGGGCAATTGTCAATCGCTTTGCCATTTTTGTCAACAACAGTATTCCCTCCCAACATGATCTGAACGGTGAACTGGTTGTTTGTGGTCTCAAACTCAATCGTTCCGCCTGCTTTGCTGACAATTTGCTTCATGTTCTCCGTACCAAAGCCATGGAGTGCAGGTTGATCTTTTGTGGAAATGAAAGTCTCGCCTTGACGTCGTATTTTGCTAATGTCAGCGTCGTTCTCGCAGGTGATAAACAGCATATCCCATACCTTTGAAAAGGCAAGCCGTATATGCCTCGAAGGTGCAGATGCGGGCAGTCGCATAACACCTTCAATGGCGTTGTCGAGAAGATTCCCAAGCAGCATACAAAACTCCTGTTCTGGTATGGGCAGCGGTTCAAGTGGATATTCCACAAAGTCAAAGGTGATTTCCACATTGTCCATGACAGCGTATTTCGCTTTGAGAATGGCATCTACTGCCATATTGCCCGTGAGAAAGGTGATTACCTCCTGGCGATTTTTCAGCAAACCACGAATATGCTGCATTTGATTTTCATTGAATGTACCAGCGGACAGAATTTCCTCTGCGGCTGCAACTCGGTGCCGCAGGTCATGCTGTTCGGCCAGCATTTTCTTGTAGATACTTTTCAGTTCGTCCTGATGCTCTCCAATGAGCTGAGCTGTTTGTGCAGCCAATTCAGACTGTTTTTGCTTCTGGGCTACAGATGTCATTCGCTCATAAAGAATCATGGTCAAAATCATTAAAACAAAGGAACAAATCGTCCCGATCAGCAATGAGTTTTGATCCAGTTCAGATAATCTTGCAGTGAAAAAGCACTCATTGATGATAAAGCATAAAAGCAGCATTAAGAGGAACAGGAGCATTTCTGTTTTTGCGATGATGGATTTTACTCTGTTGAGTCTTGCTGCGACGTTCAACACCACCGTTATCGCCGCGTTGCCAACAAAGTTGTAGAGCATCATCGTTTCCTGTGAAGCAGAAAGAACGCTTCCGTTGATACCAATCTGAATCTCAAATAGACCACTTACAAGCGTCAACGTGCCCATAAGTAAAAATCCATCCAAAACCACCCATGATGCACAGGTCAGGAATTTATCCCGTGATGTCAATTTGATATATACAAGTGGAATTAGAAACATCAGGCTATCGGAAAGAGAAAGCTGAAAATATTGAATGGCCACAATATAAAGAACAATCAGCAGGACACTGAAGACCTCGTATAAAAAAGAGTGAGGACGCTGAATGAACTGCTTTTTCAGCGTATAGATCAAAATTCCTCCCTGATAAACACTCAACAGCAGGTCAAACAGGATCATCAGCATTGCTGTATTCCTCCCAGATAGTAAAGACGGAACTGCTTCATCAGCTGTGGCTGATACAGTCGGCCAATTTGCATCTGCGTACCATCCGCCATGGTAAGACTGCTATTGGTCATATGTCGGATATACATCAGATTAACGATGAAACTGCGATGGCATTGCACAAACAGGCGGTCGGGCAGCTTTTGGCGAATGGTATCCAATGGGAGTTTCAGTTTGTAAACCTGTTCACTATCAGTTGTTTTAATCATGCAGTAATGCCCGGAAACCTCCACATAAAGAATGGACTGCATCGGTAGTCGAAGTACCTGGGTGGGCAGCTCAATCATGACGCATTCCGCATGCTGGAGTTCCCAGCGACGCCAGAGGATATCCATACATTCAGCAATGGCGCGTTCGGATACTGGCTTGCGAAGATATCGCAGGGCATTGACCACATAGCCTTCCTCCGCATATTCACCATAGCTGGTGATGAATACGATGGGAATATATTCATTGTTACTGTGAATCTCTTTGGCAACGGCCAGGCCGCTCAGTTCCCCTGGAATCTGAATATCCAGGAACAGCGCATCTGCCTGCATGCCATGCTGCCATGTGTCCAGAAGGTCTTCAGTAGAGGTGAATGTATGGACAACAATACCATTGGAATGGCCATTCTTCTGTGCCCACAGCATAATTTTTTGCTCAATGGAAGTAAGAAACCTTCTTTCGTCATCGCATATAATCACATTCAAAGCATCTGTCTCCTTCCGTTAGTTTCTATAATAAAGAGTAACATATTCTGTCCTTTTTGTCTATGCAGCAGAATTAGTTGAGGATAGTTTTATCTGCTGAAAAGTACAGAATATTCTTCCATCGATACCTTCAATGAGCGTTTCAGGAACATCATCCACCTTTTGGTGTAGGAAATATTTTTATTTGAAATATAATGCTAAAATAGTGTTGGAGGTGATAAGTATGGATATGAAAACCATGCTAAAAAAGCTGTTTGCCCGTTATGCTATCCTTGGCGCACGGAATGCCAGCCTTCGAGGGTGCTACGAACCTTCTGTCCCGGAAAAACTGGCAAAGAAGATCAGTCTTACACCTGTTGACAGCAAGCAAGCAAAGAACAAGTAAGAAGAAGCAGATGAGTCTACTTGCACAGACTCATCTGCTTCTTTGCTCTGGTATACCACATGGAATGGTATCGATATATGCTTGTATAATGTGAAGCAATTGCTTGCGTTCGCCTGGCGCCAATCCTTCCAGTGAAATGGTTTCACTCGGCTCACGGCCAAGCAGATAATCCGTTGTAACATGAAACAGGTCGGCAAGCGCGCATACGTTCTTCGCATCTGGGTAGCAGTTACCGCTTTCCCAGTTTTTTATTGTTGTGATATGAACACTAAGATTTTTTGCAAGCTCCTTCTGTGTCATCACGTTTTGTTTTCGCAAACTACACAACACCGAGCCAATCGTACCATTGTGCACGCTCACCACCTCCCTGTATATGATATGATAAAGAGAGAAGATTGTCGTGAACTTATAGGTCTAATAAATTAGACTATAGAGAGTGTACGTGGTGCTTTTTAGGAACATAATACTACTTTTCGTGCCCTTCGCATCAAAGTTGATACTTTCTTTGCTATACTTAACGTGTCGTTGGTACCACGACATAGAATATTCGGCTCACAATATAAACTGAGAGACAAAATATGGATGGAGGTTATACACATGAAAAAGTTTGTTGCTGCCGTACTTGTTGTTGTCATGATTTTCTCTGTAAGTAGCATGGCCATGGCAGCAAGTACCAGGTTCAACATTGTTACTGACAGTACCACTGTTCTCCAAATTGGTACGCCAAAGTACAACAGGACGATGACCTACTGGATTGTCTATGTGGACATGTCCACGAGTAATCTTTCTCCTACGCATCGCGCAGTTACTCGGGTGCACAAAGGTTTTGATGCCGTCAGTGCTACCTGGGTCTACTCCGGTGAAAACCCTACTGCGCGTGGTTACAATGCAGGTACTGCGAATAATGTAACTGGGCTGACGTTCCGCGGTCGCCTGGACAACCGCGATTCTGGTACTCTGGAATTCCATGGTACTGTTCAACATTAAGTATCGGGTCTATATAAGCAGACACAATACTTAAACCTTACTCCGACGAGGATGATGAAGATCATCCTCATCGGAGCATTCGCATTTTATTAATTCATAAAATGCTGTAGCAAAATTGGATTGAAAATACAAAAAATTGCGGACGTATTTTCAAAAAAGGTTTAGCCGAATACCGCATTGGCGAGGGAATTAAGATGAAACGAGGACTCTGTTTTGCGCTCATGATATTGATGCTATACGCATCCTGCACGTTTGCATCGGCGGAATCCGAAGGCTATGACTACGCCCAAATTTGGGAAAGTCTTGGTGTCAGCAGCAGCGAGGAAATGTACGCTGCCTATGTAGCTTACATGGATCGCATTGAGCCGGAATTTGCCAAAGGCAGAGCCAATGTCCGCTGCAATATCCGCTGCGGCGCCACGACCAAGGAGTTGCTCGCCAATTGGAAAGATTGGGATTTAGCGATTGTTTCCTCCAAGGAGGTTAATTTGGCGGAACTCGTCAGGCAGAGGGATTTGATTGAAAAATACCCGGTTTCTCTTTCGAGCGATATCGCCCACTATCAATACCGAGTGTCGGAGCAGCTTAGAGAACTGCTTCCGAAAAGTAAAAAATGGAATTACCGCGTTTACTTTTACGATTATGACGCACAAAACGATGAGGCTATTATGCTGGTCTGCAACGGCAAACTAAAAGGATTCGCAGAATATAGCTTCACATCGTTCATTTTGGATAAACGTCCGGCGGAAATGGTCAGACGAGTGGAAGGCATTCGGCAAGTGCTCCAATGGACTATAGATGATATGCTTGCCGCACCCAACGACTGGGATGTAGCCTGTATCACAGTAGAGAAGGCAGAAGAGCTTGAACCGCTGGTCGAGGCCGGACTGCTCTATGACTTTTCCCAGCAGAGCTGCTTTGCGCTGCGGCAACCCTATCAGCGGCGGGACAGGGATTGGAGAGCAATCCCTATGGGACTGTTCAGCGCGGATGGAAAAATGGTCGCCATGCCCTATTTTGCGTCTTACCGTCACCAACCGGAAAGCTATCAGGTGCTCCTGGTCAATGCGCAAAGCGCTTACTTGGATGCGGCCATCAGCTATGCAGAAAAATTCATTCAAAGCTGGAATCTGCATACCGAAAAGGATGACCGTGGCATTAAAACAACGGCCGAAGATATCTTTGAAATCTGGGGAATTCGCGTGGATGAATAACAGGGAGGCAGTTGCATCATGAACAGAATACAAAAAGCGTGTCTTTTGATCATGGCTGTATTGGTGCTCAGCCTTCAGCAGGCTGCGGCGGAAGTGACACTCTCACTTGGTGGCTGCGATGTAAAACGTGAAGAGTATCAGCGTTTTGTGGAAGCACACCCTGATGTAACGGTCAACGTCTCTGGCAACATATACCTTTCTACGACGGAGATCATCACGGCATTCCTGACGGGTGAGTTTCCTTTTGACACATTCGTCATGACGACCAGCAGCTTTGATATTCGTCAGCTGATACAGAAGGGATACTGCGGCGATCTTTCGAGCAGTTCCATTATCATGGATCGAATTGCAGAGATGTACACACCCATTCAGCAGCAGTTTACGGTGGATGAAGCGCTGTATGGTGTACCTTTCAACTGCTACATCGGTTATTACGCCTATGATGCGGAGGCTTGGGCGGCGGCAGGCTTCACGGAAGAGGATGTGCCCACGACCTTCACCGCCTATTTGGACTTTCTTGAACGGTGGATCGAACGCATCCAAATCACACCGGAGTACGACATCAGCATCTGCAACACCTTTGATATAGCGCAATATGGTCCGCATAGCTATGTGAGCTATTTGACTGACCTGCTGGTCAAGAATCACTTGTTGCAGTGCAGTTTTTCCGGGGAGCCGATTCGCTTTGATACGCCCACCTTCCTGACCCTGCTGGAGCGATGTGAAAAGATTGGACAGGCTCTGTACGCATATGAGCCTGCTACGTTCAAAGGCGATATGGCCTTGTTTTTCGAGGCGCACGGCATGCGGGAACTGGCGCATATCGTGCCGCTTCGCCTGACAGAGGCACAGCCCTTGCTAATCAAGGCATCGCTTAATGCTGCTTTTCAGAATATTGGCACGCAATATCCAGACCTTGCGAAGGAATACTTGGAGAACTGTATCGCTTGCATCCCACCGGATACAGGTGCATACCTTTTTCGCGATGCGGAGCCAGTGGAGGATCCGGAATTTACCCAGATGCTGGAAAAACTACAGGAGGAAATTGTTTTTCTGAGGAGTCAGATGGAAACAGCGGATCCGCTGGAACAAAAGATGTATCAGGAGCGAATGGATGAGAAAACCAGAGAATGGGAAAGCCTGGCTGAATCAGAATACAGGTACCTGATTTCCCCCGAAGACTTGCAGTTGTACAGAACCTATGGAGAGAACTTGTTCTTTCAGCAGCCCAGCATTTTTGATCCGTCAACGGAGAACGGCATGAATATGAAACAGTTTCGGGAACGCTTCGCGAATGGAGAATTGTCGGCTAAGCAGTTTGTCAGCCGCCTGGATGAGTTGGCATGGATGCTGGAAATGGAAAGGAACTGATAGATTGAACCATGTGTGTTGCTTGCGTCCGTGCCTTCTCCTACTTACAACCATGCTGATGCTCGCGTCCTCTGCCAACGCGGATGCGGCAAAGGTGGTACGCAATGGTAGCCGCGATGAAAAGAAGGTCGCCATCACGATGGACGACTGTTACAACCGCATACATATCGCCTCAGCTGTCGCGCTGTGTCAACAGTACGGAGTGCCAATAACTTTCTTTCCCATCGGTAAGGCTCTCAAGTATGCAGATAGACCGTTATGGCAGAGTGCACTGAACGCAGGCTGTGAAATTGGTAACCACACTTGGGGGCATAAAACTTTGACCTACCTATCTGTTGGAGAAATCCGTTTCCAGATGCTGCAAATTCAGGAGAAGGTCGATGCCATGCTGGGTTATCATTACCCGATGCAGGTGATGCGACCTCCTGCTGGAAAAACGAATAGCAAGGTTTTGCAAGCCATCGGCAAGACAGGGTATTCTTATGCAGTCAAGTGGGATGTCAGTCAAACGGACTTGAAGCGCATCCAAAAGGAAATCCAGAATGGCAGCATCCTTCTCTTTCATGGTCGGCAAAAAGACATCAAATGTCTGGAGCAGTTGATTCCTTGGCTCCTGGAACAAGACTACGAATGTGTCACTGTATCAGAATTGCTGGAGATGGAATCTGTAGCTACTTCCACCAATCTGTTCATATATAACCAATAAGAAAGGATAAGCTCATGAAACGTAAAATCATTGTAGCGACGGTGCTGACAAGTTTTCTCGTGGTCTGTATGCTTATATTTGATTTGAATCAGCCAAATTCTTTTTCATCTCTCGCACAGGAAGACAACACAATATCTGATATTGCCGTTTGGATGGAACCATATGGAACATACCGTCTTTCTTCCCAGATACATAAACAGATGCACCAGCTATTTTCTCCGATAACAGTTAACTGTGGAGAAGTGACGGTGACGCTTGCTGAGTTGCTCTATGACGGTGAATGGATGTACACAGCAGCAAAAATTGTGCCCAATGATGCTGACAAAGTGCTTGTTCTCCCTGGCAGTGCGGCTCAGCCAGACGACCCTGTATGCGGAATTAACAGAGAACATGAACGTGAGGATACAAGGCCTTTCCTCGAAGCAGCGAAGAAAGACAGAAAGCAGCTGCTGGCTGTCTACGCATATCCCAAAGAGTTTGATACATTGGGGGCCTATTTTCTCGATTATTTTCAACGCAGACAGGATGTCTCTGTGTTGCTGAGCGGTGCGCAGCTTGCTGGGGGGAATCATCCAGCCAACATCACATGGCTGATTCAAATCTATGATGTTGACCTTGATACTCAGCAATTTACCCTTGTCAAGGAGGTTGCTTCAGAACCGATGAAGGTTCTACCGATGCAAGAGCTGATTCATTACTCTTATCAAGTTGTATCAGAGAATGCTTCTTTCGCAACGGTCGAACTCATCGAATCTGCTCTGCATACTTACATCCGTCCTGACTGGAACCAATCTGAACAAACGACCGTTCACTTTCTTACGCTTTGGGATGAGAACGGCAACGCTTATCCCCAAGGCGCATCACCTGATCTCAACACTGCTGTCATGAGTTTCTATCCCGAAAAGTTATACCTCTCAATTGATGATGATTCAGAGTTGATTGCCCTGGTGCGTCTTGAGAAGTAACCATCGTTCACTTTATATTGAGTAATACCGAATATCCAAACGGAGAAAGCAGTATGAATCAGCTTATAAAAAGGGTTTTGAATCTTTAAGATGCTTTTGGTGCAGTTCCGGACAGCATTCTTCAACCCTTGCATCGAAGTCTTAAGTGCATTTTGCCGAAACGCCAGGATACGATTGACTAAGATGACCAAACAGGCAGCGTTAGTAAGCATACATGCGGCAAATAGCCTGCCTATCGTTGGCAGAAAACATTTGTAATATGCGAAGGTTGAAGGTCCTGCTTTATCAAGGAGAACGCTATGTTTCGTAAGAACACCCCCATGCTCCTGCTCTTTCTACTGCCCGGTTTGCTCCTGCTGATGCTCTTCTACGTCATCCCCCTGTTCAGCGGCGTCAGCTACAGCGTCACCGATGGCAGCAAGGCAAACACCTTTGTAGGCATGCGCAATTACCTGTCCCTGTGGCAGAATAAGATGTTCCAGCTGGGGCTGAAAAACACCCTGGAACTATCCGTCATCAGCGCACCGCTTCTGTGGATTTTCGCCTTCTTCCTGGCGCTGCTGCTCCTGTCCATCAGTCCCAAGGGAACCTTCTTCCGCTCTTCTGCGCTGCTGCCGTACCTCGCGCCTTCCTCCGCCATGCTGCTGGTGTGGCTCATCCTCTTTGACTACGGCGGTCCGCTGAACCGCATGGCAGATGCGCTGGGTCTGCAGCGTGTCATGTGGCTGGAAAGTTCCGCTTTGCGTGTTCCCATCATCCTCATGTTCATCTGGAAGAACCTTGGCTTCTGTATGGTGATCTTTCTGGCGGCCTTACAGGCCGTCCCGCAGTCCCTGTATGAGTATGCCATGCTGGAGGGCGGAGGCTTCTTCGTGAAGGCGTTCCGGGTCGCCCTGCCCCACATTTTACCCACAGCTTTCCTGATCTTCGTGCTGGCGTGGATCAATGCCTTCAAGATCTTCAAGGAGGTATACATCATTGCTGGCTCCTACCCAGATCGCTCGGTGTACACCCTCCAACATTACATGAACAACATGTTCTCCCGCCTGGATTATCAGATGGTCACTGCCGCCGCATATTCCTTCGCTGTTATCGTGCTGGTGCTCTTTGCCGTGCTGTTCCTTTTGCAGCGGCGGACGGCGCAGTAAGGAGGCCGGAATGAAGAAACGACATGTGATTCTCTGGCTGATCCTGACATTGCTGGCGCTGCTGATCCTGTTGCCCCTGCTGCTGACGGCGGTGTACTCCTTCTGTGCGCCAACGGAGATCAAGGCGTTCATGCAGACCCGGAACCAGTACGGCACAGCCCTCATGGAACTGAAGCTGCGGCCGGATCTGTTCTCGCTGGATCAATACTGGCGCGTCCTCATCCAGGACACCAGCATCCTGCGGTATTACTTCAACAGCGTCGGCTACACGGCCGCAACGCTGCTGGGGCAGATCGTTATCATCCCCATGCTGGCCTACGCTCTGTCCCGCTTTGAATTTCGGGGACGCGACATGATCTCTTTTGCTGTCATCGTGCTCTTGCTGTTGCCATTCCAGGTAACGATGGTGCCCACCGTCCTGACCTTGCGCCGCCTCGGCCTGATGGACACCATGTGGGCGATCATCCTGCCCTCACTGGTGTCGCCCTTCTATGTGTTCCTGCTGCGGCAGAGCATGCTGGGTATCCCCGGAGAGCTGTTTGAGGCCGCCCAGATCGATGGCGCGGGACCTGCACGATGCTACGTCCACATCGCCCTGCCAGTCTCCCATGCTATGATCGGTGCGGCGGTGGCTCTGTCCTTCGCGGACTGCTGGAACATGGTGGAGCAGCCACTGGTCTTCCTGCCTAATCGAAGCGACCTGCAACCGCTGTCGGTGGTGTTCAATCAGCTTTCGCAGGAAAGTACCGGCGTGGAGTTCGCGGGCGCAGTACTGTACCTGCTGCCTGCGCTGCTGATCTACCTGTTCTTCCAGGACGACATCATGACCGGCATTACGCTATCGGAGATGAAATGATGAAAACAAAAGTATTGAAAGGGTTCGCGGCGCTGCTCGTTTTGCTGGGGGTCTGCTTCTTTTTTTCCGGCACGGTACGGATGCTGACCACTGCCAAAGTCATGCTGACCTACCCGCGCATGGGATGGCTGACGGAAACCTTGTCTCTGACGGGCATTCTGACCTTTTCTGAAACGGAGGATGTAACGCTTGTGCTGCCGGAGGAGACGTCGCTGACGGTGACAAAAGTTCATGTTGTCCCCGGCATGGCGGTGAAGTCTGGCGACGTGCTGCTGGAAACCCGCTTCACCGGGGTCTCTGCATTAATCGAGGAACAGGAGCAGCATTATGCCGCCGCCCAAACCGAGCTGCTGGCATTGGAGCGCGAGCACAGCACCTTCCGCTTGCAGCGCACAGACGAAGCTTGGCTTTCGGCCTACGATGCGCTGGCGGTCGCCTATGACCAGCTGCATGATGCAGACGTTGCGCTCTCTGTAGCCATGAATCTGCACAGCAATGTCAATGAAGCGCAGGCTGTCCGTGATGCGGCGCAGCAGGAAGCAACAGTCGCTTTGTCCGCCATGGATAAGGCAGAGCGACTGGGCATTGCAGAAGAAGCCTACAACTACACCATGGAGCGCCGTAAACTGGAGGCCCAGATGAAAGAGGCCACTACGGAGATTGTCATTCTCCAGACGCTGGAACAGAGCACCCGGCAGATCATCGCAGCCCATGACGGCTATGTGATCAGCGTTAATGCAGCTGTCGGACAGTCCTGGGACGGCGTGACCCCGGCGCTGATCCTGAGCGCGGAAGAGGCGGAACTGCTGCTCACGGTAGATGCCTCCGCCATTTCCCGCAACGTTTCAGTGGGGGCCAGCGTGACGGTCAGCGGCAGGTTCGGCACATCCGTCAAAGCCACCGTGACCGATACGGGCTACGACAGCTGGGGTAATCCCGTTGTCACCGTCGCCTTGAGCGCCAGGGACGCGGTAGCCCTGGACACCATGTCCTACCTGATGAACCAGGGCGCAGCCATGCAGATCAGCTACACCGCAGCCCAGACCAGCTACTTGTTGCCTGCCAGCGCCGTGCGAGGCAGCGGCAGAAGCCGCAGCGTATACGCCGTGAAGGAGTCCCAAAACGCCTTCGGTCAGACCGTCCTGACGGTGGAGGAGCAGAAGGTCACGGTGCTCGACGAGGCGGGCGACATGGTGTCTGTTAATGGTATCTACGACAATGTGCTTGTAGCCTATATGGAGGACCGCTCCATTGCCCCCGGCTCGGAAGTGATGCCCTATGAGTAAGAAATTCGGGATTTTCCTGCTCATTGTCGGGCTGTGCATGATGCTGCCGGGTTGTATTCTGCTCTGCCAGACGGCTGATCTGTGCCAGTATGTGCTGCCTGCGGGCGACCTGGCGGAAACCTACCCCCAGGCTGAAAAGGCGGCTGCGGAACTGGCTGAACTTTCTGAATCCGTCACCGTTTCCGCAAGGAGGCAGAGCCTCACCCTCAGCGGCAAACGGGATGAAATTGGCGTGACGCTCTACGCGGTGGATGCGACCTATCCGGAGGTCTGCAGCGAAACGCTGAAGCAGGGGCGGTACATCAGCCCTGGCGACGTGGAGAAGCAGCGCCGCGTCCTGGTCATCGATGAAAAGACCGCCTACGCCCTGTTCAACGGCGGCGACGCCATCGGGCAAGCGCTGCATCTGGCAGGCATGGACTGGCAGATTGTCGGCGTGGTGGGCAGCAAAGCGCGTTTCGGGGAGGCGGATGAAAGCGTGGCGTATGCACCTATCACCGCCGCCCTCGCACTGGAGATGGATACGCTGGAGCTCCGCGTGCTCGGCACAAAACAGGCGATTCTGGCGGAGACGACCCTGCGTCAGTGGCGCACGGACGGCAGCTTTCATGACCTGGCTCGGGAGAAATATGCCGCCGCCATGCCCCTGCGGTGGTGCGCCATCGTGACCGTGCTGCTGCTGGCGGTCTGGCTGCTTTGTCGGACGCTGAGCTTTGGCAAAGCAACCCTCACAGACACCCAGGCACGCCTGAAAATGCGCTATCTCCGGGAAATGCTGCCCTGGCTGACAGGGCAAGCCGCGCTGCTGCTCCTGCTGGGCGCGGTGGCCGCGGGAGTAGCCGTCACCGCCATGAAACTTCTGACTGCTCCGGCTCTAGTCTTCACCGACTGGATTCCTGAAAACCTGGTCAGCATCGCATCCTACATCACCCGTTTCTGGGTGATTCACCGGGAAAACGCGGCGGCGATGCAACTCCTGACCCGCGAAAAAAGCGTAGTTCAGCTGGTTGCATGGCTCATTCGATGGGGAATGCTCGCCGTTCTGGGCGGCGCGTTCTTGACAAAACAGAATGGGAGGAAATCAACATGAAGAAGCTCTTTGTCCTGAGTCTTACGCTGCTGCTGGCGATTCTGCCTGCAGGATGGGCTCTAGCGGAATCCGTCCAAATCTATGGCACCGTTGTCTGTACCCAGCCGAAGCCCATCGTCTGCGCTGCGCAAGGAGTGATTGAGCAGATCACCTGCTCGGTTGGCGACCATGTGTCTGCGGGGGATGTCATCGCAACTGTTTCCACACAGAAGGTCTACGCATCCACGGACGGCACGGTCTACCTCTTTGGCGCACCCGGAGACGCGATGACAGAAATTGCAGAGGAATACGGCGCAGTAGCCTACATCGACCCGGCACAGCCTTACACCATGACCGCCACGGCGAAGAACGCGAACGATGGCATCGTCCGCGTCATCCCCGGCGAGACCGTGTACCTGCGCTGCTACAAGGACGGCACCCACAAGGGAACTGGCATGGTGGTCAAGGTGAAGGACGGGAAGTACACCGTCAACATAATCGAGGGAACCTTCCTGAAGGGTGAATCGGTGTCCGTCTACCGCGACCAGGATTACAGCTATTCTTCCTATATCGGGCGCAGCACGATGCAGACGCTTGACATAATCCCCTGCACAGGAGAAGGCAATCTGGTTCGGTTCCATGTCACGAATGGCGCGCAGGTCCGCAAGGGCGACCTGCTGTACGAAACCATCAGCGGCGTATTTGCGCCTGGCAGCATGAACCGTGAGCAGGTTGCAGTGTCCGCAGACGGAATCATTGCCGCGATTCATGTAAAGGTTGGTGAGGAGCTTGCAGCTACTTCCTCCACAGAAACTGGAAATGCTTCCACGGACGGTCAAACAAGCCAGATGACGCAGAGCGTTACAGCTGCCGCTCCCGTTCAAATTGCTGAGCTTTACCCGGATGATGCGCTTCGCGTTGTGGCCTATACCCCGGAAAGCCTCCTGAGCAGCATCCAGGTGGGCGATACGGTGCATGTCACCTGCCAGTATGTCGAGAACATGGCCGAGCCGGTGTCCGGCACGGTGGAGAAAATCTCCCGGATTCCCGCTGCGGAGGAGAACAGCATCGAAGCCCAATATGCTGTGTATATCCGACTTTCGGATGCCAACAGCTTCTACTATGGCATGAACGTGGTGGTCGCTACGGAAGCGACAGAATGAGCAGCGTGGATAGCTCCCACAGTTACTTTACCGCTTGCAACAACAGGCGTTCTTTGCTAGAATGAAGCCGGAAAACAGGCGATGCCAGATGAATCAGGAAACGCCTGCCGGACATGCCATCTCTGTTGTAAACAGTGTAGCAGCCTATGACGCTGTGGTCAAGCACTTGCTGGCACATAAACCGTTTCTTGCCCGAATTATGAAAGAATGGCTACCCGAATATTGGGATTTCTCCATTAAGGACATCATGAACCACTACAGCGAAGGCACACCTTCTGTCGTCAGCGTGAGTGTTTATGTAGACGAAAACACTCCACGCATCAAGGGCGGCAATACCGAGGATAAAACTATAACCGAAGCTACTGTCTTCTATGACATTTGATTCAATGCCCTTGTCCCGAAGGATGATGACCTGATTGGCATTATCATCAATGTGGAAGCGCAGAACAAGTCGAATCCGGGGTATTTCCTGCTGAAACGGACAATCTACTATTGCAGCCACATGATTTCTGCGCAGAAAAACGTGGAGTTCACCGGCTCGGACTATGACAGCATTCAGAAAGCCTACAGCATCTGGGTTTGTTCCAACGCGTCGGAAGGAGAGCAATCGACCATTACGGCACATGCTATGAAGGAGCAGCAGTTAGTCGGCCATGTCATCAAAGACCCGGAGGAATACGATCTACTGTCCGTGATAATGATTCGACTGGGTGATGTACCGCTGCATGATAATAGCAGCATTAACGAAGCGAAGATTGACCAAGAATGTGATTGGGATGCTGGAGATTTTGCTGAAGGGCGACTTCTCTGCTGAACAGCGCAAGGGCATCCTTGAAAATCACTATGGAATCGAAATGATCGAACAGAATTGAGGAGGAGGTAGGTCATATGTGCAATTTGAGCTAGGGCGTGCTGGAGCGCGGTATGGGAAAAGGTCTTTTTCAAGGGCCATTGCCATGCTGAAAAAAACGATGGAGAAGAATGGCTGGACGCTTGAACAGGCCGTGAGCTTCTTTGACCTCCCAATCAGCGAAAAAGATACCTACGCTGCTGTTCTTAACTGAGCACACACAATTTCATCTTGAACATATCCGACAGGCACGTTGCTATCGGGTGTGTTTCTTTTGGAGAAAAACAGAAAGATGACAGAAAGATGTAGGTCGAAATTGTAGTAAAATCCTTGACAAGTTGTTTTAGAAACTACAATGAAATTTGAAACAAGGGTCTATCCCATATTTTGTTTAAACGCCAAAAGCCGGTGCAAGAACTAAAGTGGATCGAGGCGGCGGGAAGAGTATCCTGTTCGCCGCCTTGACTGCCATGAAACAGGAGGTCATCATGATCAGCATCAAAAACAGCGACGCCAAGAAGGTATGCAGGTCGATCCGCAGTCCCGCCCTGTGGAGATCGTACAAAAGGGATGCAGTACCATCATCACGTTTCTGGACAACGGTACCTACATTGTGGTCAATACGAAAACCATCTAACTGAATAACACAACTACGAATCCGCAGAACCGCTGGACGGGCATGGATACATACCTTTCGAGGTATGTATCTGCCCGTCCTTTGTATTCTGCGGATTATAGGCAGACGCTGTCCCGGGTGGTTCTGCGGATTCAGGCAAAACGACCTGAAACGGAGGATCACCATGAGACAGTACAAGATCAGCAAGAAGAACCTCGCCACCTACACCTACTACAGCGCCGACGGCAAGAAGCTGATGGAACTCGTTCCCGGCGAAAACGGCGTCACTGAAGCCGACATCGCTATGCTCCATGAGCAGGACGATCTGGAGTACAATGCCTAGCGCCGCGAGGACTACCTACCATGCGCCTGTGCATTACGGCAGCTACACCGTATCGGATGGTCAGGACGGCACTGACCGCAATCCTTACCTCACCGACTCTGATTCCAGTCCCTAAGATCTGATCTTAGGTGCCTTAGATGCTTCCGAGCGCAAAGCTGGCATCCACATGCTGTGGGATGCTCTGCTTCCCCAGCAGCGAGAACTGGTAATGAAGAAGCTCCGCGGCATGAGCAACACAGATATTGCTGCCGAAGAAGGTGTCACCGAAGCCGCCGTCCGCAACCGTCTGAAGAAGGTTCAGGAGCGTTTCAAAATTTTATCGGAAAAATATTTTTGAGGGGGTTCGATATCCCCGGTTCTTTCGCTTATCGCCAGAGGGAACAAGCAGAGCAGCCCTCTGAAAGGAGGCGAAGAGCCATGTGTCTCAGGCACAAAGTGTGCATCAGCGTCAGCCGCCCTGATGGCGGCAAGCAGAACATTCTCAAGGGCAGCTCGTGTACGATGCGAGCACGCCTGCTGAACTTCCTGTTCGGAGAGAAGGTCGGCGTGATCATCCTCACGCCCGGTGAATCGGTGGAAAACGTGGAAATCAAGAAAATCGGAGGCGAAGCGTAATGAGCAAAATGAAGGAACTCTCTATGGTGATCGAGGAGCTTCGCCGCTGCGGTGAAGTCCTGATCGATGTGGCTGACAGCTTGAAAGCCACGTTCAGCAGTGATTCTGCTGAAGCACCCCGCAAGGCCGAAATGACTGCTCCCAAGCCCATGCCGCTTGAGAAGGTCCGCGCTGTGCTGGCTGAAAAGTCCGTGCAGGGCAAGCGCAAGGAAGTCCAGGCGCTGATCATCAAGTACGGCGCTGAACGTCTGAGCGACATTGCGCCCGAACACTACGCCAGTTTGCTGGCTGAGGCGGAGGGTCTGTAATGGCAGCAAGGAAACACGCAATCCTCTCAGCCTCCTCTGCCCACAGGTGGATGAACTGCAATCCGTCTGCCCGTCTGGAACAGGAGTTTGAGGATCGGGAAACCGAGGCCGCGGCAGAGGGCACAGCCGCACACGCGCTGTGTGAGCACAAGCTGCGCCGTGCCATGAAAATGCAGTCCCGCAAGCCCACATCGCAGTACGACTGCGACGAGATGGATGCTTATACGGATGACTACGTACAGTTCGTACTCGATACGCTGATTGAAGCCCGGGCGAACTGTGCAGACCCCATGCTGATGATCGAGCAAAGGCTGGACTTCTCCTGCTACGTCCCGGACGGCTTCGGCACCGGTGACTGCGTGATCATCGCAGACCGCACACTACACATCATCGACTTCAAGTATGGTCAGGGTGTGCTGGTGGAGGCGGAAAACAACCCTCAGATGATGCTCTACGCACTCGGCGCCCTTGCGGTGTATGAATGTCTGTACGACATCGATGAAGTATCCATGACCATCTACCAGCCGCGCCGGGAGAACATATCCACTTGGACAATCTCCGTGGAAGCACTCAAGGAGTGGGCTGAAAAGGAGCTCGTCCCCAAGGCAAAACTGGCATTTGAGGGCAAGGGCGAATACGTACCCGGTCCGTGGTGCGTGTTCTGCAAGGCGGCAGTCAAGTGCCGCGCCCGGGCGGAAGAAAAGCTGGCGCTGGCTCGGTACGAGTTCGCACAGCCGCCGCTTCTGACGGATGCTGAAATCGAGGAAATCCTCGGCAAACTGGATGATCTGACCCGCTGGGCTGAGGAAATCAAAGCCTACGCTCAGGATGCTGTTCTCAACCACGGCAAGCAATGGCACAGCTTCAAGGTGGTCGAAGGCCGCTCTGTCCGCAAGTATTCCAATGAGGATGCCGTCATCGAAGCCGCCAACGCTGCCGGCTACCACGACATCTTCAGAAAAACGCTTCTGCCCATCACAGAGATGGAGAAGCTCATGGGCAAGCAGGGCTTTGCCGAGATCCTCGGCGGTCTGATCGTAAAGCCTGCCGGCAAGCCCACTCTCGTTCCTGCATCGGACAAGCGTCCGGCAATCACCAATGCAAAAATTGACTTCAATGAAATTCAGGAGGATTAAGAATTATGGCTAAGCAGAACAACACCAAGGTCGTTACCGGCATCGTCCGTCTTTCCTACGCCAACGTCTGGGAACCCAAGTCCATCAACGGTGGTGATCCCAAGTACAGCTGTTCCATCATCATCCCTAAGACCGACATTGAAACGGTCAATGCCATCAATGCCGCCATCGAGTGCGCTATGAAGGAAGGCATCGGCAAGTTCGGCGGCAAGATTCCCCCGAAGGGCGCTCTGAAGCTGCCCCTGCGCGATGGCGATACCGAGCGCGATGATGATAACTATGCTGGCTGCTACTTCATCAATGCAAACAGCAAGACTGCACCCCAGATCGTGGACAAGCGTGTCCGTCCGATCCTCGACCGCAGCGAAGTGTACTCCGGCGTGTACGCCATCGTCTCTCTGAGCTTCTACGCCTTCAACACCAACGGCAACAGGGGCGTTGCCTGCGGTCTGGGCAATATTCAGAAGGTTCGTGATGGTGAGCCGCTGGGTGGCCGCACCAATGCCGCTTCCGAGTTCGAGACCCTCGATGACGAGGACTTTCTGTCCTAACGACTGAACGAAACGGGCGGCGGAGCAATCTGCCGCCTTGTTTCATATGGAGGTGTGCTTATGAAAACTCTGTCCATCGACCTTGAAACCTACAGCAGCGCCGATATCAGCAAGACTGGCGTGTATCGCTACAGCGAATCCCCGGACTTTGAGATCCTGCTTTTCGGTTATAGCATTGACGGCGCTCCCGTCCAGCTAGTCGATCTGACCTGTGGGGAACGCATTCCGGATGAAGTGAAAGACGCACTGAGCGATCCGTCTGTCATCAAATGGGCATTCAATGCCAGCTTCGAACGCATCTGTCTGTCCAGATGGATAGGCCTGCCTTCCGGTACTTATCTCGAACCCGATCAGTGGCGCTGTTCCATGATCTGGTCTGCCTATCTGGGGCTTCCGCTGTCGCTTGCGGGCGTGGGCGCTGTGCTGAAACTGGATAAACAGAAGCTGGACACCGGCAAGGATCTAATTCGCTACTTCTGCAAACCTTGCCGCCCCACGAAGAAAAACGGCGGACGCACACGCAATCTGCCCCGGCACGATCCCGGCAAGTGGGAACAGTTCAAGTCCTATAACCTTCGCGACGTGGAAACGGAGATGGAGATTCAGAAGAAGCTGGCGCGTTTCCCGGTACCCGAATTTGTGTGGGATGAATACCATCTGGATCAGGAGATCAACGACCGCGGTATCCGAGTGGATATGCAGATGGTCGAAAATGCAATTGATGTGGACGGCTGGTCCAGGTTCGATCTGAAGACCCAGCTGCAGGATCTTACCGCTTTGGAAAATCCGAACTCCGTAGCACAGATGAAGGCTTGGCTGACACAGCACGGCATGGAAATCGAATCCCTCGGCAAAAAGGAAGTTGCCGCCATGCTGAAGGATGCTCCGCCCGATATGCGAGAGGCGCTGATCCTCCGCCAGCAGCTTGCGAAAAGCTCCGTCAAGAAGTATCAGGCCATGCAAAACTGTGTCTGTGCTGATGGTCGTGCTCACGGCATGTTCATGTTCTATGGTGCCAATCGTACCGGACGCTTCGCCGGCAGACTCGTTCAGCTTCAAAATTTGCCCCAGAACCACATGGATGATCTTGAACAAGCCCGGGCGCTCATTCGCAGCGCTGACTATGACAGCCTTAAACTGCTGTACGATTCTGTTCCCGATGTTTTGTCCGAACTGATCCGCACAGCCTTTATCCCGTATAAGGGTGGGAAGTTTATCGTAGCTGACTTCTCTGCCATCGAAGCGAGGGTCATCGCATGGATGGCAGATGAAAAATGGCGTCTGGAGGTATTCAGGAACGGCGGCGATATCTACTGCGCAAGTGCGTCACAGATGTTTGGCGTACCCGTGGAGAAGCATGGCATCAACGGTCACCTCCGTCAGAAAGGCAAGATCGCTGAATTGGCGCTGGGCTACGGCGGCTCCGTGGGCGCTCTCAAAGCGATGGGCGCTCTGGAGATGGGCATTCCAGAAGAGGAACTGAAACCGCTAGTAGATGCATGGCGGGATGCCAATCCCAACATCACCGAACTCTGGTGGGATGTAGACCGGGCAGTCAAAGAAGCAGTGGATCTCAGGACAACATCCGAAACACACGGCATCCAGTTCGTGTACGAGAGCGGCTTTCTGTTTATCTGCCTGCCCTCCGGCAGACGTCTGGCATATGTCAAGCCCCGGATCGGCGAGAATCGCTTCGGCGGTGAGTCTGTTACCTACGAAGGCGTCGGCGGCACAAAGAAATGGGAGCGGCTCGAAAGCTACGGTCCGAAATTCGTGGAGAATATCGTCCAGGCACTCAGCAGGGATATCTTGTGCTACGCCATGAAAACCCTGCGCTTCTGCAATATCGTTGCACATGTGCATGATGAAATCATCATCGAAGCCGATCCCAGAGTATCCCTTGAAGCTGTCTGTGAACAGATGGGCCGCACCCCGCCGTGGGCAAAGGGGCTGATTCTTCGCGCCGATGGCTACGAAACACCCTTCTACAAAAAAGACTGATAAATCTCCCAGACAGGACTTGCTATTTATCAAAAACAGAGCGTATATGTCACTACCCTAAACGAAAGAAGTTCTCCCCATGAACTACAACGAGATTCTGAAGCTGCCCGAAGGCATCCACATCGTGACGGTCAACACGGAACGCTGCATGGTTGTCCGTCTGCAGGAAGGCTACACCCTGACCACTATGCTTCCCGACAGGATGATGCTCATCCAGCACTACAGCGAGAAGGGGCATCTTCTGGCTGAGGAGCGTTTTGAGAACATTTTTGCCGCTGATGATAAGGAGGATCACCATGAAGGTACTGATTGTTGAACCGGGCAAGCGCCCGATCAAGGCTGACATTGACCACACACTTCATAACCTGCAGCAAGTGGTCGGCGGGTATATCCAGGCGATCTACCCTTGGGACGATCCGGTGGCACTCGTCTGCGATGAGGAAGGCCTTCTCAAGCAGCGTGAATTCAACCGCTACATTGATTCGGAGGTTGTCATCTTTGGCACCTTCTTCATCTGCGGTCTGGGCGAAGAGGATTTTGCCGATCTGCCGAACGATCTGATGGACAAGTACGAAGCGATGTTCCGCAAGCCGGAAATCCTGATCGCAACACCGACGGGCTGTACCATCATGCCTGTAGATGCTGTGGTCGAATTGTCTGACTCAGATTGAGGCTCAGTATCTTGAAAACTTTATACCAGCAGTAGAATGACAAATAACAATCTTTGTGATATACTGTAACCGTAATCTGAGAAGAAAGGAGTTTTTGAGATGTTTGCTGTTTCCAAGTTGTCGGATCTTCGCAAAGATATGAGTCTGGTACTGCCCGAACCGCAGTATCATAATTTGTCATGCCTGCATTCGACGAAGATGGAAGCGCTGAACCCTCGAGGACTCTGCTAACATAGGATAGGCGCAATTGTACCCTCAATCCACCCGTCAATGCAAGGCGGGTGGATTTTTTATACCGACTCCAGGAGGTGGAACATGATTATTCAAGGAAAGGTCGCTACGGCCATTGCCTACGCTAATGTAATTGAACAGGAGGCCATCGACCAGATTCGTCGCATGTGCGACTATGACTTCACTGAGGGTAGCACGATTCGAATCATGCCTGACGTTCACGCAGGCAAAGGCTGTACTATCGGTACGACCATGACCATCCGGGACAAGGCTGTCCCCAATGTGGTCGGTGTCGATATCGGCTGCGGCATGTACACGGTCAAGCTGAACGAGCGCGAAGTCGACTTCGCCCGTTTTGACGAGGCTGCACACTATGTGCCCTCTGGCATGAATGTCTGGGAAGGATGCAAGGAGCCCTTTGATCTGGAGGCGCTTCGCTGCTTCCGCGCACTGAAGGACACCCGCAGACTCCTGCGTTCTCTGGGTACACTGGGCGGCGGCAACCATTTCATCGAGATCGACCGTGCTGCAGATGGTACGCTGTATCTCGTCATCCATACCGGCAGCCGCAACCTGGGCAAGCAGGTAGCTGAGTACTACCAGCACCTTGCGGTCGAACTGAATCAGGGACGCGAGGAGTATTTCAAGAAGCGTGATGCGCTGATCGCAGAGTACAAGGCCGCGGGTCGACGCAAGGAGATCCAAGCCGCCCTTAAAGAACTGCACTGGGCAAACAAGCCGCTGACGGTTCCAGAGGATCTGTGTTATGTCTATGGTGAGTACCTCGATGATTACCTGCATGACGTGGAGATCTGCCAGCAGTTTGCCCGCCGCAATCGTGAGTTGATTGCTGAGGTTCTGCTTTCCCGTTCCGGTCTCACCGGTGGTGAGGCATTTCACACGATCCACAACTACATTGATACGCAGGAGATGATCCTTCGCAAGGGCGCCATCGCAGCCCACAAGGATGAGAAGGTGCTCATCCCGATCAACATGCGTGATGGTTCTGTTCTCGCAATTGGTCGCGGCAACCCCGAATGGAACTACTCTGCACCCCACGGTGCGGGCCGATTGATGTCCAGAACCGCGGCAAGACAGTCTCTGGACATGGATGCATACACCGAGGCTATGAAGGGTATCTACACAACTTCTGTCAATGCTTCTACCATTGACGAGGCTCCTATGGCCTACAAGTCCATCGACGATATCATCGGTGTTATCCGGGATTCCGTTGATGTTATCGACATTATGAAACCCATCTACAATTTCAAAGCATCCGACTAAGTTGCAAAACTGGCCGGATGCTGGAAAGGAGACAAACATGAATCTTCCTGTTGTCAACATGAAGCAGACCGGCCAGAATATCACCATGCTCCGTGAGCAGCGCGGCATCTCTGTCAAGCAGCTCCAGTGCATGATGGGCTTTGCTACTCCGCAGGCTATTTACAAGTGGCAGCATGGCGAGTCCCTGCCCACGGTAGATAACCTTGTGGCGCTCTCTGCGATCTTCGCAGTGCCAATTGACGCAATCCTGATCACCGTTTCTGCAGCATAGAACGCAAATTCATATTCAGGCAGATAGTACAGAAATTTTCTGTATTATCTGCTTTTTTTATTTCCGGAGGGGTTCGAATCCCTCCGGTTTTTTGCTTATTGCCAGAGGACAGCACAAAGCAGTCCCGGAAAGGCGGTAACCAAATGAACTCCATCTTATTAGCTTATGCCCGTACATTCGTGTGCGGGCGGACCTCTCTGGAAAGGTGGGATAGCTTGTGAGAATCAGCAAGTTCAATCACGAGGGCTACTACGATCCCACCACGTACCGTGCGTTTAAGAACATCGAAAAGGATGAAAAGCGCAAGGCACGATTCCGTCCGCTCGTGTATATCTGCTCTCCTTATGCAGGCGGCAACAAGGAAAAGAACATCGTCAATGCCCAGCGGTATTGCCGATTCGCCGTTGACAGCGGCTGTCTTCCGCTTGCTCCGCACCTGTATTTTCCGCAGTTCATGGATGACAGCGATGGTCATGATCACAACACAGCCATGTTCATGAACATGATTCTTATGACCAAATGCGCGGAAGTCTGGGGGTTCGGCGATACCATTTCAAACGGCATGGCTGCTGAGATCCGGAGAGCCGAAGCGACACAGAAGCCCGTCCGCTACTTCACGACCAGATGCAAGGAGGTTCGCTGATGGCAGAACTCAAGCTCTATTTTGCCGACTGTGCGGGCGCTCCGAGCAATTGCAGCTACCCGCATGAAGCAGTTGTCACGGATGCAATCATCCTGCGTCAGGTCGTGCGCCGCGACTATGTATGCGTGGCCTATAAGAAAGGCTATCGCGCAAACTCCAATTTCCTTACTACGACCTGTCTGGGCATGGATTGTGACAATGATCATTCCGAAAATCCAGAAGATTGGGTGACCCCGGAAGACGTGCGCAGGACATTCCCGGATGTCACTTTTGCTGTTCATTTCAGCCGCAACAGCATGAAGGAAAAGCGCGGCAAGGCCCCGCGCCCCAAGTTCCATGTACTGTTCCTGATCGAAGAAATGACCGATCCCGCTGAATACAGCGCACTGAAGAAGCGTGTGAACAGTATCTTTCCGTACTTTGATACCAAGGCGCTGGATGCGGCACGATTCTTCTTCGGCACAGAAGAACCCGATGTCGAGTTCCATACCGGCAAGATCACACTCAATGAGTGCCTTGAGATGTACTACCCCGAAGCGGATGAAGATGCTTTCTGGGATATGGACATCAATTGCTCTGCAACAATCCCCGAAGGTAGCCGCAACAGCACCATGTCGCACTTTGCCGGCCGCGTGCTCAAGCGGTACGGCGATACCGAGGAAGCCTACAGCGCTTTCATGGAACGCGCAGCCAAGTGTGAGCCGCCGCTGGAAGATGCGGAGCTTATGACCATCTGGCGCAGCGCCCAGGGATTTTATCAGCGTGTATCTGCTCAGGACAACTATGTTCCGCCCGAACAGTGGAACGCCGAACGCAGCGGTCGCTTCACCTACGATCCCGATGACCGCACCGATATTGGCGAAGCCCGCCTGCTGGGCAAGCATTTCATTCAGGAACTGCGCTACTCGCCGGCAACGGACTACATCCGCTTTGACGGTGCATGCTGGCAGGAAACGAAGCCGGGCGCCCGGGCTGTTGTGCATGCGCTGACGGATCTTCAGTTGGAGGAAGCAGAAAAAGCTGTGTCCGAAGCGATTCAGAAGATGACCTCCAGCGGTGCACAGGAAGTGCTGAGCGAGAACACTCGCAAAAAGGCCGAAGGCATGATGTCTCCGGAACAGGCAGAAGCCTACCGCGATTTCATGGCAGCAGAAGCCTATCGCGCATTTGTGTTCAAGCGCCGGGAGTCCAAGAGCATCAGCGCCACGCTGAAGGAAGCACAGCCTGTGCTGGAGATTCAGCCGGGAATGCTGGACAAGGACTGGTTCCTGCTCTGTGCTCCCAATGGCACTTACGATCTGCGCAAGGGATTGGACGGTCTGCGTGAACACAGCCCGGATGACTTCATTACAAAGATGACTGCTTATGCGCCCTCCGACAAAGGCATGGAGATCTGGCTGGATGCCTTGAACACCTTCTTCTGCGGAGATAAGACGCTGATCCAGTATGTACAGCGTGTCGCCGGCATTGTGTGCGTGGGTCAGGTGTTTCAGGAAGCCATGATCATTGCCTACGGCGATGGACGCAACGGCAAGTCTACCTTCTGGAACACTCTCTCCCGAGTTATGGGCAGCTACAGTGGCAATATCTCTGCCGATACGCTGACCATGAACTGCAAGCGCAATGTGAAGCCCGAAATGGCAGAAACCAAGGGCAAGCGCATCATGATCGCCGCAGAGCTGGAAGAAGGCACACGCCTGAACACCAGCATGGTCAAGCAGCTGACTTCGACCGACCCTGTATTCGCTGAAAAGAAATACAAGGACCCGTTCAGCTTTGTTCCCAGCCATACGCTGGTGCTCTATACCAATCACCTGCCCAAGGTGGGTGCAAAGGACACCGGTATCTGGCGCCGACTGATCGTTATCCCGTTCAAGGCAAAGATCGAGGGAAACAGCGATATCAAGAACTACACCGAGTACCTCTGCGAAAACGCTGGCGAAGCCATTATGAAATGGATGATCAAGGGCGCGCAGCAGGCAATCGACCTGGGTTTCAAATTTCCGTTCCCCAAGTGTGTCTCCGATGCCATTGCAGCTTATAAGGCTGAGAACGACTGGCTTGGTCATTTCATTGAGGAATGCTGTGAAGTCGGTTCTGATCTGACCGCGAAGTCGGGCGAACTGTATTCCACCTACCGGGCGTACAGCGCTGCCAACGGTGAGTACGTGCGCAGCACCACAGACTTCTACTCCGCGCTGGAAGCGGATGGTTTCATCAGATTGCGCACACGCACCGGGAACATGATCAAGGGTCTGCAAATCGTCAGTACGAACAGCCTGCAGGATGAGTTCCAAGACTTTCTGACCTAAGCACATATAAATAGGAAGTGTTGAGGTCATGGAGGTCTTATCATGAAATCGCCTATAGCCAAAAATCAGACCCCTAAAAAAGCCCTATAGAGGATTTTGCGGAACGACCTTCATGACTTCAACAGATAGGAGTAGACAATGACCTTTTTTGAATGGATGAACGATAAATACCCCGATCCCGATTCGGCTTGCGGAGAGCTTACCGTGTGCCTGCGCAATATTGATGCGCTCAGGACTGCGGTTGCCTATGCGGATTTTATCCCGTATCTTCTGCAGCATTCCATGCCGCACAAAATGACCCGCATGTTCTCTGCATGCTGGTTCCGCTACTGTGAAGACTGCTTCTGGTTTTCTGACTTTCTCCATGACTGCTGCGTGATCGATTCGTATGCAACAGAAAAGTCCGGAGAACTGCTCGAAGCGTATCGCAAATACAGTCTCGGCAGAAACAGACCGCCCCGCGCCAGTTCCGCATTCTGCGGTGAGCTCGTGGATCACGGATTCAAGAGGCGCAAGACCAAGCACGGCATGCTCATGAGCGGACTGAGGCTTCGCAATGCGTGAGAAAAACATCGAAAGCAAACTGGCTACCGAGGTACGCAGGCGCGGCGGACTGGCTCCCAAGTTTGTCAGTCCCGGACTCGACGGCGTCCCGGACAGGCTGATCCTGCTTCCAAGCGGCAAGGCAGCTTTCGCCGAACTGAAAGCCCCCGGCAAAACGCTCCGTCCTCTGCAGGCTGTGCGAAAGCGGCAGCTGGAGGCGCTTGGATTCCGGGTATTCGTCATCGACAGCACAGAACAGATTGGAGGTGTACTGGATGAATTATCAGCCCCATGAATATCAGCAGTACGCCACGGACTTCATCATCAAAAACCCCACCGCAGCAGTCTTTCTGGAAATGGGTCTGGGCAAGAGTGTGATTGCCCTGACCGCCATCCTGGAACTGTGCCTTGAGCGGTTCGAGATCAGCCGGGTGCTGGTGATCGCACCGCTGCGTGTGGCAAGAGACACATGGCCGGCAGAGATTCAGAAGTGGGATCACCTGAAAGACCTGACCTACTCGGTTGCAGTGGGTACAGCCAATGAACGCCGGGCAGCACTCCGGCAGAAGACCTTCGTACACATCATCAACCGAGAAAACGTGCAGTGGCTGATCGAGGACAGCGGCATCCCGTGGCAGTACGACATGGTCGTGATCGACGAACTGTCCTCGTTCAAAAGCCACCAGTCAAAACGGTTCAAAAGCCTGATGAAAGCACGCCCCGGCATCAGGCGCATGGTAGGACTCACCGGCACACCCTCCAGCAACGGACTGATGGACCTCTGGTCAGAGTTCCGTGTTCTGGACATGGGCAAGCGCCTCGGGCGGTTCATCACGCACTACCGGGAGCAGTTCTTTGAACCCGATCGGCGCAACGGCATGCAGGTGTTCTCCTACAGACCCCGTGTGGGCGCAGAACGTGAGATCTACCGCCGCATCGGAGACATCACCATCTCCATGCGAAGCGCAGATTACCTCAAGATGCCAGAGTGTGTTATGAACACAGTCCCAGTTAAGCTCGACAGCACCGAATACGAGGTATACGAGGAAATGGAGAGCAAGATGGTCACCGAACTGGACGGCGTGGAGATCGATGCCGTGAACGCTGCCGCCCTGACAGGCAAGCTGTGTCAGCTGGCAAACGGAGCGATCTATACACCTGATGGAAACACAGTGTTCTTCCACGAACGGAAGCTAGATGCGCTGGAAGATCTGATCGAAGGCGCCAACGGCAAGCCCGTTCTCGTAGCCTACTGGTACAAGCACGACCTTGCCCGTATTCAGGAACGCTTCAAGGTACGCGAACTGAAAAGCAGCAAAGACATCACCGACTGGAATGCCGGGAAGATTCCCGTTGCGGTGATCCACCCGGCTTCCGCTGGTCACGGACTTAACCTGCAGGCTGGCGGCTCCACACTGATCTGGTTCGGACTCACATGGAGTTTGGAATTGTATCAGCAAACCAATGCCCGCCTCTGGCGGCAGGGCCAGCAGGCAGAGACCGTGGTCATACACCACATCATCACCCGGGGAACTGTAGACGAGGATGTCATGCAGTCCCTTTCCGAAAAAGACAGATCGCAGGCAGCCCTGATGCGGGCGGTCCGCGCACGAGTGGAGGCGAGAAAATGATGCACTACGTTTCACACCACACAAACAGCAAGCTCAGAGTTGAGCAAAGCACAGCGCCGGCTCTCTCACCGTGGCAGAAGCTGGCGAACGCCATCGTTGAGCAAGCTGTCAAGGACTACCGAATGGAGCAAGCCCGCGTTAAAGCCAATCCGCAGAACTCGGATCATGCCAAGGCAGAAGTCAGGAAGCTGGAACGCTTCTTTCGTTCCGACTGGTTTGAGGTTCTGACGGATGTGGACGGACGGCTTATACTTTCGAGACTAAAGAAGGAGGCAGCATAATGACTGCAAAGGAATATCTCACCCAAGCTTACAGGATCGACCAGCGCATCAACAGCAAGCTGGAGCAGGTTTCCTCGCTCCGGGATCTGTCCACCAAGGCAACATCCACCTTCAGCGATGTGCCTCCCAGCGGTACCCGCAATGTGCATCGCATGGAAGATGTGATCTGCAAGATCGTCATGCTGGAGAACGAGATCAATGCTGAGATCGACCATCTGGTGGACTTGAAGCGGGAAATCCGTGAGGTGATCAGCGCCGTCAAGAATCTGGAGTGCCAGACGCTGCTGGAACTGCGGTATCTGTGCTTCAAGACATGGGAGCAGATCGCCGTCCAGATGAACTATTCGACCAAGTACGTGTTCGATTTGCACCGCACCGCGCTGAAAATGATCGAAGTTCCCGCAACACCGTACTAAATCTGACTGTTTCCGACTACCCCTGCTGTGTTATGATATACTCAGCAAAATAGACAGGGGCGGGAGAAAATCCTGCCCCTTTTCCATTGAGCATGACGCGCCGAAAGGAGTTTATGAATGCTTTTTACATGTGAACAGGTGTCTGGCGGACACCCTGATAAAATCTGTGACCAGATCTCGGACGCCATCGTGACCGACTGTCTCAAGCATGACCGCAACAGCCGTGTGGCTGTGGAATGCATGATCAAAGGATACGAAGTCACCATCGCCGGCGAGATCACTTCCAAGCATGAACCTGACTGCAAGGCGCTGGCTCGGCATGTACTGTTCAGCTACTGTGCCTACGAGGATCTGCCCAAGTATAATATCACCGTGAACATCACCCGCCAAAGCCCGGACATTGCACAGGGCGTTGATGGCGACGGAGACAAAAAGCTGGGCGCTGGGGATCAGGGCATGATGTTTGGCTATGCCACCAGCGAAACCCAGGAGATGCTGCCGCTTCCGTATGTGCTGGCGTGCGAGGCTCTGGATCGTCTGCGTGATCGCGGCGCCGGCTGTCTGCTCCCTGATGCCAAGTGCCAGGTGACCTTCGATTACAGCAGACACCGTATCGACACCTTCCTGATTTCCACTCAGCATACTGAGGAAGCCAGTTCTGAGGACGTGTACAACATCGTGGCAGCAGTAATGCGCGATACCGCACGCCGGTACGGATTGAACACTGACTTCAAAGCGCTGGTCAATCCCACCGGGCGATTTGTGATCGGCGGCTCCTTTGCCGACACCGGCGTGACGGGCAGAAAGATTATCGCCGATACCTACGGCGGTGTCTGCAGGCACGGCGGCGGTGCTTTCAGCGGCAAAGACCCCACGAAGATTGACCGCTCTGCTGCCTACATGGCGAGGAAGATTGCAAAGGACATCGTCCGCGCACACCTCGCGCGCCGGGTTGAGGTTCAGCTGGCATACGCTATCGGCGTTGCGGAGCCCGTTTCCATTTCGGTTGACTGCTTCGGCACGAACCTTGTGCCTAAGCGATTCATCGTGAACTGGATTCGCAGGAACTACGACCTGACGCCTGCTGGGATTATTTCTTTCCTCGGTCTGCGTGATGTGGACTACAACATGGTATCCTATGGCGGTCACTTCCGACATGGCTGGATGCCTTGGGAAAAGTAATAATTTCATAGCAGATTTATCTTGACTTATCAGGGCTTCAGAGTGATATATGGCATACCCCAAAGAACAAAGGAGGCTTCGCCATGAACCTGAACACGCACCCTGAAAACCGCAAGGATATGGTCAAGGCAATTTCTGAACTGACCGAACTGCCTTCTGCCTACATGGGCATGCCCTCAGCGGCATTCCAGATCGGTCCCATCACCGTAAATCGTGACGGCACCATTGACTGCGAGGATGAAACGATGATCGAAACCATTAAGCCCATGCTGATCGAGCACGACTGGCTGGATGCCGAGGCGGAACCGGAAGCCATCGCTGAAGCTACGGATGATTCCAAAGAGATCCCAGAAGACACCGAACCCCTCCGGGTTTCCCAGATGGATATCACGATGCCGATTGAAAACTGGACGGTCGGTCAGCTGACCAACCTTCTGCGGATGATCTACAGCAAGCAGTACCTCATCAACCGCATGCTGGATTACGACATCCTTTACATCGAAGAGCGCTTCGTCACGGCGATTTCGGAGAGCCCTCCCGCGACGGCAGCAGATTTCGAAGAGCGCATGCTCAGAGCCATCGAAGCCGACTGCGTTCGCGGCTTCCGCATTGCAGACGGAAAGGCAACCCTCAGCGCACCCTTTATCGAGGATGAACCGACCCGCTGGACTGCCTACGCAGATTTGCTCAAGGGGATTCTGAAGACCGCTGAGACCGCATCCCGCATCAGCATCAAGCGACTGGACGATTCAGAAAACGAAAAGTACCATGCCAACAGCTGGCTGATGCGCATGGGTTTCGGCGGTGCGGATTACAAAAAAACCCGCCGTATTCTGATGGGACACCTGACCGGCTTCGCTGCATTCAAGAACGCCGCCGACATGGAAGCGCATAAAGAACGGCAGGCACAGCGCCGCCGTGAACGCCGGGAGGAGGCGCAGGGATGAACGAGTGGTACAGCTTGATTCAGACCTTTGCGGTAGAGCGTGTTGATCAGATCGAACGGTATTTGAATGAACACCCGCTTGAATTCCCTCAATTCACCGAAGCCGCACAGAAGATTGATGCGGCTATGGAAGAAACTGATTCACATCCGAATCCTGAATTGACGGAAAGAGATAACCTATGGATGTCATATTCCGCAGCACTGGCAATCGAAATGTATCTTGCCGGCGCGCGTGATGGCGGTCGAGTTTATCACGCCATCATCACTGGTGAACTTCCCTCGATTCAGAAGCAGGAGGAACAGCATGAACAGACTGACACCTGAGCATTTGAAAGCCCTCCGGGAACAGTACCCCGGAGGCTGCAGAGTACGGCTTACCTGCATGAACGATCCGTACCGCCCCGATTTGAAAGCGGGCGCGCTGGGAACGGTTCTGCATGTGGATGACATCGGAACGATTCATGTTTCGTGGGACTGCGGCTCCTCGCTGGGTGTGGTACTCGGCGAGGATTCCTGTACCCGGATCGATGAGGAGGATGCACATGACTGAGAAGATGAACACCCGCCTTGGCGATTTGAAAGCCAGACAGCAGAAGGGCGAGCACATGAATTGTCCGCGCTGCGGTGCGGATACGATGAAAGACCCGGTGCACACCAATGCACTGAGCAGAGTCGCAGACATCTACATTTGTGATTCATGCGGATCAGCAGAAGCGATGCTGGCATTTATGAACCAACAGTACCCGCTCACCAGCTGGTCAGCTTTCCAGCCAGACAGACCCGAATCCGATTTCAGAGATCTCCCCGCTGGCGATGTGCTGATGAAGGTAGCCCTCCACCAGATTGATACCCTCACTGAGATTTGCAAGCGGTGCGCCGAAGACCCGGAGCACGCCGCCGAGTACAGGCTTGACGCATTTGAAAGCTGTCCGGGGCTGACCGAACTCTGGCCGCAGCCTTTCCAGGCAAAATACGATGCAGCTGACGGTGCGGTGCTGGTCCGATTCAAAACCGATCTGGGGGGCACCTTGCACATGGCGATCGATATCGTAGCGAAATAACCCCTTGATGATTTGCAAGCGTCTGGCAGAAATGCCCGGCGCTTTTGCTTTGCCCACACGCGCCCACGGTTGCCCCACGTTCGGGAGCAGCGCCGAGGCTTGGGCAAACGGTCGGCTTGATTCAAAAGCCCGACACGCGCCCACGTGCGCGGCAACAAAAAAAGCCCGCTCCCCGCAAAGGGAAGCAGGCTGGATGCCGCCGTTTCATCTGCGGTGGCGGCGTCGGTCGCGCTCAATGCTGCGCTGCAGTGCCAGTTCAAGCACTCTCTTGATTTCGGAACTCAGCCCGAGTTTCTGGTAGGCGGCATGGATGTCGTTGTAGTAGCTGGCGTGCGGGATTAGCGGTCTGATCATGTTCATGATGTAGACCATGCCCTCGATTCGAGAGCCGTCATCCATCAGCACCGTCCGCTTGCACTTGGTGTAGTACTTCGGGAAACCTTCGTAGTGGTCAAGGCTCTGTTCGTCCTCGGCATCAATCTCCCAGACGGCAACCGGGACGCTTGCCCCGCGGGCGCGGCTCCTTTCCACCGTGGCGTGGAGGTAGAACTCCAGCCGATGATTTGGAAGCTGTCCCGTTCCGATCAGCTTGGCGTTCGGGCAGCGATAAGCCATCTGTTCTTCGACCATGTTGGAACCGTATGCAATGTACTTCATGTGGTAATCCTCCCTTGCTTGATTCGAGAGCATATTCGCTCTGATTCGGATGAAAGTCAACGCCTGTGTGTTCCAGACTGATAATTTATTCTTCGTATTCCAGACCAACGTATCTGGGGTATTTGAAACCCTGCGGATCGATGATCAGCACGGTCAGTGAACCCTTGCAGGTTACTCGGATGGCAGGCACCGCGCCATCCTTCATGGGATGGTCTTGATTTGAGAACTCCCGAACCCAATCGCGCTCGGCGAGCAGGTCTTCGTGCAGCGCGAAGAATTCATTTTCTTCCAGCCGTACCTCCTTGGCGATGTAGTAGCTGTCGATGCGTTCGCCGCCGTGGCGGTTCTCGATCCATTCGGCTCCTTCGCGGACATCATCGAGTGTGCAGGGCTTGCGGACGAAAGTAGTCTTGGGCATGGTATGTACCTCCTTCGGTTGATTTGAAAGCTGTTCAGTCGGTCATCAGGTCGCACATGCGGTGGGAAAGGTCGCCCAGCTGATTTGAAAGCGCTCGTGCTTCATCAGTTGCCAGACCCATTCCAGCCAGCTGGCTGATGAGTTCTCCGACTTTGCCCCGATGCTGGCAGAGCACAGTGTGCAGGATCACCAATTCCTTCTGGGTGAGCTTGAGGGTGACTTCATTGGTGTTCTCCATGATGGATGCCTCCTTGATTTGAAAGTGTGCGGCTTCCCGCGACGCCTCTCGGCGTTTCGGACCGGGGCCACCGGGCCATCGTCAGGCGGGTTATGCGTGGAGGTAGAAGGTTTTACCCTTCGCCTCGATTTCAAAGCACACCGTGTCGTCGCTGCGTGTGCGGCGGATCATCCGGTCGATGTCCTCCAGCTTGCAGCTCTTCATGAGGGGCTGGCGGCGCAGCCAGCGAAGGGCGATCGATTTGTAAGCGTCGCCGAGTTCCTTGCGGTCGTTGCATTTGCGGTTGCACCAGCGGCTGTACCTTACTTCCGCCATGCGCTTGCCTTCTTCGAGGGTGGTGTAGAAGTTCTCGCTGATCTTCGCCAGCTTGATTTCGGAGCGTGTCTCCAGCCGATTGTTCCAGATGGTGTGCCAGCTGGCGCTAATCTCGTCGGTGCAGCGTCCGACTCGGATGGTCAGAATGTCGCCGTATGCTTCGCTGTAGCTGTAGCGGCTCTCGATCAGAACCCGCAAGATTTCAGAGCCGTTGGTGAGGTCGATGTGTGCGATCTCGCCCTGTGAGCCGCTCATCGTCTCGGGGTGGATTTGGTAGCCCTGAGCAAGGAGCTCGGTTACCTTCTGGGTGTAGATGCTGCGGATATCGTTCTTCGTCATGGTGGTGTACCTCCTCTTGATTTGAAAGCTGTGTCAGTTGTGGCAAATGCGGGGTTCGAGGTTCGCCTTCTGGTCGGCGTCGACCAGGAAGTAGGCGATCTGTTCGGAGCTGAGCGGTTCGGCGGTTTCGTCGGGCTTTGTTGCGATGAAGGTGCCAATGGTCGAAACCTTGTGCCCGTTGCGGATGATGCTCCAGAAATTCCGGCCAGCCGATTTCAAAGTCCAATGGTATTCGGTCTCGTCGTAGGGGCTGATGCGGGTGACCTGTGTGCTGCCGTCGTCGCGGACGCGAACTGCGAACTTGAAGGGGATGCGGCCGTTGGCTCTGGGGATTTCAAAGGTTCTGTACTTGCCATCTTTCATGGGATGTACCTCCTTGCTTGATTTGGGAACTGTGGCTCCCGCGACCCCTTGCGGGGTTTCGGCCAGTGCCAAAGGCCATCGTCAGGCGGGTGTGCGGCGGCGCTGAAAGCGTGCGTACTCGATTTGAATCCTCTCGGTGATCCGGCGCTCGAATTCCTCTTCGCCTTCTGCGGTCAGGATGCGATGGAGGTAGCCGAAGTCCGAAGTGTAGGTCGTGACGTCCCAGCGGCTTCGCGCCCAGCCGGGCAGGTCGCCGTCGTTGTAGTAGCGGTAGTAGCTGTGGAAGACCGCCTCGGTCGCCTTGGTGTATTTGAAAGCCGCAGCTTCCATTTCGTCGTACTTGGCTTGTTCGGGTCCGTTGCTGTTCCAGTAGGTGTGCTCGTTCATGGGGTGTACCTCCTTGCTTGATTTGGAAGCTGTGCGGCTTCTCGCGACTGGCGTGCCAGTTTCGGCCCGGAGCCACCGGGCCATCGTCAGGCGGGGCAATTCGGAAGCGTGTGTCAGGAGGCTTGTCTCCAGGCGGCGTTGCCAGGCAGGCTCTTGAGGAGGTGTTCGCGGGCGGTTGCGAATTCGTCTCCGATGAAGCCCAGCCGGAGGAGCCAGCAGCGGAAGGTGTACTTCGGGTTGTCCGTTTCGGGGCGTCTCGGGCTGGCGGCGCCCGCGGCGAGGGCTTGGGCGCTGATGGCGAGGCAAAGCTGGATGTAGGCTTTGATCTTGCCCGCGTGAAGGGTCGCCTCAAAGGCGCGGAACTCGATGGTGTGTGCTGGACGCTCGGTGGAGAAGGTCGCATGGAGGTTGAGCAAGTGGTAGCGGCTGGAGTCGTAGTGCCTTCCCGCACACCGCCACCATTCGTCGTAGGTTCCGCCTGAGTAGGTGTACCAGACCCGTGCGAAGTCCTCCATCGTCTTGGGCTTGATGCTGTTCAGCTTCCGAAGGAATTCTGGGTCGACCGGCTTGCACCAGCGCCCGCGGCGTTCGGGTGTGATTCCGAGTGCCATAGTCAGAAGATCTTCCTTCGCGTTGACGATGTTGACCAGGTTTCGGAGCGTCTTGGGGGTGTGCGAGCCCAGCCCAACGTGGATGTGGATTCCGCAGGAGCTGTCGACCTTGGCGCCGGTGTTTCGAAGGGCGCGAACCACCTTCTGGACCATCTCGATGTCCTCCCAGCGGCACACCGGGCTGACCACCTCCGCCGAGGGGTCGGTGACCGAGCCGTCTTTTTCGACCGTCCAGTGCCGCCCGTCGGGCATGGGCACCTTCCAGTCGTCGAGGTGTGCGCCTACGTACCGTGCGGTCGTTCCGAAAAACCGTGCGATGGCTTCCGCTGTGCCTCTGCGACCGAGACCCGTGGTTTCAATCTCGATGCCGAATGTCTGTGTTTTCATGGGGTTGCCTCCTTTTTCGCTTCCCGTGGGGTGTGCCCCGCGGCGTGACACATTCATCACTCTTTTCGCCCCAAATAGCAACCCGACCGATCCACCAAATTAATCGCCCCAATGACGGTGCGCCATCGACAAAGAAAAGGGGCGAAAGGCAGTTCCTTCCTATACGCGCGCGGAAAGGCTTTTTCGAAGCCCCCACCTTTTCCGCCGAAACCGCCCGAAGATTCCCTGAAGGTGCCAAATAACCCTACACGCCCCGCCAGCTTTCTCCGCCAGTTTCGCCCCAGCACAGCCCCGTTGCCCGCCCTTTTTGCGGCAAAAAGGGCGGGCAACGGGGC